>Ga0256826_1000906_pt1 | contig 18434 bp, 17 predicted proteins | sample CV79metaG_FD_185975 | JGI IMG/M metagenome (GOLD analysis project Ga0256826, IMG submission 185975) | Hydrothermal vent microbial communities from East Pacific Rise, Pacific Ocean - CV79 | ecosystem: Environmental > Aquatic > Marine > Hydrothermal vents | place: Pacific Ocean: East Pacific Rise...
AAAGGTAATGAAAATAATAATGGAGATGAAGAGATGGCTGGAAATTATACTGTAGTAGTAGATGGGAAACAATATAGTGTGCAAGTAGCAGAGGGTGAGGGAACAATAGAGGTAAAAGAGGCAGTTACTCCAGCAGTAGCAGCAACTCCAACACCTGCGGCAGGTGGTGCAGGTTCACTTGAAATACTTTCTCAAACTCCAGGGAATGTTTGGAAAATCTTGGTAAATGCAGGTGATAGCATTAAAGAGGGTGAAAAAATTATGATTTTAGAAGCTATGAAAATGGAGATTGATATTGTAGCAGAGAGAGATGGTGTAATTTCATCAATTAATGTGAATGTAAATGATGCAGTCGCCGATGGTCAGCTTTTAGCAACAATGGAGTAGAAATGAGAGTTAAACAACTAATACTATCTCTTCTATTTATTTTTACTATGGTAACTTCGTCATTACAAGCTAATGCTCATGAAGCTCCCGTAACGGTAGAAGAGAAAAAAGAGTATCAACCAAAGTCAATTAGTCAATTGGCAAGTAGCTTTTGGCAAACAACAGGTATTAATGCTATTCTTGATACAGATGATGGAGAGATGACTGCAGAACCTGCAGGACATGATGCCGAGAGATTGATGACTGCTTTTGAGTCATCTCTTGGTCGTATTATTATGATATTAATTGTATTTGCTCTTTTCTATCTAGCTATTGCTAAAAACTTTGAACCACTTCTTTTAATTCCAATTGCATTTGGTGGTCTTTTAGCCAATATTCCACTTGCAAATATGGGTGGAGAACATGGAATGCTTGGTGTTATATATAACATGGGTATAGCAAATGAGTTCTTCCCTCTACTTATATTTATGGGTGTTGGTGCAATGACAGATTTTGGGCCACTTTTAGCTAACCCTAAAACTGCTATTCTTGGTGGAGCTGCTCAATTTGGTATCTTTGGTTCACTAATTGGTGCAGTTGCTATTGGATTTGACCTTCAATCGGCATCAGCAATTTCAATTATTGGTGGAGCAGATGGTCCAACTTCAATTTTTATTGCTAATCGTCTAGCACCTGATATGCTTGGTGCAATTGCTGTTGCTGCTTACTCTTATATGGCTCTAGTTCCTGTAATTCAACCTCCTATAATGAGAGCATTGACTACAAAAGAAGAGAGACAGATTAAAATGGGTGTTCAAAGAAAAGTAAATAGTTTGGAAAAATTAATTTTCCCAATAGTTGTACTTATACTTTCTATGCTAATTTTACCAGAATCTACTCCATTAATTGGTGCATTTGCATTTGGTAACTTTGCAAAAGAGTCAGGTGTGGTTGATAGATTAAGTGATACTATGCAAAATTCACTTATTAATATTGTTACAATATTTTTAGGACTGGGTGTTGGTTCAAAGTTAGCTGCTGATAAATTTCTTGTAGTAGAGACTATGGGAATTATGATTATCGGATTATTAGCATTTTCAGCTGGTACAGCCGTTGGAGTACTTATGGCAAGACTTATGAACAAATTTTCTGATAAAGATAATCAAATTAATCCTCTTATTGGAGCTGCTGGTGTTTCGGCTGTGCCAATGTCAGCTAGGGTTGTTAGTAGAGTTGGCTCAGAAGAGAGACCTGGAAATGTCCTATTGATGCATGCAATGGGTCCAAATGTGGCTGGTGTTATTGGTTCAGCTGTAGCAGCTGGTGTGTTGCTATCTATATTTAAATAAAAGAGAAATTATGAGTAATAAAATACCTAATGGTCTTGATAAGTTGGGATTAAAAAATATTGGAAAGATATATTATAATCCTAGTTATAATGAATTACAAGCACATGAAGTCAATAGAGGCGAGTGTAAAATATCAACTAGTGGTGCTAGTATGTGTGATACGGGTATTTTTACTGGTAGAAGCCCTAAAGATAAGTATTTTGTAGCACAAGAGTCATCAAAAGAGCATTTAGCTCTTGGTGAAATTAATAGAACTATAGATAAAGATGTATATGCTGATTTATTAGACATATCACTTAAACAACTTTCTGGTAAAGATTTATATATTATTGATGTATATTGTGGCTCTAGTATGGAGAGCAGAAGAAGTATTAGATTTGTTTCAGAAGTTGCTTGGCAGGCACATTTTGTTACAAATATGTTTATTCGTCCAACTCAAGATGAGCTATTAGACTTTAAACCTGATTTTACAGTTTATAATGCTTGTAAAACAACTGATAAAAACTATAAAGAGCATGGTCTTCACTCTGATGTATTTGTAGCTTTTGATATAGATAATTCTACATCTGTAATTGGTGGGACTTGGTATGGTGGTGAGATGAAAAAAGGAATTTTTTCTATGATGAACTACTGGTTGCCTCTTGAGAATAAATTATCTATGCACTGTTCGGCAAATGTTGGCAAAGATGGTGATGTATGTCTTTTCTTTGGTCTTAGTGGAACAGGAAAGACAACTCTATCAACAGACCCAAAAAGAGCATTAATTGGTGATGATGAACATGGTTGGGATGATAATGGAGTATTTAACTTTGAAGGTGGATGTTATGCTAAGGTTATTGACCTTGATGAAGCTAGTGAACCTGAAATTTTTGGTGCAATCAAAAAGAATGCTCTTTTAGAAAATGTTGTCTACAACAGAGTTGGTGAAGTAGATTATGATGATAACTCTAAAACGGAAAACACAAGAGTATCATATCCAATAGAGCATATAGTAAATCATAAAGATGACCTTCAAGCTGGTCATCCCAAAAATATAATATTTTTAACTGCTGATGCTTTTGGTGTATTGCCTCCTGTTAGTAAACTATCAAAAGAACAAGCAATGTACTATTTTTTAAGTGGATACACTGCAAAAGTTGCAGGAACAGAGAGAGGGATTACAGAACCAGTAGCAGCATTTAGTGCTTGTTTTGGTGAAGCTTTCTTACCTCTACATCCTACAAAATATGCAAAACTTTTGGGTGACAAAATAGACCAATATGGAGTTAATGTATATTTGGTAAACACTGGATGGACTGGTGGTCAATATGGTGTTGGAAAAAGAATGAGCATTAGAGATACAAGAGCTTGTATTGATGGAATACTAAGTGGTTCTATTGAGAATGTTGAATTTGAACAATTAGATATTTTTAATTTGTCTATTCCCCGTTCTCTTAATGGAATTCATGATTATAATATTTTAAATCCTAAAAATACTTGGAAAGATAAAGATTCATACAATAAGACTCTAAAAGAACTAGCAGGAATGTTTATTAAAAACTTTAGTAGATATAGTGATAGTGGTAGTGAGTTTGATTACTCTATGGCTGGTCCACAATTATAAATAACAAGAGTATCATAATTTATTTATTGATACTCTTTATTTTTAAATTATCAGATAAAATATTAATCGGAGAATTATCTTATGATAGTTAATACTATAACACAATTTAGAGTTTTTAGACCAATTCCCATCAATGAAGAGATTGAAGTATTTCATAACTCTTTAATTATTACAGAAACAGACCCTTATGGTATTATTACTTATGCAAATCGTAGATTTTTATCACTAATGGGATATACTGAAAAAGAGATAATTGGTATGCCTCACTACATTAATAGACATCCTGATATGCCTCATAGTCTATTTAAAGAGATGTGGAAGGTTATTCAATCAAAAAATATATGGCGTGGTTATATTAAAAATCTAACTAAAAATGGTAAATATTATTGGGTAATGGCTTGGATTCAACCAAAATTAAATGATAAAAAAGAGATTATTGGTTATATAGCTATTAAAAAATTTGCTTATCCAAAGATGGTTCAAAAGATAGAGAGTGATTTTATGAGTCTACCAAGGGTAGAGAGAGAAAATCTAAAGTATCCTTATGGTGGAAAATTAGAGTTTGGTTCTGATTTTATTGGTTCTAAATATCTTGACCAAGAGCCAGAAGAGACTATTGCTATGATAAACCAAAGAGAACATGACCCTAAGTCTATAATAAAAGATTATTAGTAAGAGAACTTATATCCTCTTCTTCTTACTGTATGAATAACTTGAAAACCAAGAATGCTAGTTAATCTTTTTCTAATTTGATTTATAGCAACTTCTACAGTATTATCACTCACATACTCAGGCTCTTCCCATAAAGCATTAATAATTTCATCTTTTGAAAATACTCTCTGCTTACGCAATGCAAGATATGCTAAAATATCAAATGTTTTACCGTTAAGAGATACAATTTTTGCATCATATTTTATCTTTTTATTTGTAATATCAATTACAAGCTTTCCAATATCTATTCTTGTTCCAAATAGACTTCTCATATTTGCCAATACTCTTGCAGCTAATAAATCTGGCATATCTGTTTCATGGCACATTACATCATCTATTCCAAGAGCATATAAATTAATTTGATTAGATACTTTATCTGTTAATATAATTATTTTTGTTTCGCTCTTTTTCTTTTTAACATCATTTACATACTTCTCTAAAGAGTATTTAATACCCTCATCTACAATAATAATTAACTCATAATGTCTAAAATCGGTAAAGTTTGTTGCATCATATAAATCTTTTGCATCATCAACAATACATATAAAATATTTTTCTAATTCTACTTGAAGCTCTTTGATATAGCTATCACTAAAACCAATTGCTAATATTCTCATTGGCTATTATCCCTAATCTTAAATTTGTTACTTAAGGTGATTTGATTCCATAAGCAAAATCCAACTTAATAATTAACGAAGTTTCTTTAAAATTTAATTATTAAATTGAATTTCTATAACTAGTTTATACCCAAAAATAGCTTATTTAAAAATAAAAGTAACTTTTATTTTGTTTAGATATAATATATATAAACCTAAATAGCTATTAGTGTTACTATTTGAGACTATTCAGATGATTTAAGAACTTTTTAGGTGAAATAAATCCTGTTATAGTTTTATCTTTTAAAAAATTATTTTCTTTGTCAAAGAAAATAATGTTAGGTGTTCCAAATAATTCATATTTACTCAAAATCTCTTTATCTTCATCTGTGTTATTTGTTAAATCTATTTTAATAAAAGTAAACTTCTTTAACTCTTTTATGACATTTAAATCTACAAAAGTAATCTCTTCAAGCTCTGTACATGCTGTACAGGATTTTTTGCCAAAATCTATAACAACAGGTTTAGATGATAATTTAATCTCTTTTTCTAATCTCTCTATAGAGTATCCTAGATGAGATTGTTTATTCTCTTTAGAGCTACTAACTGGTATTGATGATGTAAACTTCTCAAAAGGTCTGATAATTGAATCTGCTCCAGTTAATGCACCTATAAACAGTGATGAACCATATATCATTGCCAATATAGCAAAGACTCTACTTATATATCCTACCACTCCTGATGCTTTTTGAGAACTAAATACATCAAAATATAGAGCAGTACCAATAAATAAAATTGACCACAACATCATAGTTAATCCATCTGATATAACTCTTGAAATCATAAATATTGCTAATGCTAACATCATTATTCCAAATATCTCAGATACTTTTGTCATCCATCCACCAGGGCGAGGCATAAACTTACCTGCTCCAACACCAATAAGTAATAGAGGCATTCCCATACCTATACTCATCACAAATAGAGCAGTTCCACCAAGCAGTGCATCACCTGTATGAGATATAAAGAGTATCGCCCCTCCAAGAGGTGGTGCAACACAAGGACCAACAATTAATGCCGATAAAAGCCCCATAATTACAGTACCCAAAACCCCTTTACCCTGTGCATTATCACTAGCTTTTGTAATTTTACTCTGTAAACTTGATGGAAGACCTATCTCATAATATCCAAATAGAGAAAATGCAAGAGCCACAAACATAATAGAAAAGAGACCTAAAACCCAAGGATTCTGCATACTAGCTTGAATATCTGCACCCATTAATCCAGCAATCAGACCAACAATAGTATATGTCACGGCCATAGATAAAACATATATTAAAGATGTAAAAAATGCTTTTGATACACTAGGTTTTTCTCCTGCTGATTGAGATACTATAATAGATGATAAAATTGGAATCATAGGAAAGATACAAGGAGTTAAAGATAGCAATAATCCAAATATAAAAAATACAAATAGTATAAAAAATGAACTCTCAGATACTAATGCTTCGGCAATTTTTGCTGTGCTACCTTCATTTGCAAGGTTTGATATTTTATCTATTGTACTTATATCTTGAGCCTCTATCACTGTTTGAGTTTTTATTTTTTTATCTTCTACTTTTACTATTCCTTTAAAATCAAAGCTCTTTAAAATTGGCTGATAGCATATTCCAGCAGATGAACAACCAGATAGCTCAATAGAGAGGGTATAGTCACCATTTATCTGTTTTGTAAGATTATCTTTTAAAAAAGAGACTAATAACTCTCCATCATAAATCATATCACCATCATCATTTTTAGCTTCTGGTAAATCAGGATTTAACTCTAGTTTAGTTGGTTTTGATATATAATATTTTAATGATTCTTGATATATATGAATATCTTCACCTAGTATAATTTTAGTTTTTATATATTTACCATCATCTATTGCCTCAACTTTAAATGCTTCGCTAGGTTTTAAAAACTTTTGCTGAACCATTGAATTAAATTGACTTCCCATTAAAATATTGCTTATAAATATAATAAGTATAACAAATTTTTTCATTTCAAATACCTTTAATTGTTGTATGTAATAGGCAACATAGTAACTTATAATAGTAAATAGAGGATTAATAATATTATTTTAAACTTACAGTAAAAAATGCAATCTATTTAAAATAAATTGCTATTTTTTTATCATCCATTTTTTAAATGGTTGTAGTGATGATATATAGTCTGCCACATCATTTAACTCTTTTTTATCAAGTACAATTTTAGGCATTGCATTAGCACTATAACCAAACTCTTTATACATATTAGCAGGATTATCTATATAGTCTCTTATCTTATTTTTTCTTCTTTTATAAGATACAATATTAAAGTCTGGTCCAATTGCTGAACCACCATTAACCGTATGACATATTGCACAATTTATTTTATATACCTCTTCTCCTAATTCAACATCTGCTATTAAATCTGTTCCTATTAAAAATACCATTAAAATAATAATTTTTCTCATATAAATTTCCTTTATAATATATATTATTTTTGATAATATCTTAAATAGGATAAAATTACTCTTAATTATCTTTTTAATCTAAATAATTATTTAAAATGGTTTTTTATATTAGCTGAAGATACACTATAACGCCAATGAATTAAACAAATCTTACAAAACTTAATTCATTGGCATTATACTATATCTTAAATACTATTTCTTTCATAAATATAGATATTTTTTATACTCATTTATACTATCAAAATATAAAGATTCTCTGCCTAGTGATTTAGAGCTAATATAAATAGTCTCTTTTATTCCAACATTAATTGCCATATCAATATCACTTGGTTTATCTCCAATCATTATAGAGTTATTTAAATCTACATCAAATTCACTTAATATAGTATCAATCATACCTCTATTTGGTTTTCTGCATTTACTATTTTTTCCTGTTAGATATGGGCAAAAAACAACTTTATTAATAGTAATCTTCTCTTTTTGAAATTGTTTTAACATCCATAAAGTTAGAATTTTATAATCTTCTGTCGTATAGTATCCTCTCTCTATTCCTGATTGATTTGTAACAATAAAAATATAATAATCTCTATTTTGAAAATATCGCACAATATCAAATATTCCATCAAAAAACTTGAAATTTTCTATCTTATGAACATATCCATAATCTATATTTATTACACCATCTCTATCAAGAAAAAGAGCCTTTTTACTCATCTAAAATTTCATCTCCACTCCACCATACATTGACTTATCAATACTTTTTCCATACTCTTCATACTCTGTATCAATTGTTCTATATCCAGAAAATACTGAAACATTATCAATAATATTTACATCAGCTTGAATTCTAAACTCACTATAAGAGAGAGCATCTGAAAAACTTAGAGATGAGGGTGCATATAAAAATTTTGCTGTAATATGAGATGATGGAATATCATCAATTGGTATTTGATAGATTGCCTTTGCCATTAATGGAATTGCAAAAAAACTATCTTGCTTATTCTCACTCATTATAAATTTAGCCCCAAGAGCAAACTTAAGACCATCAATTTGACTCACATCACCACTCGCACTAATTCCTGTGCCAAAAAGATAATGATAAGTGTGATTTAGATAACTTGCTTCTAAACTATAGTGGCTAGTTCCATCGTTTGATATATAACCAGTAATATCTGTAGTTCCCTCTATCTCTACACTATCAGCATTTACATTTATAGCAATTGTATCATTAGAAAATAGAGATGATGTAAAAATTAATATAATTAATATGGACTTTTTACTTAACATGATATACCTTTCATATTATTTGATATAAGTATATCACAACAAACCTATAATTTAACTTTTATTCTCCTCTTTTAACAAATCTGCAATTTTAATATTCGCATATTTCTCTACCATTCCCATAAGTTTAATACTTTTATGAGATAAATCTTCATCTAAAATAGATATAATTTTTTCTATATCTATCTCATTTTGAGGCATTATCCATGACATCTCTTTATCTAAAAAGAACTTTGCATTATGATATTGATGATTTCCAGCAGCATGAGGGTATGGAATAAATATTGCAGGAAGTGCGTTTGCTCCGAGCTCCCACAAAGTTGAAGCACCAGACCTAGCAATTGCTAAATCAGCCTCATTCATATGAGAAGATAATCTATCAGTAAAACCAAAAACTTTAGCATCTATTCCAAGCTTTTCATACTCTTGTGTTACAAAGTTTATATTGTTCTCTCCAGCTTGATGTATAATTTTAATATCTCTTGCTTTTAATTCAGGAGCTATTTTTAAAGCCAACTCATTAATTGCCACAGCACCCTGAGAACCACCCAAAAATATTACACAATTTACATCTTTTCTTGTTCTTTGTTTCTGAAAGAACTCATCTTTTGTTGGATATGCTTTAATTGGAGACTCTTCTATATATGATGATATAAAATATTTAGCATAGGGTAAAAGAGATTTATTGATTTTTCCAATAAAAGCATTTTGCTCATGAATTATAAGAGGAATTTTTAAAGCTTTCGCAGCAAGTCCAGCTGGAGCAGATGAGTATCCACCAACAGAAAATACAACACCAATATCATTTTTTTTAAAAATTTTCATAACTTTTTGTGTTGCTAATATTATCTTAAAAAGTGATATAACCTTTAAAAAAATATTTTTATTAACAACACCTTCTGTATCTAAAAAATATCTATCTCTAAAGTCTCCATCATTCTCAAACCACTTTTTATCTTGACCATTCTCTGAACCAATATATATTAAATCTTCATAAGGGAGCTTCTCTTTGATAGCTTTAATTATAACTAAATGTCCACCTGTTCCCCCACCTGTCATAACTATAGTCTTTTTATAATTCAATTTTTCTCCTTTTTTAAATTTGTTACTTTATCATCTTTTAACTCAGTCTCAATTACTCTTTTTTTTGAAATCATTAATATTAACCCTATGGAAAAACATGATGCTAAGATATGAGAACCACCATAACTAAGAAATGGAATAGCAATCCCTTTTATTGGAAAAATTCCTGATATTCCAAAACTATTGATAATAAATGATAATGAGATAAGCAGTCCAACTCCAACTGAGAATAGATAATATGTTGGATTTTTAACTAATGCTGCAATTTTAAATATTCTATAAATTACAAATAGAAGTGTCATTGATACTGTGGCTAACCCAATAAATCCCAACTCTTCTGTGATTCCTGCTAAGATAAAATCGGTGTGAACCTCACTTAAATATCCCAGTTCAAACTGTCCACTACTTAGCCCCTTGCCCCAAATGCCACCATTGTGTATTGCATTTAAAGAGTTTGAGATTTGGTAAGGCTCTTTTGCCACTTCAACTTTTAACTCTTGAACAACCTCAAAAGGTATAATATCTAATATTGTCCCTTGAACAGTAGACCACCAACTAGATATTCTAGCTATTCTATGTGGTGCCATCATAATAAGTATTCCCACACTAACCATTGCACTTGCCATTAATGATAAGAAAAACTTAAAACTACTTCCAACAAATAAAAATAGTATGGCTAATGTTCCACCCAAAACAACCACTTGCCCCAAATCTTTTTGTAAAACAGCAATTAATATAACCGCAACAAAAAAGACCATGATATATGGAAAAAATACTTTTATCTCTTCTGTAAAGCTCATACCTTCTCTATCAATTAATTTTCTTGAAAAACTCCATGCCAAAAAAAAGACAAACCCTATCTTAAAAAACTCAACAGGTGCAATTGATAAAGAACCCAATTTAATCCATCTCTTTGCTCCACTAATTGCATTTACATAATTGCTTGGCAAAAATTGCATTATTATTAATAGTAGTAAAAAGAGAATAAATGTGGTAAGTCCAATAGTATTAAACCATTTATCAGGGTCTATCCAACTTAGAGTAATCATCAAAATAAAACCAATCATCACTGCAAAAAGTTGTCTTATAAAAAAATGAGTATCTGAATATCCATAATGTATTACGGTATATGTTGTAAGAGAATAGCTCATAATAAGAGAGACTCCTAATAAAAACATAATAGAGAATAATAGTGTTCTATCTACCATATCAATCTTTCTTTTTAAACTTATTTAATATTTTATCTAAATTCATACTAAAATTAAAGATAAAATCATATAAAATTATAAAATATAGAGGTTAATATGAATAAATATAAAAAAAATCAATCAAGAGATATTAGAAGTAGTAAATTATTATTACTTTTTATTATAATATCGTTAGCAATGGGGATATTTTTAAATAGAGTTTACTCTATTATATCAGAAGATAGAAACTTACCTCCAGCAACTTCTCAGATAAAAGAGAGAGCAAAAAGAGGAAGTATAATATCAGCAGATAACTACACCCTAAGTTATAGTAAAAAAATATATAAAGCCACAATTAATACACTTAGTATATATCCTGATAAGATGAATCTTTTTATAGAACTTTTTAGTATTTACAGTAAAATAGATATAGATAAAATAAGAAGTCAATTATTTGATAAAAATGGTAAGTTAATTGCTGGAAGTGTAACAATAAGCCGTAATATTGACGCAAAAAAAGCGATACATCTTAAATCATTATCATATAAATTAAAAAGACTTAAGGTTTTTCGTTTAATAAAAAACTCAAAAGGTGTAGATATAATGTATGGATTAGATATTATTGAAAATGGAGAAGCAAGAGACTTTCCACTCAACGATATATTAACTCCAACTTTAGGATATACAAGAAAAGATGACTATAGCAAATATACACGACTGCAAGGGATGAAAGGGTTAGAAAAGTATTATAATGATTTTATAAAATCAAAAAGAGATGGTTATTTGATAGGAAAAAGAGATGTGGCAGGATATGTATCTTATGGAGATTATAGTAAGAAAAAGGATATTGTGGATGGATTGGATATATATCTAAATATACCGTTAAGCCTTCAAGCTAGAGTAGAGAGAATACTTGATAATATGAAAAAATCTATTGATGCTGATGAGATAATAGCTGCTGTTATGGAGAGCAAAACAGGTAAAATCTTATCCTTAGCTAGTAGTGAAAGATTTAATCCAAATAAAATCACACAAGATAAGATATATGCACTAAATCCAAAATTTACAGAATATCTATATGAACCTGGTTCAGTTTTAAAACCAATATCATTAGCAATTGTAATGGATAAAGGAAAAGTAACACCAAATACTTGGTTTCAAACATATAATGGAAAACTTAGAATTGGAAAAAGATATGTAATTAGAGATGATGAAAAGTTTAAATCATTAAGTGTTGTGGGAATTATAGTACACTCCTCTAATGTAGGTATATCTCAGATTGTATGGAAAATTACAGGTGGAGAGTTTTATGAAGGGCTTAGAAAATTTGGACTTGGTCAAAAAACAGGTATTGACTTATCAAGAGAGTTATCAGGTAAAATCAAGGGTGTTTATAGACTAAACCATAAACTTCATCGTGCAAATAGCTCTTATGGATATGGTATGAGTGTTACATTTATGCAAATATTTAAAGCTTATGGTTCTTTTAATAATGATGGAATTGCCATGACTCCTCAAATTATAGACTATATGAAAGATAGACAGACAGAGGAGTATTATAAGCTAGAACCTTCTGTTGAAAATTTACAGACCACAACAAAAAAGAGTGCAAATGCCATTAAAAAGATATTAAAAGTGGTTGTTAAAAAAGGTACAGGAGTTGAGGCACAATATGATGGTTTAGAGATTGGAGGTAAAACTGGAACAGCCCATATGTCAGAAAGAGGGGTTTACTTAAAAAAATATAACAGTAGCTTTTTTGGTTTTGCAAATGATGATAGTGGACATAAATACACAATAGGGGTACTTGTAATTAATGCAAAAAAACCTTATAAATATTTTGCATCAGCATCAGCCGTACCAACATTTAGAAAGATAGTAGAGCAGATGGTTGGACTATCTTATCTTAAAGTCTCTACTAAATAAAAAGATGGTATAATTTTGCTAAAAAATTAGGTTTATAAAATTTGAAAAACATCATATTAATATCATTTATATTTTTTACAAATCTTTGGGCCTCTAGTGTTGAGATAACTTCTGATACTTTTTATGCAGATAGTAGCTCTAACAAACTCTATTTTATAGATAATGTTAAAATAAAAAAAGATAAAGATAGACTATTAGCTAATCTTTTGGTTGTATATTTTAATGAAAATAATCAAACAGAAAAATATGAGGCTAGTGGTGATGTAAAATTTAACATTTTTAAAGATAAAACTCACTATAGAGGTAGTGCGAATAGTGTGGAGTATGTGGTGAAAACTACGGAGTATATACTTTTGGGTAATGCTATGGTAAAAGATTTAAGCTTTAAAAGAGACCTCTATGGTGATAAGATTATATTAAACCTTACAACAGGCGATACAAAAGTAAATAGTAAAAAGAATAGACCAAGTAAATTTATATTTGAAATGGAAGATTAATGCAAAAAGAGATAATAGATGATAAAAAAGTGGTAAAAAAACCAAGATTAATAGAAGCAAGTTTTATAAAATCAGCTCAAAGTATTAATGATTCATTAGAAGATACAGTTAGTGAAGTAGTTTTTTTGGGGCGTTCTAATGTTGGTAAAAGCTCTACAATAAACGGTTTAACTTCAAGAAAGAGTTTAGCAAAAAGCTCTGCAACACCAGGAAAAACTCAACTTATTAATTTTTTTGATGTAAAGTATAGAGTAGATGAAGGTAGTGATTATGATTTTAGATTTGTTGATTTACCAGGATTTGGATATGCTAGAGTTTCAAAATCTCTAAAAGAGGTTTGGCAAAAAAACTTAGTTGAATTTATTCAAAAAAGAGTATCAATTAGAGTTTTTATTCACATTAGAGATGCAAGGCATCCAAATGCTATGATTGATAGAGATGTTCAAAACTATATATCTGATTTTATTAGAGGAGACCAAAAATATATAACTATTTTTACAAAATATGATAAGTTAAATCAAAAAGAGAGAGTTAAACTTAAAAAAGATTTTCCAAACTCTATTAAAATATCAAATTTAAAAAAGAGTGGTTATGAGCAGATTCATAAAGAGATATTTGAACATATATTTGGAGAGATTAATTGATTGAGCTTGTAAAAGCAAACTTAGATGATATTAGCAATATGCAAAAGTTGGTACAAGATAAGGTAAAAGAGGGAATTATTCTAAAAAGAGAAGATGATGAGGTTGCAACAAATATAAGAAGTTATGTCGTGGCAAAAGATAATAATAAAATTGTCGGATATGGAGCATTGCATATTCACTCAACATCTCTAGCAGAAATTAGAAGCCTTATTATAGCCAAAGAGTATCAAGGGCGTGGTATTGGAAAACGAGTTGTTCAATTTGCACTTCAAGAGGCTCTTAAAATTGGTGTTAAAAAAGTTTTAGTTTTAACCTATGTAGCAGATTTTTTTGAACAATTATCATTTAAAGAGATACCCAAAGAGTCTATTCCTGAACATAAAATTTGGACAGATTGTATTAAATGTATACACTTTCCTATATGTAATGAGAAGTCTTTGATATATATAGTGAAAGAATAATGGCATCTAAACAAAATAGAATTAATAGATATACTATTTGGCTAATTGTTTGGGGATTTATTATATTTTATCCAATAGTTGCATCAATTTATGGTTTTTCGCCTCCATTACTAGGAGCTATGGCATACTTTGCAATACAAGGATTTGAGAGAAAAAAATTTATTGTAATTTTTGCTGTATCTATATATATGATTAATATTGATATAAATCTATCCTTACCACTATTTTTAAGTCTTTTTACTACACTATTTATATACATAATCTTATACCCCAAAATTAAGATATTAAACAATTGTAAAGTCTGTATTGCCATTATAATAATAATTTTATTTAATCTTGTATATATTGAGATGTTTATGTTATATAGTTTTGTATTTCAATCATATATGATTGAGCTTGATATTATTTTGATAGCATATCTGATATTTGATTTGATTTTGGTATTTATTATATGAAAAATATAAGATATTATATAGTTATTTTTATTTTTATAATTTTTTGGTCTATACTTATGATAAGAGTATATCATATAAGCATTAAATCAAACTTTCATTATGCTCAGTTGGCAAAAGAGAATATAGAGAGAAAAATATATATAAAACCTACTCGTGGTGAAATTATGGATAAAAAGGGTAGATTACTAGCTCTTAATAAGATAGGATTTTCACTATCTATTGCACCCCATTTAAATAGAAAAAATGGAGAGTTAAAGCGTACTATTGATAGAATAATAGATATATTTCCAAATTTAGATAGAGCAGTAATGAAGAAAGTATATAAGAAACACTCATCTTTATATAATCACAAATTTATTAAGGTTGTTGATTTTATTCAATATGATAATATGATACCAAATTATCCATATCTTACATCAAATAAAAATATTAAAATAGAAGCGGAGACAAATAGATTTTATCCTTATGGAAAATATACAGCTCATATTATAGGCTATATTGGTCGCTCTAATATATCAGATAATAAGAAAAATGATATAGTTAATATCATTGGAAAAGTTGGAAAAAGTGGTTTAGAAAAAAGTTATAATGAAGTTCTACAGGGTGAATTAGGATATAAAATTTTTAAAGTTACTGCAAAAAACAAAGAGATTGAATTATTAAAAAATGTAGAGGCAAAAGATAATAGAAATATAGTTACTAATATTGATATAGATTTACAAAAAATGGTATATGATAGGTTTGGTGATGTATCAGGTGTTGTAATAGTTATGAGAACTAACGGAGAAATTTTGGCCGCTGTTTCTGCTCCTAGCTTTAATCCAAATCTATTTGTAAGTGGTATTAGCGTTAAAGACTGGAAAGCTCTACAACTCAATTTTAACCATCCTTTTACAAATAAGTTTATTCATGGTACATATCCACCTGGTTCTACAATCAAAATGGGGATGGCATTAGCATTTTCAAAATCAAATAAAACATCACTAGATAAAAGTGAAAAGTGTGAAGGTTACATAGAATTAGGTCGTAATGGTCATAAATTTAGATGTTGGAATGCTTATGGACACTGGAATACACCTTTACGAAAAGCTATAAGAGAGAGTTGTGATGTATTTTTTTATAAAAAGAGTCTTGAGGTGGGAATTGATAGTATATCAGAATCTCTAAAAACATTTGGATTTGGGGTTAAAACTGGTATTGATTTGCCAACAGAGTATAGAGGAGTAATGCCAAATAAAGATTGGAAGCGAAAAAAGTATGACCAACCTTGGTATATGGGTGAGACTGTTATTGCCTCAATTGGTCAAGGTTATGTTTTAGCTACTCCTATGCAAATAGCAAGATATACAGCCCTTATAGCCACATCAAATTTAGTAACTCCAACAATTGCATCTATTGTAAACGGGAAAAGTGTACTTAAAATAAAAGAACCAATGGAGTTTAATCCTGCTCATTTGGCTGAGATAAGAGCAGGAATGTATGATGTGTGTAATCATAAAAAGGGAACTGCTTATAAAGCTCTAAGCTCTATGCCCATTGCTATAGCAGGAAAAACTGGTACTTCACAAGTTGTATCAATATCACAAAGTGAAAAACACAGAATGAATGAAAAAGATATGGATTATTATCAAAGGTCTCATGCATGGATTACAACTTATGCACCTTTTAATAATCCACAAATTATAGTAACTGCAATAGTTGAGCATGGTGGGCATGGTGGTAGTACAGCTGGACCAATAGTTGCCGATATTTATAGATGGTTATATAAAAAGAAATATATATCAAATAGTGGCTATACAGATAAAATTAAGCTTAAGATTGATTAGTTATTGCTATAATTTTTAATGTAATATATTAATCAAGAGGAGTATTTTAATGAGCTTAAGAGTTATCTTTTTTATTATTCTAACTTATTTAACTATGCTACACTCAAGTAATGATTTAAAAATAGTGACAACAATTGATGGAAATAAAATCATAAGTAATGATAAACTTTATAAAGAGATTGGTATTGAAACAAAATCTTGGTTTGAGTTCTATAAAGATGACAATTTAACAATTAAAACAAAATATATAAAAGATATAGATATAGTCATTAAAAACTTTTATGCTTCAGAGGGTTTTTATGATACTGAAGTCTCTGCAATTAAAAATAAATCTAATTTAGCAATTAAAATTAAAGAGAATAAATTTATAAAAGTCAATGATATAAATATATCAACTGATATAATGTTGGGCATTAAATTTTTTAAAAAGAATCAAAGATTTAGTGTGAATAAATTTAAAGAGATTAAATCTAATATTAAAAAAGAGATGTTAAAACTGGGATATTGTACATATAAACTCAACAGTAAAGCTTATGTTGATTTGGATAATTATAGTGTAGATTTAATATATAATTTAGAAAAAGGTGATATGTGTGTTTTTGGAAAAATATCTGTTGAGGGTTTAAGTAATATAAAATCTGATATAGTTTTTTCCCGTATAAATATATATGAGGGTGAAAATTTTAATATTGATAAGATTAAAGAGTCTTATAACCGTTTATATGGGCTAGAAGCATTTTCATCTATTGCAATTGATTATAATCAAAATAGAGATAATATTGTTCCTTTAGATATATTTTTTGTTCAAAAAGAGAAAACATCAAACTATAAAATAGGATTTGGTTATGATTCAAACTTAGGTCCTAAAGCATCTTTTAGATGGTGGAAAGATAATTTTATGAGAGATGCTCAAAAGTTATCTTTTAGTGTAAAATTAGCTAAAGATATATATGATATTAAAAACACTTTTTATCATCCTATACTATTTAAATTTTATGATAAGAATTTTGATTTTACAAATAATATAGGTTATAAAATTGAAGAGTATAATAATTTTTTAAGAGCAAAAACGCTGTATGAAAAGTTTAAATTTGGTTATAGCAGTAAATATTTTGATTTTTATACAGGATTTGGTTTAGAGAGTATCGGACTATCTTTAGAAAAAGATGATATTGTTGTAGAAGAGGCTCTTAATGATATTAATTCATTTATTATATATCCTTATTTTCAAGCAACTTATGATAAAAGAGATTCAAAATTAAATCCTAAAAATGGATATTATCTATCTGGTTTAATAGAGTATGGATTACCATATAATGATAATGCCAGTAGTTACACTAAAATTATGGCTCAAGGGCGTTATATAAAAACTCTAGGAGATTTAACACTTGCAACTGTAGCAAAAGTTGGTTTTATTAATGAGTTAAAAAATTCAACACCTGATAGTAAAAAGTTTTTTGCAGGTGGCTCATTCTCTAATAGAGCTTATGGATATAACAAATTAGGGGTAACACTATCTCCCACAAAAGATTCTAACTTAAGTGGTGTATCAGCTGTAAATTTCTCTTTTGAAGGGGATTATCCAATTACAGGAGAACTCTCAGGTGCTATTTTTAGTGATATATCAATGGTATCAGATAAAGAGAATGATATGTCGGGAAGCTATATGACAACAGTTGGTGCAGGGTTAAGATATAACACTCCAATGGGACCATTAAAGGTAGATGCTGGTTTTAATATTCATGATGCTAGTCAATATGGAATACAGTTTAGAATAGGGCAATCATTTTGAGATATATATTTATTGCTATAACAACTCTATTGATGTTTATTTTAGGCTCATCTTTTAGCATAAATATAATAGCACAAGAGGTAGCACCAGATTATAATATTAGCTTTGATGATATATCAGGAGATATTTTTAGTGGAATAACTATTAAAAACTTAAA
>Ga0256826_1000907_pt1 | contig 18427 bp, 19 predicted proteins | sample CV79metaG_FD_185975 | JGI IMG/M metagenome (GOLD analysis project Ga0256826, IMG submission 185975) | Hydrothermal vent microbial communities from East Pacific Rise, Pacific Ocean - CV79 | ecosystem: Environmental > Aquatic > Marine > Hydrothermal vents | place: Pacific Ocean: East Pacific Rise...
CTACACTAAATCTGCGATTTTTATGGCAGTTTACACTCTTTAAAACTTTTTCTTCATCCTAAAAGGACATCGTTGTTTTTTATCATTGTGGTTAAACACAGTAAAATTAACTAATTTATCATATTTTTAGAATTAGCAGGACATTTTTTGTATCCGACTAATCACGTTTTTTAGACTAAAAAGGATAGGATGTTCCATTAATAAATAGTTAGGTATAAATTAAAACTAAATAGTTTCAGATAAGGTTATCGATGGAAAAATACACTAATAGACTTATATGCTTTTTAGATGTCCTAGGCTACTCAGACATGATTGAAGAACATGGCATTGATTATGTATATAATCGATATTCAGTATTTATTGATGAAGCAAAAAACAAAGCTTTCTATGGAAAAACAACTCATCAAGAAAAAGAGAAAGATACCTTTTTGATTTCTGATATTGTTTCTGACTCTATGTTATTTGTGTCAAATGATATAAATGATACATTTAGCATAAATAATTTTATTGGTGCAATCCATTATATCCTTGAATTAGGGCTAGAACACAATTTTGTATTTCGAGGGGCAATAACAATAGGAAATATTATATACGATAAAGATAGAAGTATCTTCCTAAGTAAAGAGTTCAATAAATTAGCTAAATTTGAACCTAAAATGGAAATCCCAATGTGTGTTATCTTTGATGAGGCAAAAGATATAATATCAAGTGCTCTATATGGTGTTGAAACAATGGAAAATGGGATTATCCCAAGTGGTGATTTACCAATTATTAAATATAATATACCATTAAAAGAAGATAAGTTTAAAGATATGTGGTGTTTAAACTATACATTTTTTGCATCTTTAGATACTTTAGAAAAAGTAAAAAATTTTTTAATTAAAGACAAAAAAAATAACTTTATTAAATATTTAGAAGATCTTAAACAAATTCCTTATTCTTTGGTGAAATTAGATGAAGCTTATTCGCCTTTTAAGTATCTACAGATTATGAAGTCAAGAACAGGAATTAGAGTATCATTTTTAGATGAAAAAATGTCCGTTTGTAAAACAAGTGAACATATCCCTTTTCCAACAACTTTTGTTACTCTTCCAGATGACATTCAAATAGGCTATGACTTAAAAACAAAAGAATTTTCATTTAAAGCATCAGGTAGATGGAAAGAGTAATGGGTAAACTACATAACAAAAACGAGGAGCCAATACTTTACCCTAACGGGAAAAGTATTGGCTCACGATAAACGTTATCTACTAGAGGAATATTATGAAATTTAAAATAAAAAAAGGTGTCTAAAAAAAGGTATCAGGTTACCAATATTAATTTATGTTTTTAAGTGACAGCTACTCAATCCTAAAAATGCATAGATAGGGCACCATCGTACCAGTGCGGTTACCATTAGTATAATGCCTCCACCTGCTAAAGGTAGTCCTAAAATATTTAAACTCTCCAGTGCTATGTTCATACCGTATACAAAACAGATTAATCCAACTATAGCGCGTATTATAATGTCATATTTTCCTAAGTTCATGGTGACTCCTTTTGATAGTTGAAGTATAACTTCTTAGTTGGTTTGTAGTGTGTAACGTAAGTTGCAAAAAGCGTATAATGTTTGTTTGAGGTGTGGTCTATTTGGAGTTTTTTATCTACTGATTTGAGAGTAGGGTAAAATGATGGCTGTTTACAAAGACAGTTTATAAGAGAATGTTTGGAGAAGTATGAAAACAATTAGTCGGCACTATTATAAAACGGATTATGCAGAGTTTGTTATTTGTAGTTTTGAAGATAAAATTTGTATGCTTGATTATCGCTATCGTAAAAAGCGAGATGCTGTGGATCGTCGTATTGCTAAAGGGCTTGATGGCACGTTTGTTGAACAAGAGAGTGCGGTTATTGTTCAGATGAAAGTGGAACTTGATGCTTACTTTAGACAAGAGCGACAGACCTTTAGTGTACCTATATTAATGGTGGGAACAGCGTTTCAAAAAGAGGTGTGGCAAGCACTTTTGGAGATTCCTTATGGGCAAACATCATCTTATGGGGTGCTCTCTCAAAAGATGGGTAAACCCAAAGCCGTTCGTGCTGTTGCAAATGCTAATGGTGCGAATGCGATGAGTATTATCATTCCCTGTCATCGTATTATTGGTAGTGATGGTAGTTTGACGGGTTATGCAGGTGGTTTGGCAGTTAAAAGACATCTTTTAGAACTTGAAAACAGCTTGTTTTGTGTTTAACATTTAACTAGTGTTTAGGCTCAAAATAGCTTTCGAGGTGCTCAAAAGTAAATTTTGCTATAATTCGCTACTTTTTATATCTGCATTTTTAGAAATATCCTTTTAAGCAGACAAACTTTACTTAGGAGTTTAATGTGTTTAATACATTAACAGATTCGTTTACATCCGCCATTAAAAAAATCCGCTTTCATGATGATGAAAAAGCCTTAACAAAGGCACTAGGAGAACTTAAAAAGTCTCTTTTAAAAGCAGATGTTAATCATAAAGTTGTCAAGACATTAATTAGCGATGTTGAAGTGAAAACTAAGGCAGCTGGTATTGGTAAAGATCAGTTCCTTGATGCGATGCGTGAGACACTTTATGGACTTTTAGATGTACCTGGTGCGAACAAAGGTTTTGTGTTTTCACCAAATCCACCTACTGTTATCTTAATGACAGGGCTTCAAGGTTCGGGTAAAACAACTACTACGGGAAAACTAGCACTTTATCTTAAAGAGCAAAAGAAGAAGAAAGTACTTGTTGTTGCCGCCGATTTACAACGTCTTGCAGCAGTAGAACAACTCCGCCAAGTCAGTGCTGGAATTGATGTTGAACTTTATGCTGATGATGAAAACAAAAACCCTGTTAATGTAGTTACTGCAGCATTAGCGTATGCACAAACTAAAATCTTTGATGTTGTGTTGATAGATACCGCAGGGCGTTTAGCAATTGATGAAGAGTTGATGCAGGAGTTAAAAGCGGTTAAAGATGCAGCTTCTCCTGATGAGATTTTTTATGTAGCAGATTCTCTTACGGGGCAAGATGCTGTTCGAACGGCGCAAAGCTTTAAAGACCAAATTGGAATAGATGGTGTTATCCTCTCTAAGTATGATGGTGATTCAAAAGGTGGTGTTGCTCTTGGTTTAGCCTCTCAAGCAAATGTACCACTGCGTTTTATTGGTAACGGTGAGAAGATGGAAGACTTAGAGGTCTTTTTACCTGATCGTATTGTTAACCGTCTTATGGGCTTTGGAGATATCGAAGGTTTAGCAGAAAAAACAGCTAATGTAATTGATGAGAAAAAAGCGAAAGAGCTCACAAAGAAGATCAAAAAAGGGAAGTTTAACTTCAATGACTTTTTAGAGCAGATGGAGAGCATGAAGAAGATGGGAAGTATGTCTTCTATGATGGGTATGATTCCTGGTATGTCTAAAATGGCAAATGCTTTAAAAGATGTTGATTTAGAAAACTCTTCAGAGATGAAACTAACACGTGCCTTGATTGGTTCGATGACAAAAAAAGAGCGTGAAGATCCAGATCTACTAAACAACTCACGTAAACAACGTCTAGCAGTGGGTGCAGGTGTAACCCAAGTAGAAGTAAACCGTGCGCTCAAGCAGTTTAAAAATGCTGCTAAAATGGCGAAGAAGTTCTCTGGTAAAAAGGGAATGCAAGACCTACAAAACATGATGTCTCAAATGGGTGGTCCCGGAGCTATCCCTCGTTAAATGCAATAGAAGTAAACTAAACTTGGATAAATAGAAAAGTTTAGCTATACTTCCACTTCGAAAGAACATTTTCTTAAATAATCCCTCTGTGATTTGAAAATGAGCAATCCAGATGAAGTTTAAAAAGAGTCTCATTTATGACACTTTTTTTAACCTTTTACGCTGGTTGCATGTGTACGTCCACATAAAGACGATTAGAGGAAAGTAATTTTATGCAGTCAAGCTGTCTTTCAAGAACTTTCCCCCTCTAATCTTTTTTCAAAACGTATAGATGTAACCAGCAATGGGTAAAACAAATATATAGGAACTTACATGACAGTTATTAGACTAACTCGTATGGGTCGTAAAAAACAACCTTTCTACCGTATCGCGGTAACAGATTCTCGCAAACGTCGTGATGGTGGTTGGATTGAACTTATTGGTCACTACAACCCAATGAACGATGAAAAAACACTTGTTATTGACAATGAGCGTTTAGACTACTGGTTAAGCGTTGGTGCTCAAATGAGTAGCCGTGTTAAAAAAATCACTGGTAAATAATCATGATTACTAATTTCGTTGCTGAATTTGCAAAACTTATCGCGCAATATCCTGAAGATATTCGTGTGGATTTGAATGACAGTGATGAAGTGATAGAACTTATTCTTCATGCAAATCAAGCAGACGTTGGAAAGCTGATTGGCAAAGAGGGTAAGATGATTGGTGCGATTAAAACCGTTATCTCTGGCTGTAAAGCAAAAGATGGTAAAAGTTATAGAATTAATGTCGAACCAATCGCCTAAACTTCATATCGCCACATTAGGTCGCACTGTTGGCCTATATGGTGATATGAAATTTCATATCAAAAGTGACTTTCCTGAGCAGTTTAGCCCGGGAAATACCTTTTATGGTCGCAAAAATGAAGAACTCATTATTGAGAGCATTGATTTGAAAAAAGAACTCATTCGTATTAAGGGATATGAGTCCCTTGAGTCAGCTAAAAAGCTAACGAATGTGAAACTGTTTACAACTATGGAAAAAACACGCGCTGAGTGTCACCTCGAAGAGGGACAACACTTTTGGTTTGATATCGAAGAGTGCGAGGTTTTTGAAGCGGGACGTAAACTGGGTCATGTTGATGAGGTTGAACGCATTGGGATTACAGACTATTTGTCTGTTATGACCAGTGAGGATTTGATAGCGCAGGGTAAGGCCAAAAAGTTTTTGGTTCCTTATGGTGCTCCTTATGTTCTTAGTACTGATGTTGATGCCAAGCGTATTGACACAGAGGGAGCAATGGACATCTTAGACGAGTCGTAATGAAGTTTACTTACGTCACGCTATTTTCGTCACTGATTGAAGGTTATTTTCAAGACTCTATTTTAAAAAGAGCGATGAGTAAAGGCCTTTTCTCTGTGGCGTATGTGAATCCACGTGACTATGCAAGTAACAAACACCAAAACGTCGATGATACGGCTATTGGTGGAGGTGCTGGTATGGTTATGACGCCACAACCGCTATTTGACGCCTTGGATAAATTGTGTAAAGAAGATGACGTGCATGTGATCTTCACCACACCTGTGGCAAAGCCATTTAGACAAAACGATGCCAAACGTTTAGCTAAGAAAAAACATGTTGTTTTTGTTAGCGGACGTTATGAGGGTATAGACGAAAGAGTGATAGAAACATTTGCTAACGAAGTATTTAGCATTGGTGATTATGTATTAACGGGTGGCGAATTACCTTCATTGGTAATGAGTGATGCGATAGCACGTAACATTGATGGGGTACTTGGAAATGCAGAGTCTTTGGAAACAGAGAGTTTTGAAACGCTACTTTTAGAAGCACCTTCTTTTGGTAAACCGGGTGTTTATAAAGATTTAGAAGTTCCGTCAGAACTTTTAAAGGGAAATCACAGTAAAATTCATGCACTAAAAATTGCCATGTCTGAAGCAAAAACTAAGTTTTTCAGACCGGCTGAGCTGATAAAGCACCGAAATAGGAGATCTTATGAGAAATAAGTACATTGAAAACTTCGAAAATGCACAAACTGCTGAGAAGAACGTTCCTCAATTCCGCGCTGGTGATACACTTCGCCTAGCGGTTACAATTAAAGAGGGTGAAAAATCTCGTGTTCAAAGTTACGAGGGTGTATGTATTGCACTTCGTGGTCAAGGAACTGGTAAAACAATGACAGTACGTAAAATTGGCGCTAATGGCGTTGGTATTGAGCGTATTTTCCCTATCTATTCAGATAGTATTAATGAAATTAAAGTACTTCGTCGCGGTCGCGTTCGTCGTGCTAAACTTTTCTACCTACGTGAACTTGCAGGTAAAAAAGCGCGTATCAAAGAGTTACGTTAATCACTCTTTACCTAACTGCCCTTTTTGGGTAGTTAACCCCTTCTTCTAACACAATTTACAATTAACTTTACAACTTACCCTCTTGTTATCATATCCTTAGTATAATCTTATTGATTTAGGTTATTAAATTGTAATAATATTTAAATATAATCTATAAAATACACCTCTGTAATGCCTACTCCTATGCTTAGAATAAAGTAATAGAAAGCGTTTGTAGAGATAAGTTTAAAGGTAAGGGATATTAGTGGGTTATTTAGATGATTTAAAAGATGTTATTGCCATAAACTCTTATACTAAAAACAAAAAAGGTGTTGATAGGGTTGGTGCGATGTTTGATACATGGCTAAAATCTCTGGGTTTTGATATTACAACTTATCCTAGGGAACTTATAGGGGAACATCGACTCTATCAATCACCTAAAAAAGAGGGTAAGAAACTACTTTTACTAGGGCATCTTGATACGGTTTTCCCTGAGGGTAAGTTTGAGACTTTCACTGAAGATAAGCAATGGGTATATGGACCTGGTGTATGTGATATGAAGGGTGGTAACATTGTGTTGCTGCAAGCTCTTCGTAATATTCAAGAAAAAAACATTGAGATTGGAAATATTGACATCCTATTTGTGAGTGATGAAGAGACGGGTAGTGATGACTCTAAACATCTCAGTGCTAAACTTGCACCCTCTTATGACTACTGTTTTGTGTATGAGGCAGCAGGTGTTGATGGAGAAGTGGTGACCGGTAGAAAAGGTGTAGGTACTTTTTTTATCGATATTACAGGTGTTGCAAAACATGCAGGTAATTTTTATGCAGATGGGGTTGATGCTAACTTAGAAGCCTCTTATAAACTTCAAAAACTTGTAGCCTTAACAGACTTAGAGAAGGGAACAACCGTTAATGTTGGGAAGATAGAAGGCGGTATTGGTGCTAACACTATCTCCCCTCATGCCCATCTCACTTTTGAACTTCGTTATAAGGTTGTGAGTGAGAGAGACCGTGTTTTAGATGCAATAGATGCTATTGTAAAAACTTCTTTTGTTGAGGGTACTTCAAGCCTTTTAAGCGGAGGAATTCAACGCGATGTGATGATGAGTTCAAAAGGTTCTTTGGACTTAGTAAAAGAGATAGAACGTATCACCGGTATTGCCCTTGCAACAGAGGAACGAGGTGGTGTGAGTGATGCTAACATTGTGAGTTCATGTGGTGTTATTACACTTGATGGTATGGGCCCTTTTGGTGATGGTGACCATACGATTCATGAACGTGCCAATAAAAAGAGTTTTGATGAACGTATCGCGCTTTCAGAAAATCTATTTGAATATTTTATTAAAAACTTAGAATTTAAGGAGTTGTAATCGTGGAATCTTTAGAGTGTGACCGTAAGGTAGGAATATGGATGTATCAAAATGGCGGTGGTGCTGAGATAGAACAGAAGATGATTTTACAACTTCTTGATCGTGGTATTAACTCTGTTACTGGGCTTGACTTACGTTTTGCTCAAGGATGTCAAAATGGTATCTTTTGTAAGGGTACTAATATGACAGAATTGGACGCTTTTTACTCATACAATGCCGGTGAACAGACGGTTGGACAGATCTATATGTATCAAGCTTTAAGTGAATTTATTCCGACACTAAACAACTATAAGTCGTTTGCGATTGCTGAAGATAAGTTTATGTCAAACATGATTTTAGCTAAGGCAGGCGTTAAAACTTCTGACTTTTATCTCTGCCATAAAGAAGATACAAACCGATTAGCGGATCAACTTGAACGTTGGTCAAAAATGGTGTATAAACCAATTGATGGTTGGGGTGGTAATGGTATGGCCTTGATTAATTCACCTGAAACACTCGATATGTTACTTCCTTTTATCAATAAAAGTGATGTGCGTAATGTGTATGTAGAACGTTTTATTAAAAATGACTATTCAGACTTTCGTGTAGATATAGTAGATGGTGAGTTTGTAGCATGTTATGGTCGTAAGGCAAATGGCCGTGACTGGAGAACCAATGTTACCTCAGGGGGAAGTGTCATCTTACGTGAAGCAAATGATGAAATTGTAAACATCGCAAAAGCCGCGACAAAAGCACTTGGTTTAGAGATAGCGGGTGTTGATATCTTATATGATGAAGAACATGAAGAGTATGTTGTTTTAGAAGTTAATGGTATCCCCGCTTTTGCAACACCGGACCAAGAGAAGTTTGGTTTAACATTTAATGATAGAAAAATTGAGTTAATTGTTGAGATGATTGATAAAAAGACACGAAAGTAAAGAAGATAATTGTGTCATAAAGCTTAGAAGGAATTTCAAATGATAAAACCAGAATTACCAAAGGTTGGTCTACTCTATATGGACTATGTACTGCGTTTTTTTGATAAAAGCAATTTTCGTGGTTGGCCTGATAAAATAGAGATTATAACCTACCATTGGGGTAATGATAAAACGCGTTTTATTAATGAAGTTCGGACTAAAGATATAAAGATTTTAGTAGGGAATATCCCTGCAACAGCATATGAAACCTTCAAAGAGATAGCAGCTTCTCTTCCTGGTGTACGTTTTATTCCCTCCATTGAAACTCAATTTCCGAACAAGTCAAAAGAAAATGTAACGCTTTTTTGTAATAAGTATAATCTTTCTCAACCCAAAACACGTATTTTTTATGATACCCAAGCAGGGGATACGTATTTTAAAAAAGAGGCTACTTATCCTCAAATAGTGAAACGCTCTTATGGCCCTTCTAATTATGGTGGCTACTTTGTGCATAAGGTAGATAACTATAAAGAAGCTCGAGCGCTGTTTGATAAAGAGAAGTATATTCCGATGTACACGCAAGATGCGATTCCTCTAAAGGATAGTGGTGATCTGCGTGTAATGCTTATTGGGCATAAGCCTGTGTGTGCTTTTTGGCGTTATTCGGGTTCTGGTGAGTGGATTACAAACACTTCTCAGGGTGGGTCAATGAGTTATGAAAATGTACCTATGAACGCCTTAGAGTTAGCCGTTCAAGCTTCTAAAGCGGCTAAAGCTGAGTATTGGGCATGTGATATTGCTATTGATGAAAACACTTTAGAACCCTATATTTTAGAGTGTGCTACGGCATTTGCAGCATTTCCTTACATTCGAGACTGGATCTGTCAGTATATTATGTGGGATTTGAGCGATGGTCGTTTTAGAATGCCTCATGTGCCACTCTTCTCATGGGAAGAGTTAGGCAAGATGGATCCTTCTGTGTTACGTACCCTTCGTCATCTCTACTTTGCGAAGTATGAACCCTCAGCGGATGGTGCTTACTGGTTAGCAGATAAGGGTGAGTATGAGATGGAGCTGACAGATATGTCGATTCCTTCGGATGCACCTGCTTCAATTGAACCTCCTGTAAAGGAAAATGCACTTCCTGATGTTGTCCAACATTCTTGTCTGCAAAACTCTGCTTCAACGGGGATGGATGTGATGCCTCTATTTGATTTTGAAGTGGTAACTTTAACACAGTTAATGACCTTATATGGAATGGATGATGCGTCTGCAGTGCGTATTAAAGAACTAATCTTTATGCAAGAAATAAGCACATTTGAAGAGCTTTCTGAGTATGATTTCATTTCGAAACAACAACATCAACAATGGGCAAAATCCTTTAAATAAAGGCGTTTTTTATTGTTGTGTCATATTGTTGTGTTACAAATATTAACAATTTTTAGTTAAGGAAAAAACTTTGAGAGAACAGTATACATCATACCAAGAATGTGTTGATTTTTTTAAGAGTGCTGCTGATAATAATCCCGATCTTTTTAGAGTAGAAAGTATTGGTAAAACATGGGAAGAACGTGATATTTTAGCAGTGAGTATCTCTTTAGGTATGGACGATGTTGATACAAAACCTGCCATGTTTTACACGGGGACCATTCATGCACGAGAGTGGATTGGAATTGAACTCTCTTTAGCTTTTGCAAAATATATTTTAGATCATATTGATTATGATCCCCAACTCAAACAGATTTTAAGTCGAACGACACTTTATATGGTGCCATGTGCGAATCCTGATGGCTTTGAATTTTCACGTACCCACTTCTCTTTTTGGCGTAAAAATCGTCGTCAAAATGCAGATGGTACTTTTGGTGTGGATCTCAATCGTAACTTCTCAATTGGTTTTAGCCCTAACAAAGACACCTCTTCGAATGTCTATTCAGGTCCTTCAGCATTTTCAGAACCTGAAACACGTGCTTTAAAGAACTTTACAGAAGATCATTCTAATATCACCATAGCACTTGACTATCACTCTCAAGGAAATGTCTTTTTTCCTGCTCATAATTTTATTCACGAAGATGCTACCAATGCCACGGATCTCAATTTATTAGCAGGTAATATGGCCGAAGAAATTCGTAAGGTTTCAGGACGTGAGTATGGCATTCATATGGGAAAACCACCCACCCATCTTATCTCAGGTTCAGGACGTGAGTTTTACTACTCACAAGGGGCACTTTCAATTGTTGTTGAAGTTGGAACACGTAATATCTCTGATTATAAAGAGAATATGGTTGAGAGTATTAATGAAAATATTCCCGCACTTATCTTTGCTCTTGATGAAGTAAGTAACTACAATAAAGAGACACGACTACCTGTTGTTAAAAACTTTGTTTCGCCTCGTGTCGAAGCTAAAGAAGTAGAATTGACTTGGGATTACCCCTCTGATGAGACAGTCTATTTTGAGATTTATCGTTCAACTCAAGTGAAAGGATATGCACAAAGTTCTAACCGTATTGGTATGACAAAAATGCATACATTTATCGATAATCACCTTAACCCTGCTAAAAATTATTACTATTTTATACGTGCTGTTTGTAAAACACGTCATATTAAATCACCTTTTGCATTTCGTTTAGGGGTACGCACCAATCCTGATTACAACCAATTTTCAAAAATTTTATTTCCTAATCCTGATAATGTAGGGTACGTAGGTGAAAAAACACAAAAAAATAGAGAACACTTTGGTGAAAACTCACTCTTTGTAGGTGTTTCTGAGAAAAAAGGTGTGGCTTATGGTGTGACAGGCTTTTCTCTTGAAAGTATTCCTGAAAATGCCATTATTACAGAAGCGCGTATCTCTTACTATCCGATGAACCGTGTTGCAGTTCAAGTAGAGCGTTATGGGCAGTGGCGTATTGGCGTAATGGATGAGCGAAGTATTGATGATATTAGTAGTTTTGATGACATTAAAAATGCCAAAATTTTAGGTTATGTAGGTCGACCAACCCGATCACAACAACTTGCGCAAGGGGTATGGCGTAAGTACCAATTTGCAACGCAAGAGATTGATTTACTTCAAGATGCTGTGAAGCGTCGTAATATATTTTTTAGAATGGAAGGACCTGATGAGTTACCTCTTGATCGTGCGTCACAGATGATGCAGTGGGATATTGGTTATGGACGTTTTAGTGGTGGACTTACCTTCCGTCCGAAGCTCGAAGTGGTCTATTCTCTTCAAGAAGTTCATATTGAGATACTGTCACAATCGGAGTGTTCTATCTCCAAAGAGCATGAAGATGAAGACTCCTTAGTTGTAGGTTTTGATAACAATGGCAATCGTCGTTTTGGTTGTATTGATTTTGATATGACACAGATGCCTGATATCGATAATACTATTATTTCATCAGCCCATATTGAGATCAAAGCTGATACGATTAACTCGAATGCTAACTTACGTTATCACCTTGAATTAGTACGAGGTAGTGATACAAAAAAAGATTATGAGCATATTAAACATCGTGATGTAGTAGAACGAATTGGTTACGATGTTAGTACCATAGCATTAAAATCAGAAAAGCAGCAACGTTTTTTGATAGATCGTCATGCCATAGGTGAAATTGTCAATAAGGTTAAAGCTGGAGCGAAACTCTCTTTTGTCCTTTCAGCTAGTTCGGAAAAACCATTGTGTAAAAGTCAAAGTATTAACTTCTTAGATGAAAAACGCAATGCAAGACCTATATTACACATCAACTATATCAAAAAACGTCGTAACCCCGTTGCAAAAGTAACAAATTTAAAATTTACTCTTGATGGTATTAAAATAAAGTTGACATGGGATAACCCTGAAGACAGTGCTTTTAAAGGGGTTATCGTAGTTAAAAATGCCTTTAGAGTGCCATGTTCACCTTATGATGGGCAGAAGCTTTATGGGGGAAGTGATAACTATACTTATGATAGTTTTGGTTCTCGTAATGCCCATAAGTTTTATGCGGTGTTTACTTATGATGATGTGCCAAACTTCTCAGAAGCAGCATACATCGAACACAAAGTCGATTAAAAGTTCCATCTTTGTCGCATCTTGCACAAAAGTTTGTCTCTCGGCGCACTTTAGTGCGCGGTCGGACAAACGTTTTGCACAACCTACGACAAATATGAAACTTTTAGTGTAGCAGTTGTTTTGCTCTTTCTTCGAAAATTGCTGAGTCTTTTTACAACTTTGTTTAAAAATCCTTCATTGCTCTTGCTATATCTCTTTTCATATCTTTCTCTTTTAGGTCTTGTCGTTTGTCGTGGGTTTGTTTCCCTTTTGCTATGGCTATTTGTACTTTTACTAAGTTTTTTCTATTGTAGTACATACTTAGGGGAACAATAGTTAGTCCATCTCTTTGTACGGCTTTGGCGAGTTTTGCAATCTCTTTTTTGTGTAAGAGAAGTTTTCTTGAACCGCGTTCTTCGTGTCGGTAGTAGTGGTGTGTGGTGGAAAGAAGTCCAATGTGAGCATTAAAGAGGACGGCTTCACCGTTGTCAATACGGATAAAACTATCTTTGAGATTAACACGATTGGCACGAATAGCTTTGATCTCACTTCCTTTTAAAACAATACCTGCTTCAAACTTCTCTTCGATCATATAGTCATGATATGCTTTTTTATTTTTAGCGACAGTTTCGCCCACAAGAATTCCTAATATAAATATTTTGTAATTGTACTTAAATTTTACTCAATAGAAGATACACAGTAGTGCTTTGTTGCAAATGACAACACATCTTACTCTTGTGACTACTTTATTTTGAAAAAGCTACTACCACTTCCTGAAAAGAACCATCCGTGTTGATAATGCTCTTGGAGTTGTGGATACTCTTGTAAAGCGGGTTTAAACAGGTCGTTTGCTGTATCTACACTCAAGGTATCTAAAACCTCTTTAGAGCTTATGTGCGCAAACTTCTCGCGTTCAAATCCATCAATAGGATTGTAAAAATGTTCACGATAGGTTTGATACACTTTGGGTGTTGATATTTCAATTTTTGGTGTTGTAATTTCAAAGTTTAGAGCTTCTTCTTCAAACGGAGTTACTATCTCTCCAATCCCTGAAACATTGGCACTTGTATAGCCATACACAAAGAAAGGAACATCAGCACCTACTTCTGAACCGATACTTGCTAAGGTGTCAAGAGTGAGTCCAAGATGTAAAACCTCGTTACACATTTTAAGATAGGTTGCCGCATCGGAACTTCCACCACCCAGTCCAGCAAAAGCAGGAGTGTTTTTTTCAACCTTAACAGCATATGAGTGCATGAGCCTTTCAAGAGAGGTAGATGCTGTTGCTTTAAGAAGTTCTTTATAGGCTTTGTAAATTGTGTTTTGTTCTGTTGTACATGAAAAATCACCTAAAATACTAAAAGCTTTTTCCTCTTTTGGTACAAACTCTAAGGTATCATAGAGTGAATCTACACGCATAAAACGTGAAAATATCTCATGATAATTACCACGCTTACCGGTAATTTTTAAAAAGGTATTTACCTTTGCCGGTGCCTTATAAACTTTCATCTATTTTTTGAGTTTACTTGAGAGTGTTTGAAGAAGTGCCGTATCGATGCTACTACTAGCACTTTTATTTGCAGATTCAACCGCTTCAAGAAGCTCTGAACGCAAGATACTAACCTCTTTTGGTGCGTCAATACCGAGTTTAACAACACCTTTATCAACAGAGATAACCTTAAGTGTTATATCATCGTTTAGAACTATAGATTCACCAATTTTACGTGAGAGAATTAACATGCATCGACCTTATTTAAGAGATAGCTAATGGTTTCGTTTTCAATACTTATAATGGTTATTGTATCATTATTATCAATCCAGTAGGTACCTTCTACCTGTATTTTAAAATCACCAAAGTTTAACTTACGACCGTAAAAAAGATTTTCAGGGTCACCTTCATACCAATTTTGTGGCATATTTAACGAGGTTTTGACATTGAGTGCCTTTTCATCTTCATAAAAGAACTGCCCCTCACTTAGGCGTTCTAGTGCAGTTAAAGCCCCACTTTGTAAACCTAGTTTCTGAGCAATGAGTAGCCCTAAAGAACGAATGTAGGTTCCTTCACTAACGGTTGCTTCAAAGGTCACAAAGGGGTGACAATAGTGGATGAGTTTAGCATCACTTATTGTAGCTGTCAGCTCTTGTAGAATCACCTCTTCACCTCTACGAGCTAAATCATAAGCGCGTTGTCCATTGATTTTTTTGGCACAAAAAATGGGAGGAGTATAGGTGAGTTCACCTATAAAAGAGCGAATAGTATCACTCAGCATTTGAGTGTTAATCTCTTGTGTTTCATCTACTTTTTCAACTTGTTCGATGTCTAAAGTAGGGGAGTGAGCTCCTAACCAAAGTGTTGCACGATAGCTTTTTGGTGCCTTGTTTAAAAACCTAAAAAGACGGGTATGATTGCCCAGTGCTACAATTAAAACGCCCTTGGCAAAAGGATCGAGTGTTCCTGAATAACCTGCTTTTTTTGTTTTGTATTTTCTTTTTATACGTCCTAAAAATTGATTAGAACTTAGCCCTGTAGGCTTGTATGCAACAAATATTTTACTCATGCGGGGTTAAAGTCTTTCTACAAATGAAGCGAGAATTTCGCGTTTTGTACCACCAAAGTTAATGGCAAGTTTAAACTCACGTCCTGATTTTGAAACACCGGTAATGCGACCTGCTCCAAAAATCTTATGACGTACAAGATCTCCTTTTTTAAAGGCGGTACTTTTTTCTGTTTTGAGTGAACCTTCACAGAGTCCTGCTTCGTTAAAAAAACGACTTTTATTGAGATCGGTACGACGTCCTTTATAAAAACGACTGTTAACATGAGAGAGTGTTAGGGTGTGTTTTGCCCGTGTGAACGCTACATAGCCTAAACGACGTTCCTCTTCAATATCACTTCCATCTCCGATAAGTGGTAAAAATCCCTCTTCAAGACCAATGATAAACAGATGTTCAAACTCTAAGCCTTTAGAAGCGTGAACGCTCATAATATAGATACTTTCACCCTCAACTTGGTCTTGTTCGCTTTGTAAGGTGAGCTCATTTAAAAACTCATCTAAGGTTGCTTCAGGATTTTGTTTTATAAAATCACGAAAGAGGCCGTAAAACTCATCTATATTTTGTAAACGTTCTGTTTCATCAGGTGCATTTTTATAGATGTCTTTAAGATGAAAGGTCTCTTCAAGTACATCTACAAAGGTATATGTTGCTTCTTGGGAGACAAGGATAATCTCTTTCAAGTCCTTGACAAACTGTTTAAGTGTTTGTGCATTTTTCTTTCTAACAAGTGCTTCAAGCTCTGCAATACTTTTTTGTTCAATAAAGTCAAACATTGAAATTTCAGCTTGGATAGAGGCGAGTTCAAGCTTTTCAACAGAGGCTTTTCCTAAACCGCGTTTGGGTTTGTTAATGATACGTTTCATTGAAAAATTGTCATGAACATTGGTAATAATACGAAGATACGAAATCATATCTTTTATCTCTGCACGATCATAAAAACGAAGTCCCCCTACCAGCTTATAAGCAATAGCATTGCGGTTGAGTCCCTCTTCAAGGGAACGTGAAAGCGCATTGATACGATAGAGTACTGCAATTTCATTGGGGCGAACACCCTCTGCAATAAGCTTAGAGATATGCGTAGCTACTTTACGAGACTCTTCTACTTCATCATTAGAACTCAGTGTAACAACATCTTTTCCTTTACCTTGAGTGGGAATAAGCTTTTTACCTAAACGAGACCGGTTGTGTTCAATAAGAGCGTTGGCTACTTTTAAAATAGGTTCACGTGAACGGTAATTATGTTCAAGTTTAACAACATTCACGTTTTCAAAATCTTCATGAAACTCTAAAATGTTACGAACATGAGCACCACGCCAGCCATAAATACTCTGGTCATCATCACCTACAACACAAAGGTTATTATGAGAAGCACAAAGTTGTTTAATGAGGCGAAATTGAAGTTCATTGGTATCTTGGTACTCATCAATCATAATGTACTGATACTTTTCAGAAGTGACTTTAGCTAACTCAGGATTTTCATCTAAGAGTTTGTAGGTAAGGGCAAGTAGATCATCAAAATCAACTAAATTATTTTCAGTGAGATAGTTTTCATACTCTTCATATATCTTTGCTATCTGCTTGTAGTTTTTGAGTTCTGCTTGTTCGTAGGCTTCATCAGGTGTCATCAATGAGTTTTTATAACGTGAGATCTCTGAAGCGAGTAGGGGTGTAGGAAGTTCAGAATTTATTTTTTTAAGAATACGCTTTTTATCATCACTATCAATCACTACAAAGTTGTTTTTACGATTTAAAAGATGGATATTAAACTTTAAAAAAAGGAGTCCAAACTTATGGAAGGTACATAAAAGAGGGGGATACGAAGTGGGTTCTATCATAGAAAGTGCACGTTCACGCATCTCTTTAGCAGCTTTGTTGGTAAAGGTAAGGGTAAGTGTATTGCTCGGAGAGATACCTACTTCATCTAAAAGGTAAGCAAGTCGTGAGGTGATTGTTGTTGTTTTACCACTTCCTGCGCCTGCTAAAATGAGTACAGGGCCATCAATCTGTCTGACTGCATCGGATTGTGAGTCATTTAAATTTTTAAATATTTTTTCCATCGTAGTTTATCCCTAGGTAGGTATCAAAATTCTTCTCTAATAAAAAATAATTTTAATCTACTTCTTGTTTGGTAATCGTTTATAATCTGCTTATATAATATTGATTATAACAAAATCTGATTAAATCTATACGAAAGTATTGCATAATAACAGATTATGGGTTATACTTCTTTATTATTTTAACTTATAGGAAATATAATGCTTAAAGACTTTGCAAAACTACAAACTTTTTTAACAGTAATCAAAGAAAAAAGCTTTTCAAAAGCTTCTGCGAAATTGGGAATTTCTCAACCAGCAGTAACACAACAAATTAAATTTATTGAAGATTATCTTGATACTAAAATTGTAGAACGTAAAAAAAATGGAATTAAACTCACCAAAGAGGGTGAAGACTTATATCGTATTGCCGTACGTTTAGAAAAAACAATTGCGTCGAGTGAAAAAGATCTTCTTAAAATTATTAACAAAGATTTTACCTTTGTTATGGGTGCATCGTATGCTATTGGTAACTACATTTTACCAAAGTATCTTGGGAACATTAAAGCCAAAATCGATAATGAAGTTTACATGCGTGTAGGACTTTCAGCAGAAGTTATCGAACAACTTGAAGATAAAAAAATTGATGTTGCTCTTATTGAGTCACCGATTTTTCGTGAAGGTATAGTGTATAGAGAGTGGGTAGAAGATGAGTTAGTTATCTTCTCTAACCAACCGATTCCAAAACAGTTGAAACGTGAAGACCTTTACAAGTTTGACTGGATCTGTCGTGATGAGAACTCACACACTCGTAAACTGACCTCTGAAGTGTTTGAAGAGATTGGTGTTGAGTGCTCTAGTTTTAATGTTATTGGTGTGGTAGCAAGTCCTACTGCAATTAAAGAGACTATTTTACACTCAGCAAATGATAGTATTCGTCCTGTTGTTTCAGTGATTTCACGTCATGTTATTGCTGATGAAATTGAGTCTGGCAAGTTTTATGAAGCACGCATAAAAAATTACAAAATTCGTCGTAAGTTTTATATTGCTTACGGTAAAGATCGTAAACATGATGCTTTTGTAGATAATGTTGTTAATTATCTACTAACTTTAAAAGTATAATTTTTAGAGAGTTGATGCTTTAGAATATTGATATTCTAAAGGTCACTTCTTTACTGCAATCTTACTCTGAAGCTATTTTAGAGTTTCTTCTTCACACTGATATATTGTTTTGACTTTTACGCTACTTTTTAAACTTGTTGTTTTCTGGGTTTTGTAAAAATGCTGCCATAGAGTTTTCTACGCCTTTATCTTTTTCTATTGTTTTGTTTTCGGGTTCTCTTTTGTTTGGTGATGCTAGTGAGACAAATATTGGGGTTTCATCTACAATAATTTGCATAATGCTCAAGAGGGGAACGCTGACTAAGCTTCCTAAGTTGTCATTTCCAAAGCCTGCTTCAAAGATAAGATAACCATCTTCTATTCGGGCACTTTCAAAAG
>Ga0256826_1000908_pt1 | contig 18417 bp, 19 predicted proteins | sample CV79metaG_FD_185975 | JGI IMG/M metagenome (GOLD analysis project Ga0256826, IMG submission 185975) | Hydrothermal vent microbial communities from East Pacific Rise, Pacific Ocean - CV79 | ecosystem: Environmental > Aquatic > Marine > Hydrothermal vents | place: Pacific Ocean: East Pacific Rise...
TAAAATAGTTCATTAAAATTTCAGCACCTAAAAAAGCACCAATAAGACCAGGAGCTATAATATTTTCGCCTGCAAAATAAAGATTTTTCACCCTAGTTCTTGGCATTAGGACAGAGAGACTTTTTTGTTTCGCTGAACACATTATGCCATATAGGCTACCATTAATCCCACTACTATAATGTTGTTTTGTTAATGGTGTTGAGCTGTCATAAACTTCAATACTACCAAAATCATATAAGCTATTTAGTCTATTTAAATGTTTTTTACACTCTTTTTCTTTTAGTTCTTTATACTCTTCTTTACTAAGGTTAGCATAATCATCATAGTAGCTTCCAGCTAAAATTGTAGCTACTGTTTTACCATTATAAGTTCTTGATGGTAAAACAGAAATAAAGTCTTCAGGCTTTTCACCATAAAAGTATATATTTGATTTTATATCTGCATCTATTAGACAGAAGATAGAAAAAAAAGATGGTGATTCTTCCAAGTCATCAATATGTTTTTTATATCTAGATAACTTCTTATCAAACTCATTAAACATCAACATAGTTTTTTTTGGATGGATGGTGCTTATAATTGAATCGTATTCAAAAGTTTCACCATTACATACTAAAGCTTTAGCTTCATTATTCTCTTTTATTATTTCACTTATTTCACTTTTTATTTTTATAGTGGTACTTTTTAGAGCATTTTTTAAAGCACTAACAATTGCTCCTCCACCATTTTCTACTTTTCGTGTCCCATCTAACATATTTATAAATATTTTTGCATAAAAGTCAAAAGAAGCATCTTCATAAAAAGCGGAAGTGTAAAAAACTGTAAAATGTAAAAAAACTTTTCTAAGAAGTTTATCTTTTATATTTATCATTACATCTTTTAAAGAACGTGAATCAACTTTTACAAAACTTTCTGGATCTGAACTTATAGTACTAGATTCATAACAAGTAGTAAAAAAGTTTTTTATATTTTGTTCTTCATGCGGGAATCTCTCTATTAATGATGATTCAAATTTAGAGGAGCCTTCAGATATTAAAAAAACTTCATTATCTATGTGTAGTGTATCAAATTCATTATCATATTTTTGAAGTTTCAAATCTTTTAATAGTCCAAGATTTTGCATAGATTTATAGAGGTATTGACCAGAAGCTAAAGCACCTGAGTAATGAAAACCAACATCAAAGAGTATTTTTTTTCTTTTAAAGGAGTCTAAAACTCCCCCAACTTTATTTAGCTTTTCATAGATGGTTGTATTATGCCCCTGTTTTTCAAGCATTAATGCACATAGAAGGCCACTAAGCCCACCACCTATGATTGCTATATTCATCTAACCATGCCACCACTGATATTAATTACTTCACCTGTTACATAAGAGGCTTTATCGGCTAAGAAAAATACACATTCAGCAACATCTTCAGGTTTTCCAATTCTTCTTAGAGGGATACCTTTTTTCATCTCTTTTAGTGGTAAATCTTTAGTCATTTCAGATTCTATCAGTCCTGGAGCAACAGCATTTATACGTATTTTATATCTTGCAACTTCAGCAGATAATGCTTTTGTAAAAGCAATCATAGCACCTTTAGCTGCTGAGTAGTTTGTTTGCCCTGCATTACCAACAAGACCAGATACTGAAGCTACATTTACAACAGAACCTTTCTTATTTGCAATCATATTTTTTAAAATGGCTTTTGTAACATAGTACGTTCCATTTACAGAGGTATCAATAACATCTGCCCACTCATCATCTTTCATCCAGAAGAAAAGGTTGTCTTTTGTAATTCCTGCATTGTTTACAAGTACATCTATCTCAATATTTTCTAAAGCATTATTTACTTCATCTTTATTAGCAATGTCAAATTGTAATGTTTGTGAGTTTTTAAGCTCTACATGTAGAGCTTGTGCTTTAGTTTTATTGTTTCTATAATTTAAATAAACGAAGTAACCATTGTCATGAAAATATCTAGCACACGATTCACCAATAGCACCAGTTGCCCCAGTAACTAAGACTTTTTTCATGCGAAAACTCCAGACTTAATCATTTTATTAACAGTCTTAATATCTCCATCCATACGTCTATCGAAATCAAGTTGAGCAACTTCAGCTCTTATAGAGTTATAATTTTTTTGAAGATAAGCTGAACATTTATCAACTCCTCTTAAGTCAACACCTTGTGCCATTCCGATAAGTGCAATGCTTAACATATTTCTTAAATCTGGAAGTTGTTTTGCAAAATGAAGTGCTGCAGTAGTACCCATGCTTACTTTATCTTGGTTATAAGATTCTGTAGGACGAGAGTGGAGTGATGCTGGAACTGTGTTCATAATAACATCAGCAGTTAGTGAACTTAGTGTAATTTGCATAGCTTTAAAACCATGATGAGTTGATTTTTTATTGATTTTTAAACTTTCACCAAGTCCACGATTAAATTTATGGTCAACAACAAGTGCAAACTCTTTATCTAAAATATCTGCTAAATTACCAACACAAATACGCATAGTATCCATGGCATGAGCAACGTAGCCACCATAAAAGTTTCCAGATGTATAGATTTTTTTACCAATATGGTCAATTAATGGATTGTCATTTACTCCATTTATCTCCGTCTCTATCCATTTTTTAGCAATTTCAAGGTTATCATGAATTACACCTAAAACTTGTGGAGCACATCTAATAGAGTATCTGTCTTGAATATTTTGTTCTGGTTCTAAATGAAAGTTTTCATATCTTGAAAAAGCTTCATGAGTTAGTTTGGAATCTATACATTTTGCAAGTATATTTGCAGCAGCCTTTTTTTGTCCATCAAAAGGCTTACTCTCATGAACAAATGGTTCAAGTGGTGTAACATCACATAAAAGTAACTCAAAAACAGAAGCAATAAAACTCTCAGAACTTTTTAATAAAATTTCAAATTGCTCTATAGCATCAATAGCAATGGCACTCATAGCAGCCGTTCCATTCATAATAGCAAGAGCCTCTTTGGCTTTGAAAGTGTATGGAGTAATATCTAATTTTTTATAAATTTCCATAGTTGGATAAACTTCACCTTCATAAATAACTTCTCTTTCTCCAGCAATAACTGCCGCAATATAAGAAAGTGGAGTTAAGTCACCACTAGCTCCAACTGAACCTTGAGAAGGGATGAGTGGATATATTTTTTTATTTAGTAATAATTCAAATCTTTTTAAAAGATCATAACTAACGCCACTCTTACCTTTAGACAAAGAGATAAATCTAATAGTAGTCATAATTCTTGAAACATTAGCACTTAAGTATTCTCCAACACCACAGCCATGAAAACTATAAAGATTTTTTTGTAACTCTTGAGCTTCTTCAAAAGGAGCATAATTTTGTCCAGCTTCACCATATCCAGTAGTTACTCCGTAAATAGGCATACCTGTACGAATTTGTTCTATTAAATAGTTATGTCCAGCATTTATAAAGTCTATGAATTCTTTATTTGTATCTAACGTAATATTAGTATCTTTTACAAAATCTTTGTAAAGAATTGCTTGATTATTTATTGTCACTTATTATGTCCTTATTGTTTAAAAAAATCATGGAAATTATACCATTGTTTTGGATGTTTTTTTACCATAATTTCTAAGATATTCATATAATTTTGAGCTATTTCTTGTGGTGTCTTATCTAAGGTTTGAACTTCTTTAAATTTTATGTTGTACTTAGCTAGCCCAATATTTACAACAAAAATAGCAACTATAGGGGTATTTAATTTTTTTGCTATTACAAAAGGATTCTTATTTATTCTTACAGTATCGTTAAGAAACACGACATCAATAGTTTTAGAATCATCTGTAACTCTATCTGCCATCATGGCAACTATCTCTTTATTCATAATAGCATTTGCTATTTGAATATTTGCAGCAATAGCACCTTTGTTTAGATCAATGATATTTACGCCATTTTTATTTGTCCTAGTTGTATCACTTTCAACTTGTGTTATCCCTTGTTTAGTAGTTTCTCTCATAACTACATGAACTTTAGATTTATTATCACTTAGTGAGTGTGAAGCAACTGCCCATGAACCAAAGTGTGAAAATAGCATAATCCCACCACTCTCTATAATAGACAAACCTACTTGTCTATCATCCTTAACAAGTGTTAATTCATCAGGTTTCATACGAGATACAAACCTATCAAAAATTGAAAATGCAAAAAGTTTTATATGTTGAAAAAATACATAATTTGTAAGTTCTAAACCTAAGTGATCATAATAACTTTGTAATGATTTTTTAGTAGATTGTGAAAATATTACATAGTAAATAGATACAAAGTTTAAAATAAAAGCTACAAATTTATATCCTAAAACTTTATAAATAAATAAAATTATTTTATGTCCTAATGCACTTCCTCTTTGTTTTACTTCCATAAAAAACCTCTAAGTAAAATATATCTTTGTAACATTAACTTTGTATGCATTATTGTTAGCCTAATATTATCATATAGCTTATCAAAGTGACTTATTCTCTCTTCTTGAGGTGGGTAGTAGCATTCTACTTCAACATCTATAAATTTACCACCACTCCAAGAATGTTTTGAAAGTATATCTATTTCAAAATCAAATCTTGAGTTATTTAAAGTAAGCTCTAGTATGTTTATGGGGTAGGCTCTAAAGCCACTTTGTGTATCACCTAAAGTTTTAAATGTTTCAAGCTTAACCCAAAAGTTAGAAAACTTACGTCCAAATTTAGAACTATCTGGCACACTAGGGGATGAAAAATCTCTATTTCCTATAACTATATGGTTTGGCTTATAGGCATTTGAGAGTTTTTGAATTTGTGAAGAAATATGTTGCTTATCAGCATCCATCGTAATAAAAAAATCAAAGCCTAATTCTTTTGCTTTTTTAGCTCCGCTAAGTATTGCTTTACCCTTACCTTGATTATTTTTATGGTTTAATAAGTGAACATTATTGTGCTCTATAATTACTTTTTTATCACTTCCATCGTCAACAACTATTACGGTATAAGCAAATGTTAAAATATCTTCTATAACCTCTGTTATATATGGAGAATTATATACAGGAACTACAACACAAAAATTCATAAACTTATGCTAACTACTTCTTCATCATTACAAAATACTTTAAATTTATTATTATTTCTTTCATAAGTAAGTATTTCATTTGGATTTATCATTTTCATAAATTTTGTTTTTTTAACAGTTGTAATTTTCATATCAAAAGCATCTGCAATAATTTCAAAATGAACAAATCCTGGAAGTATAGGTTTTAAAGGAAAATGAGCTTTAAAAATAGGATGTTTTTTATCACTTAGTTTTACAACAGCTTTATTCTCATTTTTATCTATTATTTCATACAGTCCATCACAAAACATCTATGCGTCTTTTAGTACTTCATAAGTAGTTTTAAGTGCAAGTCTAGAAGAAGTTACAAAAGAGTTGTTTTTATCCCAAACGTAACCACTTAAAATAGAAATTATTTTTTTAGTAACTTCATCATTTTTCTTATTTGTGAATAAAATAGTTTGTAGTGAACCATCATACCAAGCGTTAACATAGTCTCTAAATACATTAATTCCAAGCATCATATACTCTTCATATTCAACTTTGTAGTCTATCTCTTCACCCTTTAACTCTCTTGCAGTTAGTTCTGCTGCTTTTGCACCAGACTCTAGTGCTAGAGTAACACCAGAAGAAAATACTGGGTCTAAAAATTCTGAGGCATTACCAGTAAGTATATAGTTCTTGTCATAAAGCTTTGTAACAGCAGCTGAATAACCAGAAATAGAACCTACTTCAATAGTACGTTTTGAGTTTTTATATCTTGCAGCTGATTTTTTATTACTATAAATAATATGTTCCCAAAATTGCTCATCACTCATATTAAAACTTGCGAAGTATTCTTCTGTACAAACTATTCCTACTGAGGTGCTTCCATCTGAAAAAGGTATATTCCAAATCCAAGCTTCATTATCTCCAACTACATCTATAAAAATATAACCTTCTTCTTTTTCTGTAGTTGGACGAATATCACTATCTACTCTGGCAAATGTTGCACGGCGAATAGCTAATGATGAGTCTGTTTCTAAGTCTAGTAATTTTGGAAGAACTCTTCCATAGCCAGAGGCATCTAAAACTTTTTTTGCTTGGTAAGTTTTTATCTCTTTATTTTTATTCTCAACTGTAATAATGTTGTTTACTTCATCATACTTAGTAACTGCTACTTCAAACTCTACATCTACACCTTTAGAAGCAGCATCATCTATGAGTAGTTTATCAAACTCTTCTCTTTTTACTTGAAAAGAATTTCCCCATTTTTGACCAAGATTTTTTGAAAAATCTAATCCTACATATTTATTTTCTTGGTCTTGAAAAACAGCACCTGGTTTATATTGAAAACCAGCATTTATAATTGGGTCTAGCATATTCGCATTTTCTAAAAGTTCATTACATCTTGGTAAAAGAGATTCACCTATAACAAATCTTGGAAAGCTACTTTTATCTACAATTTTAACACTAAAGCCCTCTTGAACTAGTTTCGCTCCTGCAATTGATCCTGCTGGACCAGCTCCAATAATAAATACATCTACTGCTTGCATAAAAAACCTTTTTTGTTAAAATTTATATTTTACAATTTTAACAAAAGTAAGATAAAAGGAGAGTTATTCAGTATAAATTTGTATAATTTGTATAAAAATAATAGATAAAGGATATATATGTTTGATCAAAGTAAATTAAATGCAGCAGATGCACTTTTTGAAGCTCAGAAAATTGCTTTTGGACCAGTAGTCTTTCAGGCTGCTAGATTACTTCAAGATTGGGGTATATTTCAGTTACTACAAGATAATAAAAAAGGTATGAGTGTTAAAGATATTTCAAGTACTTTAGATTTATCTGTCTATGCAATTGAAATTTTATGTGAATCTGGATTTAGTATGGGTGCTTTAAAACTAGAAGATGAAAAATATTTTATTACTAAAATAGGATATTTTTTACTATTTGATGAGATGACTAATGTAAATATGAATTTTAATCATGATGTTAATTATGAAGGACTTTTTTATTTAGATAAATCTCTTAAAGAAGCAAAACCAGTAGGTCTTCATAATACTTTTTCAAAAGAAAAAACTATATATCCGATACTCTCAAAATTACCACCTAAGGTTAAAGATAGTTGGTTTAGTTTTGACCATTTTTATTCAGATGCAGCCTTTAATAAACTTGTGGATATTATGAGTAAAAAGGGAATTGAGAAATTACTAGAACCTGGTGGAAATACTGGAAAATGGGCAGTGTCTCTAACAAAAGAGTCACCCTTAACTAGTGTAACTATCTTAGATCATCAAGGTCAGCTTGATGTTGCTATGAGCAGAGCAAAAGAAAGTGGGGTTGAAGATAGAGTTAATGGTATAGCTATAGACTTACTAAATCACTCTATAGAATTTCCAAAAGGATATGATGGTGTTTGGATGAGCCAGTTTTTAGATTGTTTCCCACCATCAGATATTATAAATATTTTAAAACGTTCCAAAGAAGCTTTAACTCCTAATGGTAAGGTTTTTATAGTTGAGCCATTTTGGGATAGACAAAGTCATGATATAGGTTCATACTGTCTTATCAATACATCACCATATTTTACTGCCTTAGCAAATGGAACTAGTAAAATGTATAGAGCTAGTGAGTTTGAAAGGTTTATAGATGAAGCTGGTTTAAAAGTTGTTGAAGAAGTGAATGGTCTAGGTTTTGGACACACTTTAATGATTTGTGAAATTAAATAGTCTGTAAAATATTTAGTTTTTGAGTTTCATCATATGCAAGTAAGTCATCTTGCTTACATCCAAGTATATTTGCAGCAGTTGTTACACCAGAAAAACTAGCTCCTGCTACCCCGTGAGATAAAATACTTGCACCACAAAGGTATAAGTTGTCTATTTCACTTTTAGGTTTATATGCAAATGGACCAATTTGTTTTAAGTTTTTAGCTGTCCCATAAACATTTCCTCTTGTTGCATTTATATAGTGCTCATTTGTAAGAGGTGTTGCGAACTCTTTTTCTATAATATGTTCGCGAATATTTGGAATAGTTTTTTCTAATGTATGAAGCATTTTATTTTCTAAAAATTCTTTAAAATCTAAGTATTCTTTTGAACGCTTTTTATCTTCATCTTTAAATTTTTCAAATACATCATAGTTTATGTAGGTAATAACTTCCAAGACATGGTTTTTCCCATCAAAACTACTTGGGTCTTTTAAGGTTGTACAGCTTATGAATAAACCAGAAAAATACTCTGATTTTGTTATATTTTTAGACATCATTTCATCATAAACTTCATCCATATCTTCATTTGGTGTTATCCAAATATTTCCAGAATCTATTCCTAATGCTTCTAAGTCCATATTTACTGTTAAAAATAACATGAGTGATGTACAAGAGTATTTTGTTTCTTTTAGTTTTGTTATAAGCTTATCACTTAAATTATTTTTACCTACCATATCTATATATGTTTTTTTAGGGTCAGCATTTGAAAGTATGTTTTTAGCATAAATTTTTTCACCACTAGAGAGCTCTACTCCAATAGCAGACTTGTCTTCAAGTAAAATACTTTTAACCATAGATTTCAGTCTTATTTCGCCACCATGATTTTTAATAGCTTTAAGCATAGCATTTACTATAGATTCACCACCACCTTTAGGGTAATAACCACCAGAAAAGTAATGTTCCATTACTGCCGCATGAAGAGGAAAACTAGCTAACTTTGGAGAAAGACCATGGTCACCACATTGAATGTTAAGTATAGTTTGTAAAAGAGGATCTCTAACATGCCATGAAATAACTTTTTTTAGTGAGAACATACCATACTTACCCATATGTCTTGTTCTCCAAGGAATTGTAATGGCATCCCAAAAACCATTCATTTTTGGTATTAGTTGAAGTTCTTTACTTACTGTTCTGACTGTGTTTAGGTATTTAATAATACCTTTTTTTTCATGAGGAAACTTTTTTACTAGTGCTGCTTTAAACTCTTCAAAACCAGCTGGAATATCAAAATGCTCATCACCAATATGGCAATGCTCATAAGCTTTCGGATTCATTTTATAAAATGTTAAATCATTTGCTATCCCTAGCCCTTTGTATAAGTCTGAAGTAGATTCTCCATCTTCTAGTAGACCTATATAATGTACACCTGGAGTAAACTTGGCATTTTTTCTTTTAAAGCTATGACACCATCCACCAGCAATGTAGTGTTGTTCTAGTACTAAAACTTTTTGACCAGCTCTCGCTAGACATATTGCGGCAGATAAGCCACCTGCGCCAGAACCTATAATAATAGTGTCATAATTCATAATTGTTATTTCTTCATACTTGTTAGTTTTAAGATTTTATATTTATTTTTAAAACAATCAATATATAATAAATCACTATTATCCTCAATATATTTGTTTATGAGATAGCTTGGTAAATTTTCAAAGAAGTATGTTTCTTTTTGAAGTTCTAAGTTTATACATCTAGGTGAAGTTATTACATCACAAGTTATATTTTTAAGTAAAGTTTTTATCTCATCATGTGAATAGATTTTTATGTCAAATTCTAAACTAGCTAAGGCATCACTGCTCTCAAGAGATAGGTACTGATAGTTAACACTACTCAGTAACTCATACTTAGTTGGCACATCTAAAACTCTTTGTAGTATCTCTTTAGGTTCATGTGATAAATCTATAGAACCAAGAATAGCCTCTTTTTTAGAAGTACTAATAGATGAATATATAGATATTAAAGAGTGTATAAATGTGAAGTACTCAGAAGTTTGGAAAATATTTTTCCCTTTAAGACCTACTGCATGTGCTACATAATAACTAGTAGTATTTCCAAGTATATTTATAAAGTCGAAAGGCTTTATGCATTGTCCTTGACCATTAACATACTCATCCACTCTTTGTAAAATATCAATATTTCCAACTCCACTTGTCATATAAAGTTCATCCATTGGATTAATATCTATTTTATCTTTAAGCTTAACTATCCCGAGCATTGCAAGATGTATAAAAGCATCTTTTCTTCTTGTGTCTTGTTTATATGTTTGTTTTAACTCTTTTTTTACATCAAGCTTATCTATGTCACTTTTGTAGCTAGAGAATGATTTTACATAAAGCTTCATGTTGACTCTTTTTTTATAATAAGGGAAGTATTATTACCACCAAAGCCAAAATAATTTAACATAAATATTCCACTATCGCACTTTTTATGTTCTATTAATGGACTATAATCATCTAAAATAGACTCACTGTGATTTAAAGCTTTTGGTATAAATCCATCTTCTAATGCTTTTATAAATATACATAGTTCAACAACACCACAAGCACCAAGTGTATGCCCTATATATGGTTTTAAAGCGGTGAATACTACGTTGGTAGAAAATAGCTTACTAATAGCATTTATTTCAGATAAATCATTTGTATGGGTTCCAGTGGCATGAGCTTTTAAAGCTGTTATGTCTTTTGTAGTAATATTAGCATTTTGTAAGGCAGTTTTCATCACGTCTACATATTCACTGCCATCTTCGCTAACAGAAGTTATATTTATAGAATCACAGTTAGTAAAACCACCTTCGAGAGAGAAAGAAGATTTTCCTTTACCTAGTAAAACCGCCCCGATAGCTTCTCCTAAAATAAGACCATCACGTTTTTTATCAAAAGGTTTTTGTTTCTTTTGTGCAAGAAGTTTCATAGAACTAAAACCATCATTTATCATTTTCAAAGATATCTCAGCACCAACTACAACTACATTTTCAAAAATATTATTTTTTAAAAAGTTCTGCGCTTCTAAAATAGCATTGGCACTTGATGTACATGCTGTACTTATAGTCATAGAAAAATCATTTAAAGCAAATTCTTGACAAAGTTTTCTTGCATATGTATCTACACTTGTTTTTTCAGATGAGTACTCTGGAAGTTCATTTTCTCTGTTTGCTTCTATATTGCTAGTCATATTTAAATCAGGTAAACAAGTCCCTAAAATGAGTGCTGTTGATTTTCTTTGCTCTGCATCTAAGTCAGATATAACAGTAGACACTATATTTTTTAAAAGATTATAAATATCATTTGGGCTTTTCTTTTTTACATTTTCTAGTAAGAAGTAAGGTACAGTAATATCTCCATCTAAAATAGATGCTATTTTACTTGATAGTTTAATATCTTCATTTTTTATAGCGCTTAATGTTTGAGATAAATCACCCTGGGCAGATAGGATTTCATATTTTAGTATATTTACTTGACTCATTTTTGTGCTTTTATGTACTTCGCTAACTCGTCAATAGTTGTTACAACTCTTCTAAAGTCTTTAGAATCAGCTAATCTTATTCCATAATTATTTTGAAGTCCCATTGATATTTGTAAAGCATCTAGTGAATCAAGTTCTAAGCCACTAGCCTCTGAAAATAACTCTACATTATTAGGTACATCCTCAGGAGTGATATCTTCTTTTTCACATTCTTCTATTATCATTTGTTTTAGTTTATATTTTAATTCATCAATATCCATCAAAGCCCCTTTCTTATTCTTCTTTGTAATATTAACATAGATATGATTAAGGTAAAGATACCAAAAAAGACTAATACAAGTGATTCAGTTGCTATATCGCTTATTTGAGCAGAGTTAATAAAAATCTTTAAAAAACCATCTAAACCCCATGACATTGGAGATATATTAGCTAAGGTTTGCATAGATTCAGGCATGATAAATTTTGGAATCATAACCCCACCAATTGCGCCAAGTAGTATGTTAGAGATGCCACCAATAGTTGTTGCTTGCTCACCTGTTTTTGCACTAATTGCTATGAGATTTGATAGACCAATAGCAGATATACTTATTGCAGTTGATAAAACAATAATTGCAAAAATAGAGCCATTTATTGCTAGGGCAGGGGCATCAAAAAGAGGTACAATAAACATACCAACAGCTATCATTATCCATACTTGAATTTGGTTTATTATTAGGTAAGGTATACTTTTTGAAATTGTCATTGAGAGTAAAGAGATATTCATAGAGGTTAGTCTTACTAAAGTATTTTGCTTTTTTTCATTAATGTAGATTGTTGACATTGGAATTATTATGAAAAACATTCCAAAAACAATCCAACTTGGTACACTTTGTTGAGTTGAGTTTGGAATAGTTTTACTCTTTAGATAATTTACACTAAATAAATCTTCATAAGCAATATTTATTTCTCTATCTTTAATCTCTTTATTTATATTTTCAAGTTTTACTTTTATAAATGATTTAGTAATTTTTGCTTTAAAAATTTCAATTAAATCACTTTTCATTGTGCCAATAATATTTATATTAAGTTTTAGCTCTGCATTTTTTTGTTTAAAATATTTTTTAGGGATTATTAGTTCTAAATCAGCTTCTTGTTTATTTTTTAAGATACTAAAAGTTGTATTTTTCTTTAAATCTTTTATAAAATTTCTACTTAATCTTGATGAATCTAAATTTGTAATAGTTATATCAAAATGTAAATTATCTTGAGTAAATTGATCTCTAAGTGAGATTGACATTATAAGTATAAAAATAGCAGGCATTACAAATAAAGCAATAAGTGCATGTTTATCTCTAAGTACTAATAAGAACTCTTTTTTAATCATTGCTAAAAACATGGTTTATGTTACTTCCAAAAAGTATTTTTCTAAATCAGTAGTGCCGTATTTAATTTGTTTAATATTAATGTTGTCCTGATTTAATTTTTGTATAGTTGAAATAAATTCATCTTTATTTGTTTCAATAATTTCATCATTATTTGTAAGTTCAATCTGAATTTTTTGAGATTGTTTGTTAGATAGTAAGTTCTCAAGTAAATCTTGTTTTATTAATTGACCTTTAGAAATTATGGCTACTTCATCACAGATTTTTTCAATTTCATTCATATAATGACTTGTATATACTACGCTAATCCCTAAATCTTTATATGTTTTGATTGAATCAAGTATATCATTTCTACTTTTTGGGTCAAGCCCAACTGTTGGTTCATCAAAGTAGATTATTTTTGGATTGTTTAGTAAACCGATTGCTATATTTAATCTTCTTTTTTGTCCGCCAGATAGAGTTGATGCTTTTTGTTTTAGTAAATCTTGAAGTTTATTAACCTCTATCGCATGAGTTATATTTTTTTTATTTGATTTTTGAATTTTTGAAAAAAATTCTATATTTTCACCTACTGATAAGTTTTCATAAAAAGCGAGGTGTTGAGGTATAATAGAACTGATCTCTCTTATCTCTTTTTTATGATGTGCTAAATCTAAACCAAAAACTTTAACATATCCAGAGTCTATATCTATTAGTCCATTTAAAATAGATAATAGTGTACTTTTTCCAGCACCATTTACCCCAAGTAAACCAAAAATAGTATTTTCTTGTATATTTAAAGATAGGTTATTTAATGCTTTTAACTCACCGTAATTTTTGGAAATATTTGATATCTCTATCATATATCTTAACCATTAAATGTAAGCATTTTTCTATACATAAGTGCTTCTTCATCAGCAATACTTAAAAGCTTTTGTGAAATTGTTTGAAAATCAATAGGCTGTTTTGACTTAATAGCCTTTGCAACAATAAGAGCAAAATCACGCCAAGAATCACCAACTTTTAGTAACATTTGAGAAGCCTCTTCTAGAGTTTTATCATCATTAAATAATACACTTGCTTCTTTTAAAAATGAAGCATAAATATATCTAAAACCTGCTCCTCCAGTACCTATCTCTTCTTGCATTCGTATTATATGACCTAAAAAAAGTTTAGCATATCTTTTATCTTTAGATTTTAGTTTAGAGATAGTTTTAGCAAGATATTTAATACCTCTTAATCCTGCTATCGGTACAGGAGTATTTAACATCATCTTTGCAGTTTTTTTAATATTTTTTCTTATAATTGGTTTTAAATTAAGCTGTTTAGGAACGTAAGTTGGATAGTAAAGCAAACCTTTTGGAGCCATGACACCTTTTACAAATCTTGCTTTTGTTAAAGATGCTTTATCACACTTTACTGTATGCTCAAAAACAGGATCACTTATAAGGTACTCATTATCTTCTACTCCATAAGCTATAAGATTATGTGCATTAAAATGAAAACGCATCTCTTCTGGAAAATAAGGAAGCCAATATACTGAACTCTGAATACCAACAATTTTACCTTCAGCTAATAGAGAGTCTAGTCTATTTTGCCCTTTTTCTTTATTTGAAAAAGTCTCTAGTTTCATTTTAATTTTTAAGTTTTTTTGTAAATTTTTTATAATTGATTTAGGCATACTTCTATATGCAATAAGTGGCATACCACCAAGTTTTAAAAATGGCAAGTAAGCAAATGTCATAGCATTTGATAAACCAAAAATCATAGGTTCAGATAGGTCTAGTCCATAATGTTTTAACATAGATGACATTACACCACTTTCACAATGTGCAAAATGATTGTGTTTATAATTATTCATTATTTAAATCCGGTAATTTTAAAAGTTCTTGGGATGTTTTTCCCATAGCTTCAGCATAAGTATCTAATCTTTTTTGATTAATCTTAGCAAACTTTGATGGAGAAAAATCTTTTTTAATTGTCCATTTAAAAAATCCAGTTGATTCTGCTAAAACTTGTAAATCCATCCTAACATCATACATATGAAAGTATAGTGTTGATTTGTCTCCATTTTTTACTTCTTCGTAGGCATCTTTAGCATTTTGGAGTAAATCTTGTAGTGCTTGCTTAGTTACAATCTCTTCAGCTTCCCAACCAGTTGAACCAACAACTTTTACAGAGCCATCTTCATCAGCAGCATAGATTGCTTTTTTGTTGTTAGAGTAGGTTGAACTGTTGTCTTGAGGTACATTTTTAACTTCCATATTAAACAGCTTCTAGTAAAATAAATGCAGTTGAGAATCTACCGCTTTCTGGAACATAACATAAGATATTATCACCTTTTTTGAAGCTATTGTTATTAAATAACTCTTCAAGCATAAGGTAAAATGATGCTGAACCAGTATTGCCTTTGTATGAAAGATTTGTAAACCATCTATCTTGGCTTATGTCACAGTTTGCTTCTTTCATACCATCATAAACTTTATCTCTAAAGTACCCTGATGAGTAGTGAGGTAAAAACCAATCAATCTCATTTGGGTTAAATAGTTTCTTCTCAAGCATCTCTATAAGAGGTTTCGTAACAGTATAATTAATGATATTTTCATTTAATAGTTTTACATCTTGTTTTACTGAAAATATAGACAGAGTATTTAATTCATCTTGTGAATACTCACGCCATCCTTTAATAGTTCCATCAAGGTTTTTATCACATCCCGCATACATACATGTGTCTAATTCATTTGCGTAAGAACGAGAAAAAATAGTTTTTATTTTAAGTGAAATAGAATCTTTGTTAGCTTTATTGCTTAGATACATTGCTCCTGCACCATCACTTAACATCCATCTTAAGAAATCTTTTTCAAAAGCAATCTCTTGGTTTTTTTCTAGGCTATCGACTCTAGAATCTATCTCTTGTTTAAAGTTTTCACTACGCATAGATGCTGATGAATTTTCACTACCAGAACAAACAGCATTTTGTGCTTCTCCTGATTTTATAGAGGTAAAAGCATATTTTAAAGCTGTCGCACCACTAAGACAAATTCCTGCTGTCGATACAACTTCTAAAGGTTCTATATTTAGTTCTCCATGTACCATTAAAGCATGATTTGGCATCATTTGGTCAGGGAGAGTTGTTCCACAAACTAGTAAGTCTAAATTATTTAAAAAATCTTTATTACCTAAAGTATTGATAGCTTCAGCTGTCATACGTGCATTTGTATGTGTTGGTTTTCTCGTTTGTGGGTCTATTGCATAGTACCTAGTTTTTATCTTATTTGATTTTAAAACTACTCTTTTAGCTCTTGATGGTCTTGAACTTACTTGACCTAAAACTTTTTCAATATTGTCATTGTCAATAGCTTCATTTGGCAAAAATGCTGAAATATTGTTGATATAAACTTCTATAATACTCTCCTATTTACCACTTGGTAACTCATAATATTCTTCTAACTTTTTAATTGTATCTTTTTGAAAAGGGCTCAATAGTTTTCTAATTAAAATATTTAAAGGGACAATAGTTAAAACTAGTGCTATTAAAAATACTGCATAAATTGTTATAACTATTTTTCTATTTGTCGAGTACTTTTTACCCGATAATTTTATGAGTTTTCCCCATATTTTAAAACTTTTTGTCGCTATCTTTTCAGTCGCTATAAGTTTGCCATTTACATTAACAGCACCCATATTTTTAAGTAATGAATTATACTTAAAATTGTTTAAAGTTCCTATAGTTTGTTTTATTCTATTTCCAAATCTAGAGGCATTTTTTATATCTTCTTCACTAATTCCAGCTGGAGGGAAGAAGCCAAAGCTGTCTTTTTTACCAGTTAATAGCCAGCGAGGTGTAGTAAAAAAAGTATATATACTTTTCCCTTGGTCTGTTAAAACTACATTATCAATAAGTTTTGCATCTATATCTTTTAGTAACTGCTTCATCTTTTCTTGAGCCATTACCCACATATCACGACATGCAATAAGTGTTATGACTGGTTTATCTTTAAAGAGGTTTTTTGCTTGTTGTGTTTTTAAAAAGCCTGTAATTGGAAGGGACGGAGATAAGAACCAAATAGTATATCCTAGGATAATTAAGTCATAATCATCTTCTAAGTTTTCCAATTCTTTTACTTCACAACCATCAAGATATACTGACTCTGGAAACTCATCAAAAAATTCATAAAAAGGCCAAGGATATGGATAAGGCTTCTTAGGCTCTATTTTTTTTAAATCAACTTTTATGTTGTCATCTGCTAAGTTTGATATAAAACTATCCACTACACGCTTAAGTTGACCACTTTGTGAATAGTAAAGTACTAATATTTTTTTCATATGGGTTACTTAATTAATTTTATTGTTATTATACTAGAATTTAAGATTATTTTAGTATTATTTTAAAAATTATACTTAAGGAAAACATATGAAAACAATAATTAATATTGTATTGGCAGCTGTTCTAGCATTATTTATTACAGGGTGTGTTGGAACACCAGTATTGAGTGTTGATAAAAGTCAATATTTGGAACAAAGAACACCTTTAACTAAAGTTGAACAAGCTATTAAACAAGGTGCTATGAAAAAAGGATGGAATGCTAGAAAAGTGAAGAGTGGCTTAATGGAAGCTAGAATCTTAGCTAGAGGGAAGTACTTAGTTGTTGTAAATATTAACTATTCTAAAACAGGATATAAAATCACTTATAAAGATAGTACAAATTTAAAATATGACAGTGAAACTAATACAATTCATAAAAGTTATAATAAATGGGTAAATGCATTATCTACAAGTATAGATTACTCTTTATTACATGCTGGTTCAAGAGCTACTACTTCATCTCGTTCACATGTAAGTGCTAAACCTTCAAACTATAAACAATCTTCAAAAAGTATAGATTTACAAGGTAAAACAGTATATATAAGTCATTTAGCTGCATATAGTAATGAAAGACCTATTGCACAAAATATTAAAACAGAATGTACAATAGATGCACAGATTATGACATTTATTAAGCAATTTGCAGCAAGTTCTGGTGTTAATGTAGTAATGAAAGATAAAATTTCACCAAATGATTTAGAATTAAAAATTACGATTATAGATGCTATTAGTGCTGGTGGTGCTTTTAGAGGACATCGTAAAGGAATATTATTTTCTGGTGAGCTAGTTAAAGGTAAAACAAAATACTATTCATTCACAGCAACTAGAGTATCTGGTGGTGGTTATTTTGGAGCATATAAAAGTTCATGTTCAGTTCTTGGTAGAGTTACAAAAGCGGTTGGTAGAGATATATCTGTATGGTTAGCTGGTCCTAGTGATGGAGCACAACTTGGTGATGGATATATGAGATAAATAAATCAAGTAGTATTCTTTAAGAATACTGCTTAGTTTATAGCTATAATAAAAGTTCCTTTTACTAAACAATCTTCTTTTTTATCTTCCTCATAAACTTCAAAATAAAAATAAGTTAAAGCTCCTAGTTCATGTTCTTTAACAATTTTAACATCATATTTTAAATGTGTTAACTCTTTTAGTAGTTTTATATTTTTTAATGAAACTAAGTAACCCATCTGTGCTTTAGTACTAGAACCGAGTCCAGCAGTGCTCTGTGCGGATGCTTCTATAATCATTGCTAAAGTAGGTAAACTTGTAAATTCAACTTTAACAATAGCAATGTCACTACTATTAGATATCACATATTTAGCAAACTTTACAGGGTCCTTATGTGGTAAGTTTATCTCTTTCATAGTTCAATCTCCACTATAGGATTATCTATACTTTCACACAAAGTATACAAATTTTTCATCCAAGAGATAGAAGCAGGTACACCTAAATTT
>Ga0256826_1000909_pt1 | contig 18416 bp, 16 predicted proteins | sample CV79metaG_FD_185975 | JGI IMG/M metagenome (GOLD analysis project Ga0256826, IMG submission 185975) | Hydrothermal vent microbial communities from East Pacific Rise, Pacific Ocean - CV79 | ecosystem: Environmental > Aquatic > Marine > Hydrothermal vents | place: Pacific Ocean: East Pacific Rise...
GGCAGGTATTCTAACCAACTGAACTACCACCGCAACCGTAATATAAATGGTGGGCATTACAAGACTCGAACTTGTGACATCTACCTTGTAAGGGTAGCGCTCTACCAACTGAGCTAAACGCCCATTTTTAATGCTTTATTGCCTTACTCTGCGTTGATCGTTCCTTCGGGTACCGCGGTACTCCTCAGTCGCTCTCGCCTTGATTAAGACAAAAATCATTAAAAATGCACTTTTTTATAGAAAGTGTTAAAACTGTTTCACATGGTGTCCTGTGATGGACTCGAACCATCGGCATCCTCATTAAAAGTGAGATGCTCTACCAACTGAGCTAACAAGACATTTTTTCTTTCAAGCTTTGACGCTTAAGAGGCCGAAATTATAGGGAAACGAGCTTCATTTGTCAAGCCTTTTTTGAAGAAATTTTAAAAATTCCAATTAACTCCCAAAAATCAACATTTTTTAGTTGAAAAAGAGCTCTTTGTCTAAAGTAAGTAACATTTTAATGGCATACAGAGCACTCTGGTCTTGAATGTAATTTCTGTCCCCTTTAAAGTGACAGGCTTCTACAAGAACATCTGTTTTTGAACGCGCAGAGATGAAAACGGTTCCTACTGGTTTTAACTCACTTCCCCCATCTGGACCGGCTACCCCACTTACCGCAAGTGAATAATCCGCGTCACTTACATTAAGTGTTCCTTCACTCATCTCTAAAACCACTTCTTGACTTACGGCACCGTGCTCTTCTAAGAGGGTATTGTCAACGGCTAACCAGTTAGCTTTTAAAAGATTAGAGTACGTTACTAAAGAACCATCAAAAATAGCAGATGAACCACTCTCTTTAGTAAGAAATGAAGCGATTAATCCGCCTGTACATGACTCCGCAAGTGAGATTTTCTTTCCCGCATGCGAAAGCTTTTCTATAATAAAGGCTGCGATGTTAGAAGCTGGAATGAGTTTAGTGTTAAGTAAAGAAGAAGCTGACGAGATAAATTGTGAGATGTTTCCGTACTTTTTACTCTCTATATTAAGTGTTACCCAACCTTTAACAAGCACAGTAAAATTAAGTTTGACTTCATAGGTCTGCGCTAAGGGTAAAAGTAGAGCATTGGCTGTCTCCACATCCATGTCAAAAATTTGCACATCAGCACAACGGGTTTCGTTTTTGATGAGAATCTGTGGTAAGGTCTCATTTTCTGAAGCGGTAATAAGGTTAATATGAGACTTTTTGTACTGTAAAAGGTAGGTGTTGTCTTCAAAAATAGAAGTCGATGAGGGAATGAGCATGTTCTCTTTTAATATTTGGTTGTCTTCAGTAATGGTACATAAGAGTTTTCCCACTACGGTAGAGGCAGATTTTGTAGAGATGATAAGTAACTGAGACTCTTTTTTAAGGATGCTTTCTAGGTGCAAAAACAGGGCATTGTCATTTTCTGGATAGAAGTAATAAGAGTTAATTTCACCAATACTAGCGGCGATTTCTCTTTTAATGTACTCTTTAAAAGGGATGTTCACTCTGAACTTTCTACCTACAAATAAAACAATTTTTTCCACTTTTAATCCTTGATAATAGTGCCAAAAGTATAACATAGTTTAAAAAATAGAACTAATTCTCATACACGTGAAAGCTCCAAGGGCGTGTAAATATTCAAAATATCAGCCTTTTTTAATCGCTTTATAGATATAATGCAAAAATTTTAAATAATGAATACAATCTAGGATAATAGATGAACTACAAAGATACACTTCTTTTACCAAACACAGCTTTCCCAATGAGAGGGAACTTACTTAACAATGAAGCACCACGTTATAAGGCGTGGTTTGAAAAAGATGTTTATGCAAAGATGAAAGCAAAGCGTAAAGACGCGGAATCTTTTACCCTGCATGATGGCCCTCCGTACGCGAATGGACACATTCATATTGGACATGCCTTAAATAAAATCTTAAAAGATATCATTATTAAACAGAACTACTTCAATGGTAAGTCGGTTCGTTTTACGCCGGGTTGGGACTGTCATGGTCTACCAATTGAGCAACAAGTTGAAAAAAAACTGGGTGGAAAACAGAAGAAAGAACTTCTAGAAACTGCTGAAGTACGTAAACTTTGTAGAGAACACGCGGCTAAATTTGTAGACATCCAAAAAGAGGAGTTCAAAGAGTTAGGAATTATTGCTGACTGGGACAAGCCTTATGTAACCATGGATTACAAGTTTGAAGCAAATATCTACCGTACTTTATGTGAGGTAGCTAAAAAAGGTCTATTAACAGAACGTTCTAAACCCGTGTTTTGGTCATGGGCTGAAAGAACTGCTCTTGCCGAAGCAGAGGTTGAGTACGAAGACAAAGAAGATTTCTCTATCTTTGTTGCGTTTGAACTTTCGGATGAGGCAAAGGTTCGTGCTTCTATTGAAGGCGATGCTGCCTTAGTTATCTGGACAACAACGCCGTGGACACTTCCTGCTAATACAGGAATCTCTTTGAATCCTGAAGAGAAGTATGTACGAACTGAAGATGGCTACATTGTTGCTGAAAAACTTTATGGACAGATGATTGAACAAGAGGTTGTTAAAGGTAAGGTAGTTCAGACTTTTGATGCTACCGTGTTTGATAAACTTCATACGATTAACCCACTTAATGGACGTGCGTCAACTATCGTTCTTGGCGATCATGTTCTGATGGAAAATGGTACAGGTTGTGTTCATACGGCTCCAGGTCATGGTGAGGATGATTACCGTGTAGGTCTTAAGTATGACCTTGAAGTGGTTATGCCTGTTGATGAAACAGGATGTTATGATGATACGGTTGTACGTGACCAACTTTTCCCTAATCCTGAAGAGTTTGTAGGTAAACATATCTTTAAATGTAATGACACCATTAATGAACTTTTAGGCGATAAACTGCTTAAAGTTTCTAAGTTTATGCACTCATACCCACACTGTTGGCGTTCACATACGCCACTTATCTTTAGAGCGACACGTCAGTGGTTTATCTCTGTAGATGAAAAACCTGAGGGTGAAGAGAATACTCTAAGAGAGATTGCAAAACAAGGGATAGATGAAACTTCATTTTACCCAGCAACTGGACGTAAACGTCTGACTTCTATGGTTGAAAACCGTCCTGATTGGTGTATCTCTCGTCAACGTGATTGGGGTGTTCCCATTGCCTTTTTTAGAGTAAAAGCTACGGGTGAAGTTCTTCTTGATGAGAAGGTGCTTAACTTTACAGCGATGGTATTTGAGATGCAAGGTTCAGATGCTTGGTACTCACTTCCTACAGAACACCTTCTTTACCCAGGTGCAGGTTATAAGGCCGATGAAGTAGAAAAAGTAACCGATATCTTAGATGTATGGTTTGACTCAGGTTCTACGTGGAATTCAGTTCTTAAGTCTCGTAATTATGACGCAGGTAAATACCAAGCAGACCTCTACCTAGAAGGATCTGATCAACATAGAGGTTGGTTCCAGTCCTCTCTTTTCCTTTCTGCGGCAGTTGAGCATAAAGCTCCGTATAAGGCTCTTTTAACGCACGGTTTCACCGTAGATGCTAAGGGTGAGAAGATGTCTAAGTCTAAGGGTAATGTTATTGCTCCTGAAAAAGTTATTAAACAGTATGGTTCAGAGATTTTACGTCTTTGGGTAGCACTTTCTGATTACCAGACCGACCTGAAAATCTCAGATGACATCTTAAAACAGACAGCCGAGCAGTACAGAAAAATTAGAAATACCTTTAGATTCTTAATGGCAAATATTAATGATTTAGAGACTATTGTCGAGTACAAAGACCTAGGTCTTATGGATCAGTGGATTGTTTCAAAAGCAAGTATGGTTTTTGATGAAGCACAGAAACTTTTTGGTGAGTATAACTATGTTCAAGGAATGTCAGTTATTACGAACTTCATTGTAAATGAGCTTTCAGGAATTTACTTAGCGGTAACTAAAGATAGTCTTTATTGTGATGGAGCAGACTCAGCGACACGTAGAGCTTCTCAATCAGCAATGGCGATTATCTTAAAACCTCTACTACTTCTTCTTGCTCCTGTACTTACTTACACAGCAGATGAAATTTTAGAGACACTTCCTGCACTTCTTAAAGGGGATGCAGAAGATATCTTTGACTTAGTATATGAGCCAATTGATGCACCGGCATCTTTGTTTAATGAAGCCTATATGTCTGAGGCAAGAACACAGTTCTCAGTGATTGTAGATGCACTTAAGAAAGAAAAAACGATTAAAGATACTTTAGCCTTAGTAATCGTGACGAAGAGTGAGGTAGTTAATGCCTTAAATTCAACGGACGCGGAAGATTGGTTTCAAGTTTCTGGAATTGTAAGTGAAAGTACAGGCGAAAACTTTGGAAGTTTCGAAGTAGAAGGCGATACCTTTACCATTTATAAATCTACAGAGCATAAATGTCCACGTTGTTGGAAGTTTACAGCCAAAGCAGAAGAGTCTCTATGTACTCGTTGTGAAGAGGTAATGGCATAATGCCACCCTTAAGTGAGCCTATACCGTTCTCTTTTATTTTAGAAACGGTAGGTGTGCTTTTTGTGCTTATAGCAGTAGCAATAACTATTATAAAGATTAAAAAGGAAAACATGTGATTACACTTAAAGAAGCACTCTGTTTATCAGCAGATGAGATTAACGCTTTTCGTGAAGAACTTAAATCTGAGATAGAAGCAAAAAAAGAGTTAAATGCTTATGTTGGAATGGAAGAGTCTGGCGAAGGTATTCCTCTTTTAATTAAAGATAACATCCAAGTGAAAAACTGGTCGGTTACGGGTGCCTCTAAAATCCTTCAAGGATATATTGCTCCTTATGACGCAACAGTAATTACCAACTTAAAAGCCAAAGGTTTAGCCCCTTTTGGTAGAGCTAATATGGATGAGTTTGCAATGGGTTCAACTACAGAAAGCTCTTGTTATGGTAAAACCTTAAATCCTGTGAATACAGACTGTGTTCCTGGTGGAAGTTCAGGTGGTTCTGCTGCTGCGGTTGCGGGTGGTATTGCTATTGCTGCTCTGGGTTCTGATACGGGTGGTTCTATTCGTCAACCGGCTGCTTTTTGTGGAATTGTAGGGATGAAACCAACTTATGGACGTGTTTCACGTTACGGTTTAGGTGCTTATGCAAGCTCTTTAGACCAGATTGGACCTTTAACACAAAATGTTGAAGATGCTGCTATCTTGTATGACATGATTTCAGGGTATGATCCAAAAGACTCGACTTCAGTTGATATGGATTACACAGCGGTTAGTGAAAATCTTAAACCTGAACGTAAGTTACGTATTGCTGTTTTACCTCACTATGTAACGGATGCGTCTACTGACATTCAAAAAGCCTATGCAGACACAATCGAGACTTTAAAAGCTCAAGGACATGAGATTATAGAAGCAGAACTTTTAGATGCTAAGTATGATATCTCTGCGTATTATGTAACAGCTACGGCAGAGGCCTCAACAAACCTTGCGCGTTATGATGGTATCCGTTATGGTACTCGCGCGGAGGGTGATAACTTGAAAGATACGTTTGTTAACTCACGCTCTATTGGTTTTGGAGAAGAGGTTAAACGTCGTATCCTTCTTGGGAACTTTGTTCTTTCAAGTGGGTATTATGATGCTTATTATGTAAAAGCACAAAAAGTTCGTCGTCTGATTAAACAAGACTTTGAAAAAGTCTTTGAAACAGCAGACTTGATTCTTTCTCCTGTTGCTCCAAGTACCGCACCGAAAATTGGTGAACTAGAAGACCCGATGGAGATGTATCTTTCAGATATGTACACTATCTCAGTAAATCTTGCAGGATTGCCTGCTCTGTCTCTACCAGTAGGGACAGCTGAAAATGGGATGCCAGTTGGTTTACAACTGATTGCACCTGCTTTTGATGAACAAACACTATTTGACGGGGCTTTAGGCCTTGAAAATGCACTAAACAATAACTAAATAAGGAAACCACATGAACATTAAAAAAAGAGCACTTACATTTGCAGATGTATTACTTGTACCTCAGTACTCAGAAGTTTTACCTAAAGAGGTAAGTATTGCAACTAAGTTGACTAAAAATATTTCATTAAACATTCCAATGGTTTCTGCAGCGATGGATACCGTTACTGAATACGAAGCAGCGATTGCTATGGCACATCTTGGTGGAATTGGTATTATTCATAAAAACATGGATATTGAAACGCAAGTTGCACAGGTTAAAAAAGTGAAAAAAAGTGAGAATGGTCTTATTACTGACCCTGTTTTTGTTCATCCTGAAATGACACTCAAAGAAGCACGTCGAGTCATGGGTGACGCTGGAATTACAGGTGTTCCTGTTGTTGATGCGCATGATAAACTTTTAGGAATTATGACTAATCGTGACATGCGTTTTCAAGCAGATGATAGTGTTAAAGTTGAAGACCTTATGACGCCATTTTCTAAGTTAATGACGATTAAGCAAGGAGCTTCTTTAGAAGATGCAAAAGAGATTATGCATACTAATAAAATAGAAAAACTTCCTGTGGTTGACGATAAAGGAAACCTAAAAGGTCTTTTTACACTTAAAGATGTAAAGAAAAATGTTGCCCATCCTCTTGCAAATAAAGATGATTTTGGTCGCCTTAGAGTAGGGGCAGCTATTGGTGTTGGTCAGATGGACAGAGCAACTGCTTTAGTTGAAGCAGGTGTTGATGTTCTAGTCTTAGATTCAGCTCACGGACATTCAAAAGGAATTTTAGATTCGGTAAGAGCTATCAAAGCAGCACTTACAATTGATGTAATTGCTGGTAATGTTGCTAGTGCAGCAGCAACTAAGGCACTTATTGATGCTGGTGCGGACGCTGTTAAAGTTGGAATTGGACCGGGTTCAATCTGTACAACTCGTATTGTTGCAGGTGTGGGTGTTCCTCAGATTTCTGCCATTGACGAATGTGCGGCAGAAGGTGCTAAGTATGGTGTTCCTATTATCGCTGATGGTGGTATTAAGTTCTCAGGAGATATGGCTAAGGCTTTAGCTGTTGGTGCTTCAAGCATTATGGCTGGTTCACTTCTTGCTGGGACTGAAGAAGCTCCAGGTGAGACTATTATTTACCAAGGACGTAAATTTAAATCTTACCGTGGTATGGGTTCTATTGGCGCGATGCAAAAAGGAAGTACAGATCGTTACTTCCAAGAAGGTACTGCGGCAGATAAACTTGTTCCAGAAGGAATTGAAGGTCGTGTTCCTTTCTCAGGAACAATAGGAGACGTCATTCACCAAATGCTTGGTGGTGTTCGTGCCTCAATGGGTTACTGTGGAGCTAAAGACATTCCAACGTATTGGAAAAATGCAGAGTTCGTAGAAATTACATCTGCTGGACTTAAAGAGTCACATGTTCATGACGTAGTTATTACGCATGAAGCACCGAATTATCACGTTTAAGCCTTTGGCTTAGGGGAATGGACCGCTTCGCTTATGGTAAAATGTAAATGGAAAGAGCCGTGCTTAAAGGAAGTTACTAAATAAAAATAGTAATGAACTTGGCTACGGGGACATAACATGAATTTTTATCCCTTGAAGGGATGAAATTAATGCTGTGTCCCCCTTTAACAAAGCAACACAGTTGCCACGCTAATCATGGAAAACAGTTTATTGGAAAACAAAAGTTTTAGACCTTAGAAAATAGGTTTGAAATGATGGACAACAATGATACGGAAAACAAAGGATATATATTATGAAACAACAAACTACAGCTCTACACTCGGGTTATACAAAAGACTCTCAAGGTACTATGGCAGTACCTCTTTATCAAACTACTGCTTATGCTTTCAAAAGCTCTGAACATGCCGCAAATCTTTTTGCTCTTAAAGAACTTGGGAATATTTATACACGTTTAATGAACCCAACCACGGACGTTTTTGAAAAACGTTTTGCAGAGGTTGAAGGTGGTGAAGCGGCTATTGCAGCAGCGAGTGGTATGTCAGCTATCTTTTTTGCATTGACAAACTGTGCTGAAGCGGGAGATAACATCATTTGTGCTTCTCAACTTTACGGTGGAACGCTAACGCAGACACAACATACCTTGAAACGTTTTGGTATTGAAACACGTTATTTTGATGTGCATAATCCCCAAGAGATAGAAGCCTTAGTAGATGAAAAAACTAAATGTATATTTTTTGAATCATTAACTAATCCTAGTGTAGATGTTGCGGATATTTCTGCAATAACAGCTATTGCTAAAAAGCATAATATTATTTCTATTGTAGATAACACCGTAGCAACTCCGATTCTTTGTCAACCCTTTGATTATGGTGTTGATGTTACGGTTCACTCTGCAAGTAAGTATACAACAGGGCAGGGACTTGCTATTGGTGGTATTCTTGTAGAGAGAAAAGGTCTTTTAGAAGTGTTAAAAGGAAATCCTCGTTATCCACAGTTTAATGAACCTGATGCTTCTTATCATGGTTTAGTGTATGTAGATGTTCCTCTTCCTATCTTTACACTTCGTATTAGGTTAAGTCTTTTACGTGACGTTGGGGCAGTACTTTCACCTTTTAACTCATGGCTGTTTATTCAAGGTTTAGAACACCTTAGTCTTCGTATGAGAGAACACTCTTCTAATGCCTTAGCGATTGCAGAGTTTTTAGAGTCTCATCCGAAAGTCCTTAAGGTTAATTATCCAGGGCTTAAGTCAAATTCTAATTATGCTAATGCTCAAAAATACTTTAAAAAAGGTATGAGTTCAGGGCTTCTTAGTTTTGAGGTTCAAGATAAGCAGAGTGCTTCTAAAATGGTAGATGCTACAGAACTTTTCTCAATCGTAGCCAATATTGGAGATTCTAAGTCGATTATTACGCATCCTGCTTCAACAACACATCAGCAACTTTCAGCAGATGAACTTGTTAAGTGTGGGGTTCCTGCTGGAATGATTCGTCTGAGTATTGGTTTAGAAGATATTGATGATATTATTGCTGATTTAACTCAGGCACTTGAGAACGTTTAGGTGAAAGTCGAGACAAAAACAGCGCATTTTACTAACCCTCTTTATTTAGAGAGCGGACGTATTATTGAGCCTTATGACCTTACGTATGAAACTTATGGTGAACTTAATGATGACAAGTCGAATGCCATTTGGGTGACGCACGCTTTAACGGGTTCACATCATGCGGCAGGAATCTATGAGAATGAAACTAAACCGGGTTGGTGGGACGCTTTAATTGGTCCAAATAAGGCCTTAGATACTAACAAGTACTTTGTTATTTGTACGAATGTTATAGGCTCTTGTTTTGGATCAACGGGTCCTATCTCAGATGATTATGCAACCCAATTTCCTTACCGTTACAAGTTCCCCGTAGTTACCATTAAAGATATGGTAAAAGCACAAAAAATTCTTTTTGATTCTTTAGGTATTTATAAACTTGAAGCCATTGTAGGTGGTTCTATGGGTGGTATGCAAGCCTTACAAGCAGCCGTTGATTTTCCTAACTTTGCTAAAAAAGTTATTGCCTTAGCCACAACACATGCTACTCGACCTTGGGCAATTGCTTTTAATAAAATTGCTCAAGAAGCACTTCTTGAAGATCCTGCTTTTAAAAAGGGTCAGTACGATCCTGCAGACATTAAAATCACAGGGCTTGTGGGGCTTGCGGTAGGAAGAATGGCTGGACATATTAGCTTTCTTTCCCCTGACTCTATGGATAAAAAATTTGGACGTGAGTATAAACGTACCGATGGTCTGTACGAACTTTTTGGAAAGTTTCAAGTTGAGTCTTATTTAGAGTACAATGGCTACAACTTTACGAAATGGTTTGACCCTCTTTCGTACCTTTATATTACAAAGGCAATTAATATTTTTGACCTCTCTAGAGGGTATGACTCTTTAGAAGAAGCACTTGAGCGCATTAAGTCAGACCTCTATCTGATAAGCTTTGATGCTGACTTGCTTTTTGAGCCTAAAGAGTCGAAAGAGATATTTGATATTATGCAAGAGATTCATCCTAAAGAAAAAAGTTCATACTTAAATGTAGAGAGCTCTTACGGGCATGATGCCTTTTTAGTAGAAGTAGATAAATTTGAAGATTATATAAGGAAAGCCCTTGCCTAAAGAAAACTTAGTAGATTTTGAAAAAAAACTTGAAGATGCCAAAAAGGTTTTAGAAAAACTGATGGACCCTGAACTTACTCTTGATGCAAGTGTAAAGTCTTACAAAGAAGGAATGAAAACTCTTCAAGATGCTCAGAAAATTTTAGAACTTGCTACCCTTGAATTTGAAAAAGTTCAAGGTGAGGGAAACTAAGATGAGAGTAGCAATACTACAAATCCCTTCAGTGGGTATGTCAGCTTCAAAGTTTGATTATTATCTTCGTATTGCTAAGTCTAAAGGATGTAAGGTTGTTGTTCTTGGCGAGTATCTTTTAAACCGTTTTTTTAAAGAGCTTGAAAAAACTCCTATTGCTATGATTAAAGAGCAGAGTGACCATCATCTTAAGACTTTAAAAGCTCTTTCTAAAGAGTATGGTGTGACCATCATCGCTCCTTTGATTGTTATTAAAAAGAAAGAACCTTACAAGACTATTGTTAAGTTTTCTCCTACATCAACGACGTACTACCATCAACAAATTCTTATTAACTACAAACACTGGAATGAAGAGAAGTTTTTTGCTAATGTTGTAGAACCTTTAAAGGCACCGATGATTTTCACGGTTGAAGGCTTTAAATTTGCCGTCATGGCCGGATTTGAACTTCATTTTGATGAATTTTTTAAAGTAATTTCGGAGAAAAATGTAGATGCAGTTTTATTGCCAACGGTTTCTACTTTTGAGTCACGTGAGAGATGGAGAGAACTTATTAAGATGAGAGCTTTTACTCATTCGTGTTATGTAATTCGTGCTAACCGCATTGGTGACTACCAAGAAGATGACAAAATAACTTGGAAATTTTATGGAGACTCTTTAGTGGTAACACCTGATGGTGAGATAGAAAACACCTTAGGCAATCAAGAAGAACTGCTTATGATTGACTTAGATAAAAAAGCAGTTAAAGATGCTCGTAAGGGTTGGGGATTTAAAGAGGCATTAACTAAACGTAAATGAGAAGTTTAATTCCTGCCTTTTTCTTTATCTTTCTTCTTTTTAGCTCGGTAGTTCATGCTGAGTTTATACTTTCAAGTAAGCAACAAAATGTAGACCTTACATATCTGTCTTATTTTGAAGATATAAGTGCTCAGTTGAGTTTTGAGGAAATAAAAGATAAAAGATTTCTTTCTGCAAAAACAAAGGTGGCAAGTTTTGGTTTTACCTCTTCTGTTTACTGGTTTAAAGTTTCCCTTAAAACAAACGAAGATGCTAGGCTTTATAAGTGGTGGTTAAGTGTTTCTTATCCTCTACTTGACCAGGTGGATGTTTATACCTGTGACGAAAATAATAATTTTCTTTCTTTACGAAAAGGTGGAAAGTTAAGACCCTTTAGTGAACGTGAACTTAGTGACCGCAATTTTCTTTTTCAACTTAACCCTAAGATAAATCAAAATCTTTATATTCGTGTGCAAACAGACAGTGCTATACAGGTCCCTCTTCAAGTGCTAAGTTCAGAAGAACTTTTTAAAGAATCACAATTTTCATGGATGATTTCAGGTGTTTATTACGGAATTTTTTTACTGATTTTCTTTTATAATATAATTGCTTTTATTTACACGCCTACTAAAAAGTATTTTAATTATATTATGTTTATCTTGACTTTTATTATCTACCAACTCTCTTTAGATGGTTTGGGCATGCAGTTTATCTGGTCTGATTGGGATTGGATGGTAAGGCATGGAAATGGAACAATGATGGGGATGATGATATTTTTTCTTGTTCAGTTTTCAAGAGACTTCCTTGTCACAGCGAAACATGTACCGCGATTAAATAAGCTTCTTTTTGGCATCGCTTTAGTTATGTTAATAGTTATGGTTGTTGCTACTTTTAGACCTTATAGAGATGTAATACTCTTCATTGCAGGGACTTCTGTCTTACTTCCTTTGCTCTTAATGTTCTCTGCTATTGTTGCATATAAACAGAAGTTTTATCCGGCTCGTTTTTATATTGTAGGTTGGGGTGCTTTTTTAATTGGTTCGGTTCTTTTTGCTATGAATAAGTTTGCATGGATTGATGGTTACTCTTTTTTAGCTTATGCACAACAGTTAGGTTCGGCATTAGAGATGATCTTTTTATCATGGGCATTAGCTGACCTTCAAAAACAGTCTGAACATGAGTATGTAGAGAAGTTAAATGGGCTTAATAGCTTACTTCAAGAAAAAGTAGACGAAAATATAGTAATGCTACGAAAAAATGACAATATTTTAATTGAACAATCCCGTTTTGCTGCTATGGGTGAAATGATTGAACAGATAGCCCATCAATGGCGACAACCACTTAATACCCTTGCCTTACTCAATCAGAATTTTTATTTTAAAATACAGTTAGGTACGGTTAAAAAAGACGATGCCGTAACGACACATGATCAAATCAATGAACAACTTCAATATATGTCGCAAACGATTGATGACTTTAGAAACTTTTCTAATCCAAGTAAAGAGAAAGAGGTTTTTTGTGTTGAAGCTGTTATTCAAAGTACCTTGAACTTAAGTGATGGAAGTCTAAAAGAGGCAAAAATAAAAGCACATATGTTTAGTGAAAAAGAACACTTTACTTTTGGAATCGCCCAAGAATTAACCCAAGTGTTTATGAACCTTATTAAAAATACACAAGATGCAGTACTTGAAAAGAAGATAGAAAGACCTATCTTGAAGTTCTCAGTGAGTGAAGAAAAAGAAAATATTATTATTCGTATTCAAGACAGTGCAGGTGGTATTGAAGATAGTAAGTTAGACACCATTTTTGATGTTTACTTTTCTACCAAAGGAAAGGGCGGTTCGGGTCTAGGTCTGTATATGTCTAAAGAGATAATTGAAAAAAGTATGTTAGGTACTATAGTGGTAGAAAATGCTAATAAAGGTGCCTTGTTTACCATACGCTTGCCCAAGGGAGAGAAATAATGTTAGAGTATTTTAATCGACAAGTTCAACTGTGGGGTGAAGAGACGCAGCTCTCTTTACAAGATAAAAAAATAGCTATTATTGGTTGTGGTGGTTTAGGCTCTTCTTTGGCATTTGCCTTAGGCGCTTCTGGTATTGGTGAAATTCATTTAATAGACTTTGATGAAGTTTCTGTGCATAACATTCATAGACAAATTGCTTTTAAAATAGGGGATGAGGGTAAGTTTAAATCTAAAGTGGTAACCCAAAGTATTACAGATAGATGCCCTTATGTGAAAGCCATTGAGCATAACTGTGATTTTGAAACCTTTGCAAAAAAAGGTATAGAAATTGACCTCATAATAGACGCAACAGACAACCTTCCTGTACGTTCAAAAATCAATGCTTATGCTAAAGAGATTAAGAAGCCTTGGATTTATGGTTCGGTAGAAGAATTTAACGGTCAGGTCTGTTTCTTTGAGAACTCTTCGTTTGATGTGTTTAAGGTAAGTGACAAAAAACCAGGCGGTATTGCAGCCCCTATAGTAATGCATATTGCTTCTTTACAAGCAAACTTGGCATTACGATACTTAGCTGGTTTGAGTGTTAAAAAAGATTATTTGTATTATCTTTTCTTTAATGAAGACGGGGAGTTAGTGACACAGAAGTTTGGCTTACCTACTACTTAGTAGGCTAATGTTTTACAAGGTAGCAATATAGTCTGCAAGTTTAACAATCTCTTCGTCTGTAAGAGGTTGGCTTTGACCCTTCATAACAGCTTTCATCTTTCCACCGTAACTACCATCATTGTAACCATGAAGTGCGGCTTGCGTTTTTTCACTTGGCCACCCTGCGATTCTTTGAGAAGCATTTAGAGCAGATTTTTTACCATCTTTCCCATGACATGAAGCACATTTTACATACAAGGTAGGTCCATGTGCAGGTTCAGTAACTTGTGCTATTACTTGTTCTTTCTCTTGTGTTTTTGCATTGGCTTGTTGAACCACTTTTTTGGCTTGTGTTACCGCGTTAATCTTGTTATCTAGAACAGTTTTTGTTTTCTTTTCTTCAGCAGGTGCACCACTACAAGCACTTAGTAGTAAAAGTGTCAGGGTAGAATAAATAATAGTCTTCATAAAAATATAAGTCCTTGAAAAAATGTTAAGTATTTAAAAAATTTATAGAATAATAGTCTTTACTTACTAAGTAAGCTATTGAAAGCTAAACATAGCTTTAAGGTTAAAGCTTTTTTTAAGTTAGAGTGCTATTAAAAAAAGGTATAATTCTAAAAAAATAATAGAAGAATTTAGACCATGAAATTTGAATCATACCCTTTTGAAAAACTTACTACTTTATTGGCTGATATTAAAGCACCTGAAGATAAAGAACTTATTGCTTTAACCATTGGTGAGCCTCAGTTTGAAACACCTGCTTTTATTCAAGACGCCTTACAAAAATCCTCTTCACTTTTAAAGAAGTACCCAAAGACTGCAGGTGAAGTCGAGACTAAAGAAGCGATGAAAACGTTTAATAGAACACGTTTTAATGTTGAGCTTAAAGATAGTGAACTCATTCCTTGTTTTGGAACACGTGAAGTACTTTTTAACTTTCCTCAGTTTCTTCTTTTTGATGTAAAAGAGCCAGTAATGGTATTTACAAATCCTTTTTATCAGATTTATGAAGGTGCAGCGATTGCAAGTCGTGCAAAGATGGTTTTACTTAACCTTACTGAAGAAAATTGCTTTAAGCCTAGTATGAGTGAAGCACAGATGCACGAAGCAGACTTAGTGATTTTAAACTTTCCTAATAATCCTACGGCTTCAGTTTTAAGTTTAGATGAACTTGGTGAATGGGTTAAACTTGCGATTAAGTATGACTTTGTTCTTTTAAATGATGAGTGTTATTCTGAAATTTATACTGGTACACCACCACCGTCTTTACTTGAAGCAGCGGTTCATGTAGGTAATGCAAGTTTTAAAAATACCCTAGTGATCAACTCTATTTCTAAACGTTCATCTGCTCCTGGCTTGCGTTCAGGATTTATTGCTGGTGATGCTGAAATATTAAAAGGCTATATGCAGTACCGAACCTATGTGGGTTGTGCGTCTCCTCTTCCTCTTCAAGCCGCTGCAGCAGTGGCATGGTTAGATGAAAAACATGTGGCAAGTTCTCGTGAAATTTACAAGAAAAATTTTGAGTTAGCAGAAGAAATTTTAGGCACATCAACACCGGATGCGAGTTTTTATATCTGGTTAAAAGTAGACGATGAAATTGACTTTACAAAAAGACTTTTTGCTGAGTTTAATGTCAAGGTTCTTCCTGGTTCATACTTAGCACGTGACAATGAAAAAGGTGAAAATCCAGGTAAAGGTTATGTTCGTCTTGCTTTGGTTCATAATGAAGTAAAAACACGTGTGGCTTTAGAGGCGGTGAAATTATGTCTGAACTCTTAGTCCAAGTACGTGAAAAGTCTATTGAAGCAGTTCATGAAGGTGATATTAAAGCCTTGTACGATCTTGTAGAAAATCATAATGCTGAACTTACGGATGAAATAGAACACGGTCTGTATGGAAATATCTTAGATTTGGCACTTGAGTTGTTAACTAACACGTTAGAAACTCAGGCTAAACTGTCATTAGAAAAGACGCAAGAGAAATATACCTTAAGAGCCTTGTACGAGTACGCAATTTCACATTACAGTGCAGAACAGTTCTTTGATGCAAAGGCTCTTTTTGAGGTTTTAGAAGCTACGGCAAAAGAAGAAGAATTTCAAAAATCAATGAAAATTCATGGCTTAGCATCTGCGCAAAAAATCTTAATAGATGACTTTTTAGATAATTATTGTGAAGTAAAAGAGAAAATGGACGATTTCTATATTAAAGAGTTTACTAAAAAGGCACAAAAATTGCTAGATATGGCTAAGACACAAGGGGAATCAAAATGAAAATTCACTTTATAGGTATTGGTGGTATTGGTATTTCGGGTTTAGCAAAATTCATGTTAGCCCAAGGTCATGAGGTAAGCGGTTCAGATATCTCGAACTCTGCTATTACTAAAAAACTAGCAAAACTCGGGATGCAACTGACTATTCCCCATGATGCTAGTGCCATTAATGAGCAAGACTTAGTGATTCACTCCGCTATTATTCGTCCTGACAATGTAGAAGTTATTGCGGCAAATGCAAAAAACATTAAAGTACTGGCTCGTAGAGAGGCACTTCCTTTTATCTTAGAAGGTAAAGAAGTGTACGCGGTATGTGGTGCGCATGGTAAGAGTACGACAACTGCTATTTTGGCTTCTGTTTTAGAAGGCTCTGCGATTATTGGTGCGGAATCAAAACAGTTTGGTGACAATGTTCGTCATTATGAGGGAAACAGACTTCTTTTTGAAGCGGATGAAAGTGATGGAAGTTTTTTAAACTCTAATCCATATTGTGCGATTGTTCCTAATGCTGAACCTGAGCATATGGAATATTATGACTATAACTTCGACCGTTTTTACGAAGCATACCGAACCTTTATAAATTCGGCGACGGTAAGAATCATTAATGCAGAAGACCCTTTTCTTTCTAGCATTGAAGGTGAAGCAGTACGTCTTTACCCAAGTAAAGATATTAAGAACTTAGAGTTTGTTCTCATTAATGATGAACCACATACTCGTTTTGAACTTTTAGACATGGGTATGTTTGAAGTATGGGGTTTTGGTGAACATATTGCCATTGATGCGGCTTTAGCTATTTTAGCAGCGATTCATACTGAAGATGTTGAAGAAGTTCGTGAGAATCTTCTTGGCTTTAAAGGTATCAAAAAACGTTTTGATATTATTAATAAAAACAGTTCAATTCTTATTGATGATTATGGTCATCATCCCACAGAAATTAAAGCAACACTAGAGTCAGTTAAGGCTTATGCTGACTTAATGGGCATAGATAAAATTACAGCTATTTGGCAACCGCATAAATACAGCCGTACCATTGACAACTTAGATGCCTTCATTAAATGTTTTGAAGGGGCTTCTGAGCTTATTATTTTACCAGTATGGGCGGCAGGTGAAGCCAAACGTACAATCGACTTTGAAAATGATTTTAAAGCTTACCATCCTTTAATGGCAGACAGTGTTAAACGCTCAAACAATGACCTTGACGTGATTAAGGACAACAAGGTACTTAAGTCTTTAGACAAGGGTCTTATTGTCGGTTTTGGTGCGGGTGACATTACTTACCAACTTAGAGGGATTGCTTAATGGCTTACCTACTTGGTATTGTAGTTTTACTGGTTCTTTTTACTGTATTACACTTTTTTACAGAACTTAATGTTAAACAAAAAACGATTACAGTTGTAATCTTTGCTTCTTTGGTTATTGGAGCTTACCTTTACAACCAAAACTCTCAGCAGAGACGTCTTCATTTAGAGGGTGTTCTTTTAGAATATACTCATGGGGAACATATCACTTGTGATGGCATTGACGTAAGCAAAGAAGAATTCTCTTACAGTTCAGGAACACAGACTTTCATTGGTATGAAAGAGACTCAAATGTACGGAAGACTACTCAGTTTAGATAAATGTCAATAATAAGTAATGAAATCTCTACTCAGTTAGATCTGAGCCCCTTTCTTTCTCAATTCCAAGACTTTTTAGCACGGGAAAAACCTCTCTTTATTGAGGGTGATCAAAACCGTCATTTTAAGATTATTAATGAGCTCGATGCTTATGAGTTTAGAGCCCCTCCAAAGGTTAAAAACCTTAACTCAGCATTGGGTTATCTAAAAAAACAGGGTCAGCTGAATTTAGCCGATATTTTTGAATTTGTAAAGATGGTGCGTTACTTTCGTTACCTTCATAAATTTGATTTTGAGGGTAGCTTAGGTTCATGGATTAATGGTATTGAGATGCATCTTGATTTTGATGAGATTGACAGATACTTTGATGCAAGTGGCGAGTTTAAAGAAGATTTAGACGAAGACTTATATGCCATGAATGTTCGTTTGAAACAACTCAAAGACCAGCTAAGTGCGAGTATGAAACGTATCTTATTTACTAAGAAACTAGAGCTGTACTTAGTCGACAGACAGGTGCATTATTTTAATGACGAAGAGTGTCTTTTGCTTCGTCCGGGTTTTAATCACTACCTCAAAGGAAACATTGTTGGGCGCTCTGCTGGAGGTTTTTTTTATGTTTCACCAGACTCTATTTCAAACTTAAAAGCCCAAGTAAACTCAGTTAAACAAGAAAAAGAAGCAAAGCTTTATGAGTACGCGGCACAATTTTCTTCTTCTATGCAAAAGATGCACGGTTTTTTACTTTTTGTAAATAGAACCTTTGACACCTTTGATCATTATCAAGCTAGAATTCTTTTTGCACGAGCTAAAAACCTGCATATTTTAAAGGCACAAAAAGGTTCGTCTATTGTGCTTAATGAGTTTAAACATCCTGCACTTCATCATG
>Ga0256826_1000910_pt1 | contig 18413 bp, 18 predicted proteins | sample CV79metaG_FD_185975 | JGI IMG/M metagenome (GOLD analysis project Ga0256826, IMG submission 185975) | Hydrothermal vent microbial communities from East Pacific Rise, Pacific Ocean - CV79 | ecosystem: Environmental > Aquatic > Marine > Hydrothermal vents | place: Pacific Ocean: East Pacific Rise...
TCAATAAAGCATTTGCTTTGACTTTTTAATATTTTATTATAATATTATTTAACAATATTATAATTTTTCATTACTTCTTCTATTTTTTTCATATTTTCTAAAGAAGGTTGAACTAAAGGAAGTCTATATTCTAAAGTTGGAGTAAGTCCAGCTATATACATAGCTGCTTTTACTGGAATAGGATTTGATTCACAGAACATAACTTGATTTATAGGATATAACTTGTTATTGATATCTAAAGCTGTTTTAAAGTCACCTTTTAAAGCACTATGCGCTAGTTGGCTTTTTAAGTCAGGTAATAAATTTGATGTAACAGAAGTAAATCCAGCTCCACCATTTGCTATCATTGCATAATCAATTGCATCATCTCCACTTAATACTTTAATATCAGGTCTTTTAGATAATAATGCAGTTGCTCTTTCTAATGACCCAGTAGCTTCTTTAACACCATATATATTTGAACAATCATCAAATAATCTAATAGTTGTATCTGTACTGATATCAACTCCTGTTCTACCAGGTACATTATAAAGCATAAATCCTAAATCTGGAACAGCATTAGCTATTGTTTTATAATGTTGATATAAACCTTCTTGTGATGGCTTATTATAATAAGGAGATACTGAAAATATTGCATCAACTCCTGCTTTTTGAGCATGTTTTGCAATTTCAACAGCTTCATGTGTTGCGTTGCTTCCTGCACCAGCAAGTACTTTAGTATTTGTACCTTTACATACTTCAATTGCTATTTCGATACATCTTTTATGTTCATCATGGCTTAAAGTTGCACTTTCACCTGTTGTTCCTACTGGACATACAGCATCAATACCATTGTCTATTTGTCTTTGTATTAAACTTGCATAAGTTTGCTCATCAAGTTTACCATTTTTAAATGGTGTTATAATAGCTGTAGTTGCTCCTGTTACAATTGTCATAATATATATTCCTATTCTTTATATTTTGCGTATTTTAACATTATTTGCCTAAAACTTCATATATCTATGTATTAAAATACTTTAATGATAATAGTTATCAATTTAATATATAATTAAGAATTATTTACTTATAATATTAATAATTATTATCAAAAAGGATAAATATGACGTTAGACGAATTAAATGAAAACTGTGAATCAAAAATTTTAAATATTTCATGCAATAATGAATTAAAACAAAGATTTTATTCATTTGGAATTATAAAAGGTTCTTTTATAAAAGTATCAAAGGTAAGTCTAGCAAAAAATACGATTGAAGTAATTGTAGAAGATACATCAATTGGTATGAGAATAAATGAAGCAAAACAAATAACAATAGAAAAAATATAAGGAATATATCATGTTACCTATAAAAATAGTACTTGCTGGTCAACCTAATGTTGGTAAATCTTCATTAATTAATGCAATGACTGATTCTAATTTAAAAGTTGGTAATTTTTCTGGTGTTACAGTTGAGCATACAAAAGTTTCGTTTGAACATCATTGTCATTCGATACAAATGATAGATTTACCTGGAACATATTCAATCAATGGTTTTAGTCAAGAAGAAAAAGTTGCAAAAGATTATTTACAAAATGAGCAATATGATGTGATATTAAATGTTATTGATTCTACACACTTAAGTAGAAATTTACTTCTTACATTGGAATTATTAAATCTTAGTAAAAAAATGGTTATTGCTCTTAATATGTATGATGAAGCATTAAAAGACAATATTGAAATTGATGTTAAACAAATAGAAGCAATTACAGGTATACCAACTATTGCAGTTTCTGCAAATACAAAAGAGGGTATTGAAGAACTTTTAAATACTATACATGACGTAAGTGATGATGATAAAAGAATAACTTCTAATATTACATATAGTGATGTAATTGAATCAGCAATATTTAAATTAAAAAAATTCTTAGATGAAAAGAATTTTAAAATTAATGATTATTCAACAAGAGAAATGGCAATTAAATTTTTATCAAATGATACAAAATTTTATAAAGCTATTCATGATAAGCCAATTTATATGGAAATACAACCAAAAATTATAAAGCTTTTAAATACTATTTATGATTACTATGAAACAAAAGATATTAGTGAAATTACTGCAGTTGAACATAGTTCGATTAGTAGAGGTATCAGAGCTGAAACAGTAAAATGTAATATGAAAAAATCAAAACCAAGTTTAACAAAAATTATTGATAATATATTAATCAATAAATTTGCAGGTATTCCTATATTTTTATTTTTTATGTGGGGTTTATTTCAACTTACATTTACAATTGGTGCAATTCCAATGGATTATATAGATAGTGCTTTTTCAATGTTAGGATCAGCTGTAGGTAGTGGCATCTCACATGAAGGATTAAGATCCTTAATAGTTGATGGAATAATCTCAGGTGTAGGTGCAGTTGTATTGTTTTTACCTAATATAATAATATTATATATAGGTATTGCATTACTTGAAACAACTGGCTATATGAGTAGAGTAGCATTTTTACTTGATGGATTTTTTCATAAATTTGGGTTACATGGAAAAAGTTTTATCCCCTTAATTACAGGGTTTGGTTGTACAGTACCTGCATATATGGCAACTAGAACATTAAAAAATGAAAAAGATAGACTAATAACACTCTATATATTAGGGTTTATGTCATGTGGAGCTAGGCTTCCTATATATGTATTATTTGCAGGAGCTTTTTTTAGTAAAGAACAAGCAGGTAATGTAATATTCTTAATTTATATTGCAGGAGCAATGTTAGGGTTAGTAATGGCCAAAATATTAAGAGTTACGGCATTTAAAGGTGAAGATGAACCATTTGTAATGGAAATGCCAAAATACAGAGTTCCTAGCTTAAAATTACTTTGGTTTATTGTATCAAAAGAAGCATTTATGTATTTGAAAAAAGCAGGTACATTTATATTAGCAGCAACAATATTAATATGGTTTGCAAGTAATTATCCAAAAAGTGATAATCCATCACCTAAAGTACAATTGGAACAAAGTTATTTAGGGCAAATAGGTAAATCAACACAGTTTATATTTGAACCATTAGGATTTGATTGGAGACAAACAATTGCACTTGAAACAGGGCTTGCAGCAAAAGAAGTTGTAGTTGCTACTTTAGGAATATTATATAATGTAGGAGAAGATTTAGATGAAACAAGTGATAAACTATTAAATGCAATAAAAGAGCAAATACCTTTTGCTAGTGCAGTTTCATTTATAGTATTTGTAATGATTTATTTACCATGTTTTGCAGCATCAATGGTATTTGTAAAAGAAGCTGGAGGATATGCTCATTTAGTTTATTTATTTATATTTACAACAGTAGTTGCATGGGTTATGTCATTTATAGCATACCATATAGCATTATCCTTTACTTAATAATACTATAATAATAAAAAAAGCCAAAAGATTTAACTTTTGGCTTTTTTTTTGATTAATTTTTAAAGTTCAGTTCCACTTTGGAATATGATTTTATTTCTTCCTGAGTTTTTAGCTTTATAAAGTAACTCATCTGCTTTTGTTAATGTTTCATCATAAGAGTTATTTTTACTTCTTATTGTTAATCCTGCACTAAAAGTTATTGATATTTTATGTTCTTTATATTTAAATTTATGACTAGTTATTAGATTTTTTACTCTACTAATATAATTAATTAGTTCTTTTTCTTGAGTATAGTGAAGTATTGCAATAAATTCTTCTCCCCCAAATCTTCCAATGATATCAATTTCTCTAGTACTTCTTAACAATACTTTTGCAAAAGTAGATAATATTAAATCCCCACCATCATGTCCATAAGTATCATTTACTTTTTTAAAGTGATCAATATCAAAAAATACAAGAGCATAGTCATTTCCAGTTCTTAGAAATATTTCTTCAATTTTAGATATATGTTTTTCATATGCTTTTCTTGTCAGTGTTGAAGTTAAATGATCAATTTCATTTTCATGTTTAGTAGATATAAGTTCTTGTTCTAACTTTTGTACTTGTTCTTTTAACGTATCTATTTCACTTCTATTTTTTTCTAGCTTACTAGTATTTTGTGAAATTTTTTCAGTCATAGAAGTTGCAACATTTTGTAATTTATTTTGAATATCATTTGCATTTTCGTCGTTAATATCAATAATTTCTATCTCTTTAGATAATTGAGTAATACTTAAATGTCCATTTTGATTAATATCAATAGCATCACCTAAATGTGTATTAATAGTATTGATAAGCTTTATAGTATCACTAGCGTTATATTCTAAAAGCTTTTTATCATTTATTATTCTTTGTTCAATTATTTTTTGTATTGACATTTGAATATCTTTTTGAATAAGTAACTTAGGAGATGAATTAATTTTTGATTCTACTTGTGTTATCTCATTATCAAGTTCTTTTGATATTGAAGGCTTAAGAGACTTAATAAGTAATTGTGATATTTTTTTAATATCATGATTAGACATTCTTTCTAATAAAATTGGTAATAATTCATCAAAAGTAGTAATATCTTTTTTATCTAATATTATTCTTTCTTCTTTTGATAAGAGGTGTCTAATATTATTAAAACTATTACTATATTCATTTTCAAAATTCAAAAGTTTAGCTATTTTAGAAAATTCTTTTGCATATGCAGAAGGTGTTGCATCGACATTTTGTCGTTCTAAGCTAGCTAAAGTTTGTCTAATTACATTTTTTACAGATGAATTCATAACTTTTTATCCTAATAATTCTTTAATCATTAAGTTTATTTTTTTACCATCACTTCTTGCACCAATAGTTTCTTTTGCTTTTGGCATGATTTTACCCATATCTTTCATTGATGTAGCACCAACTTCAGTTATGATTGATTGAACTATCTCTTTTAGTTCATCATGTGTTAATTGTTTTGGTAAGTAAACTGTAAAAATATTAATTTGACTTTGTTCAATTTCAACTAAATCATCTCTTGAAGCTTCTTTATATTGAATAATTGCTTCTTCTCTTTGTTTAACACCTTTTTGTATTAAAGTAATAATATCGGCATCAGTTAAATCTTTTCTTTCATCAACTTCGATTTGCTTAATCATTGTATTTATTGCTCTTATTGAATCTCTTTTTACAATTTCTTTTGCTCTCATTGCATCTTTTAAGTCAGATTTTAATTGTTCTTTTAATGACATATATTTATTCCTTAGTTTTTGTTGTATATACTATTTTATAATTATTATATACAAAGTATAATTAAATTATAGTTTTTATTCAAAACTTTCAACAATCTCTTCTAAAAGTAAGTATTCTTCAACTTTTTTATCATAGTTTTTTTGAATGATTTCTAATTCTTGTGAAACTTTTATAATTCCTTTTTCTTCATAACAATCAGGATTCATCAAACACTCATTATATTTTTTAATATCTTTTTCAAGTTCTTCAATCTCTTTTGGAAGTAATTCATATAGTCGTTGTTCTTTGTATGATAATTTTGTTTGTTTTTTCTCTTGTTTTGGTTTTATTTGTTCAACAGTTTTTTTAACTTGTTCTTGTAAGGCATTTCTTCGTTCTGTTTCATTTACAAATTTTTCATCTTTTTCATCTTCTAAGTATTCACTATATTTTTGATATGATTCTTCTAATAAACCGTTTCCTTTAAAAATAAATAGTTTTTTAGATATTTTATCTACAAAATATCTATCATGAGATACAAAAATTAATGCACCTTGATATGAAGCTAAATATTGCTCTAGTATATTAATAGTTGGAATATCTAAATCGTTTGTAGGCTCATCCATGATTAAAACATCAAATTCTTTTGTAAAAAGTAAGGCAAGTGCAATTCTGTTTTTTTCACCACCACTTAAAACACCAACATTTTTTTCTAAATATTCCCTTGGAAATAAAAAATCTTTTAAATAGCCATAAACGTGCATGTTTCGTCCATCACTTAAAACAACTCTATCTCCACCATTTGGACAAAATGTTTCTATAATTGATTTACTTTCATCAAGCATTTCTCTTTGTTGATCAAAATAACCAACTTTAAAGTCACCTTTTTTAAAGCTACCTGAGTCAATTTCTAATCTTTGTAAAAATATTTTTAATATTGTAGATTTTCCAGCACCATTAGGACCTACAATTGCAATAGTGTCTTTTTGTAAAATTCTAGTTGTAAAATCTTTAAGTATTAGTTTATTACCTAAAGTTAGATTTACTTTATCAAGTTCAAAAAGCATCTTTTTTTTATTTTGAGTATTACCGTTGTTAAATGATTTTTGTTCTCTTTGTAAATCAAGTTTCATTTTATTTATTTTTGCAGGATTTGTTTTTACTTGTTCTTTGAGTTTAAAGTAATTATCTTTTCTTAGTTCATTTCTTTTTCTTCTAGCACTAACACCATGTTGCATCCAGTGTGCTTCATCTCTAAGTTTTCTTATTAGATTATCATGTTGCTTTTGCATATTATTTATCATTTGTTGTTTTTGTTCTAAGTATGCAGTATATCCACCATTGTATTTTGTTAATTCACCATTTTCTATTTCAATAATATTTGTTGCAACATTATCTAAAAAGTATCTATCATGTGAAATAAATATCATTGTAAATTTTTCTTTTAATAATATCTCTTCTAAAAATTCAACCATATATACATCAAGGTGATTTGTAGGCTCATCCAATAATAAAACATCTGGTTTTTTTAGAATTAATCCAGCAAGTCCAACTCTTCTTTGCTCACCTCCACTTAATAGTGAAATATCTTTAAATTCATAATCTTTTAGTGAAAACTCTTCTAACACTCTTTGTACTTTGTTATCTAAGTCCCAAGCATTGTGATGATCTAAATATGTAATTAAATCTGCTTGTTTATTTAAAAGATCTTCATTTTCAAAATCTTCAGCTAGCAGTATTGATACTTCTTCATATTGCTTTTGAGCTGCTTTTAATTCTACTAGTTGTTCTTCAATTGCATCTCTTACTGTTTGACCACTTGAAAATTTAGGTTGTTGCTCTAGTATCTCAATTTTTAATGTTTTATCAATTGAAATTTCACCACTATCTGGTTCAACTTCCCTTGTAAGTATTTTCATAAAAGTTGATTTTCCTTGACCATTTTGACCAATTATTGCAATTCTTTGTTTTTCTTGTAAAGTAAAGTTTACATCTTTTAAAATTGTTTTTATATCATATTGTTTATTTATTTTTTGTAAGTCTATTAGTGCCATATATATTCCAGTATTATTTATGAAATAATAGCTGAATATTATATAATTTACTATACAATGGCTAAAAACTAAAAAGATTTTAAATGATACTTCGATTATTTGATAAAAATAACAATACAAATATATTAATTGCAGGTATTTTGGCACTTATAATTGGAGTAGGGGTTGCAAGATTTGCATTTACTTCACTGTTGCCTTATATGCTTGAAGATTATTTAAGTTTATCAAGTGCTGGAATAATGGCTTCATTTAATTTTATTGGATATTTAAGCGGAGCTATTTTTTCTATTTTTTTAAAAGATATAAAAACAAAAGTAAAATACTTTAGAGTAGGATTATTCTTAAGTATCTCTACAACTTTTATTTTAGCTACTACTACAAATGAATTGTTATGGATTATATCTAGAGTAATAGCTGGTTTTGGTAGTGCTATGCTTTTAATTGTTGCTGGTTCATTAGTTATGTTAAAGCTTAATATGGAAGATAAAACAAAAGCCATGGGGATACACTTTTCAGGTATAGGTGTTGCTATTGTTTTTTGTGAGTTAGTATCTCAAATAGTATTACAATACAGTTCATGGAATACAGCATGGTTATTAATGGCATGTTTATCTATAATATTTAGTTTATATTGTATGTATATTATAAACTTTGATAATTATAAACAAACTAATAAAATAACTTTAAAAGTAAATAAAAGTATATTTTCAATTTATGTTATTTTACTTATCCTTGCATACTTTACACAAGGTGTTGGATTTGTAGTTCAAGGTACTTTTTTGCCAGATATTATAAACTCACTAAACAAAGAAGAATCTTATGGTAGTTTAGTATGGTTATTTGTAGGTCTTGCTGGAATACCTGCCTCAATTTTATGGATGAGACTAGCTTTTAAATATGGTAGTGAATTAATAATAATAATTGCTATGGCTTTACAAATAATAGCAATATTAATTCCCACAATAACTAATAACTTATATATGAATATACTAAGTGGTATATTATATGGATCTACATTTATTGGATTAGTTGCATTGTTTATGAATAAAGCAGGACAAATATCAAAAGATAATCCAGTAATAATTATGGGGTCAATGACGGCTGCATATGGGATAGGGCAAGTGATTGCACCATTGTATAGTGTATATTTTGTAAATTTATATGATAGTTATAATATTTCGTTGTATATTACAGCTTTTATAGTATTTATAGGGATTGTTTTTATATTTATTGCAAAGAATAAATATAAAAACTAAAAGCCAATAAGTTTTGACTTATTAACCCTAGAAATCATTTCTTGGTTTAAATTCTTTTGGTTTTGCTTCATTTATTTTTAGAGTTCTACCATCAAATTCTTTTTGATTTAATTCTTCTATAGCTTTTGTTGCAGCAGCATCATCATCCATAATAACAAATCCAAAACCTTTAGGTCTTTGAGTTTCTCTATCGCTAATCATTGTAACTTTGTTTACTGTACCGTATTGTTCAAATAAATCTTTAATTGAATCTTCTGTTGTTTGATAAGACATATTTCCTACGTATATTTGCATTTTTTTCCTTTTTATGTAACTAAAATTATTATATCATAAAAAAGTTTATTTATCTAAATATTTTAATAAAAAATTAATATTTGAAGAAATATACAAAAGATGTATATTTTTAAGAGTATATATACTAGAAAATCTAGTATATATTAAGCGTGATAATTTGGTGCTTCGTTCGTAATTGTTACATCATGAACATGTGATTCTTTTAACCCAGCACTTGTAATTTCTACAAACTGTGCAGTTTCTTGGAATACTTTAATATCTTTAGCCCCTAAGTAACCCATAGAAGCTCTAAGTCCTCCAATAAATTGGTGAATAATTGCACCAATTAAACCTTTGTATGGAACCATACCTTCAATTCCTTCTGGAACTAATTTATCAGCAGCAGTACCTTCTTGGAAATATCTATCATTTGAACCTTTTTGCATAGCTCCAATTGAACCCATTCCTCTATAAGATTTAAATTGTCTTCCACCTGAAAGTATAATTTCACCAGGAGATTCTTCTGTTCCTGCTAATGCAGAACCCATCATAACACATGAAGCACCAACAGCTAATGCTTTTGCAACATCACCAGAAAATTTGATACCACCATCAGCAATAATAGGTACACCATATTTAGCACCCATATCAGAACATTCATCAATTGCAGATATTTGAGGAACACCAACACCAGCTACAATTCTTGTTGTACAAATTGAACCAGGACCAATTCCAACTTTAACTGCATCTGCTCCAGCTTTGATTAAATCTTCAGTTGCTTCAGCAGTTGCAACATTTCCTGCAATTACTTGAATATTAAGTTCTTTTTTAATAAGAGTAACAGTATCTAAAATACCTTTACTATGACCATGTGCTGAATCTAAAACTAAAACATCTACACCAGCTTCAACTAATGCAGTTGCTCTATCTAATTGACCCACACCAATAGCAGCAGCTACAAGTAATCTACCATGCTGATCTTTTGCAGCGTTTGGATATTCTACAATTTTATTTATATCTTTAATAGTAATAAGTCCAATAAGTTTATCATTACTATCAACAACAGGAAGTTTCTCTATTTTGTGTTTATGCATAACTTCAGCAGCTGAATCAAGAGTAACACCTTTACTTGCAGTAACTAAAGGCATTTTAGTCATAACATCACCAGCTTTTTGAGAGAAGTCTTTAATAAATCTCATATCTCTATTTGTAAGAATACCTAATAAAGTATTATTTTCATCAACTACAGGAACTCCTGATATTCTATATGATGACATAATATCTTCAGCATCTTGTAATGTTTGTGTTGGTCTTACTGAAATTGGATCAATTATAATTCCTGATTCACTTTTTTTCACTTTTTTTATTTGTAAAACTTGTGAGTCTATATCCATATTTTTATGAACAACTCCAATTCCACCAAGTCTAGCCATTGCAATAGCTGCTCTATATTCAGTTACTGTATCCATAGCAGCACTAACAAAAGGAACATTTAATTCAATATCTTTAGTTAATTTTGTTTTTATACAAACTGCTTTTGGTAAAACTTCACTTTTAGCTGGTACTAATAAAACATCTTCAAATGTTAAAGCTCTTTTTCTAATATTCATAAATTTATCCTTTATTTTGTGTAATTCACTGATTGTTCAAGGCTTAATGCCCCATCAAATAATGTTTGTTCATCAAATGCTTTTCCGATTAATTGTAAACCAATAGGCATATTATTACTATCTTTTGCAACAGGAACTGAAATCGCAGGAAGTCCAGCTAAGTTAACAGAAATAGTATAAATATCACTTAAATACATCTCTAAAGATGTTTCAAAAGCTCCAATTTTAGGAGCTGTTGTTGGAGCAACTGGAGAAAGTATTAAATCTGCTTCTTCAAATATACTATCAAATTCATCTTTAATCAGGTGTCTAACTTTTTGTGCTTTTATATAATAAGCATCATAATAACCACTAGATAATACAAATGAACCTAGCATAATTCTTTTTTGAACTTCATCACCAAAACCAGCAGTTTTAGTTTTAGCATAAGTGTCTTTTAAATTAGAAGCTTCAGCTCTATTTCCATATCTAATACCATCATATCTACTAAGATTTGCACTAGCTTCAGCTGTTGCAACTATATAGTATGAAGAGATATGTTTTTTTGTATCCATCATATTTTTATGAATAATTGTATGACCTGCATCTTTTAGTTTTTGAATTGTTGAAGCATAAGCATCTTGAATATCAGAACTAGCTTCTGCAATATAATTATCAATTACTGCAATTGTTAATTTTTTGTTTCCATTTAGGTTTGGAGTTACTGCATCATATTGAATATTTGCAGATGTTGAATCTTTTATATCATGTCCACTTATAATATCATATAAAATAGCAGCATCTTCAACATTTTGAGTTATTGGACCACACTGATCTAAAGAAGATGAATATGCAGCAATTCCATATCTTGAAACTCTTCCATAAGTAGGTTTCATACCAACTACACCACAATAAGCAGCAGGCTGTCTAATACTTCCACCTGTATCAGTTCCAAGTGCTGCAATAGCAATTCCAGCAGCAACAGCAGCTGCAGATCCACCAGAACTTCCACCTGGAGTTTTAGTATTATCAACTGGATTTAAAGTCTTTCCATAACATGAACTTTCTGTTGAACTTCCCATTGCAAATTCATCCATGTTTGCTCTACCAAATGCACTAAGTCCATTTTTATGTAAGTTTTCAATTACTGTTGCATTGTATGGTGAAATATAACCTTTAAGAATATTTGAACAAGATGTTGTTTCTTGATCTAATACATTTATATTTGCTTTTACAGCAATAGGTACACCTGTATTATTTGATAGATTAATTTTCTCGTTTGTAAACTGCTCAACATAAGCGCCAAGTTCTTTTTGTGAGTCTATTTTATTTTGTAAGTCGTTTCTTAATTCAGAAAGTTGTTCTTCGTTAAGTGTAAGTGCTTCTTTTAATGTAATCACTATAGCTCCTGAAATTGTTTAATTTCATAGGATTATATCTAAGATATGCTTAAAATATGATATAATTGCGACATGAAAAAAATAATATTAATATTACTTCCTATACTATTATATAGTGCTAATGACTTATCTTTAAATATGCTAGGATTAAAACAAACAAATGATGATTCATTTATAACAAAAAAAGAATATGGGAAAATGCTTTACAATAATCCTCGTGGAATTTCATGTAAAGAATGTCATGGCAATAATGCAAAAGGTAAGATAATATCAAAGTTTAAACATACAAAAAGTGAAAAAGTTTATGATTGTGCTGTAAAGACATATGATATTACAAATATTTCAAAAAAAGATTTTAATTATAAATTAAATCCAAAAAATAAACTAAAGAGAATAAAATTTGAAAAAGAACAAATTTGTGAAAAATTAATATATGGACATATCATGCCAAAGTATTTTTTAACAAATGATGAACTTGATTCTTTATACTTTTATATTAAAAATGTGTCAAATGAATAATAAATCATATTTAATGGTTGCAGGTGATAAACAAAAACATCTTGACAAATTAAATAGTTTGAAATGTGATATTGCAATTGTAAATTTAGAAGATGGAGTATTTGATAAAAAATTTGCAAGAAACTTAGTCTATGAAAACTTATTGAATAATGAAATAAAAAATAAAGTAGTAGTTCGAGTTAATTCACTTGATTCTTGTGGAAAAGAAGATATTGTTTTAGTTAATAAAATAAAACCATATGCTATAAGAGTGCCCAAAATAAAAACACTAAATGATGTAGAAGAATGTTTAAGTTTAATAGATGATGATATTGAAGTTCATCTATCAATAGAAACATCTAGTGCATTAGAGAACTTGAGTAAATTTAAAATCAACAAAAGAGTAACTACTGTATATCTTGGTATTTTAGATATGCTTGAATCTCTTACATTACCTCAATCATTATTGAATTTAGAAAATCCAACTATTGATTATATATTGAGTAAATTTTTAATTGACAGTAAAATTGCAAATTTAAATCCTGTATCTTTTGTATTTCAAGATTATAAAAATATTGAAGAATTTACAAAGTGGTGTAAAAAATTGAAAAATATGGGTTTTAATGCAAAGGCTTGTATTAGTCCTTCTCAAGTTGATATTGTAAATAATATATTTAAAATAAATGAAGATGAAATCAAAAAAGCAAAAGAGATAATAAATCTTTTTGAAGAAAGCTTAAAAAATAATATAAGCGGATTTTCGAGTGAAAAATATGGGTTTATTGATGAACCTATATATAAAAATGCAAAATTAGTACTATCTAAGTATAATCAAAGTGAAAATTAAGTAAAATTCGCGTTCAACTAATGCATGGTCATTAGTAATATAACAAAAGGATATAGAATGTTAGAAGGAATACTTAGAGATAGTATCGTAAAACAATCGACAAAACAATACAGACGAGATGGTTATCTAGTTGCTAACATTTACGGAAAAGGTGTTGAAAATATTAACGCTGCATTTAAAGTAAATGATTTTATTAGATATATGAGAAACAAACCAACAATTGCTTTTGAAGTAAGCGTAGGTGGAAAAACATATAATGTAGTAGTTAAAGAATACCAAAAGCATCCAGTTACTAGTGATTTATTACATGTAGACTTACAAGTTGCAGTTCCAGGTGTAATTGCAAATTATACAGTTCCTGTTACAACAGAAGGTACAGCAATCGGTCTTAAAAATAAAGGTTTATTAGCTTACCACAGAAAAAGAGTTTCAGTTAAATGTACAATTGAAAACTTACCTGAATCATTTCACTTCAATGTTACTGAATTAAATGTTGGTGATAACTTCTTAGTAAGAGATTTAGAATTAGCAGACGGTGTAAACTGTTTTCTTGACCCAAGAGTACCAATCGTTGGTATTATTAAAATTAAGTAATAATTAAATGTACTTAATAGCAGGACTTGGTAATCCTGGCGATAAATATGCCAATACTAGGCATAATATCGGGTTTTTAGTTATCGATGAGATAGCTAAAAACATTCCAACTTCAAATATTAGTAATTCAAACTTTAAAGCAATTACTTTAAAATCAACAAATAAAATATTAGCTAAACCCCAAACATTTATGAATCTATCTGGAGAATCAATTCTTCCAATTGCAGATTATTACAATATTGTAAATGAAAATATTATAATAGTGCATGATGATTTAGACTTACCTTTTGGTGCAGTAAAATTTAAAATTGGTGGTAGTCATGGTGGACATAATGGATTGAAATCTATTGATGCTTCTATTGATAAAGACTATATACGAGTTAGAGTTGGTATTGGTAAGCCAGAAAATAAAAAAGATGTTGCTAATTGGGTATTAAGTAACTTTTCTAAAGAAGAATCAAATAAATTAAACGATATTATATCGCATGTAATTAAAGCAATTGAAGCTATACAAAAAGAACCATTAGAAAAAGTGAAATCAACTTTTACAATAAAATAACATATAAGGTTAGCATTGAAAATAATAACAAAATATCTTTTATCAAAATATTTAAAGTATTTTTTTATTATTTTAGTATCTTTAGAACTATTCTTTGTAGGTTTTGACTATTTACAAAACTATAAATTTTTACCAAACTCTGCAAACTTACAACTTCTATATATATTGTATAATGGCTTTTTTATATTAACAATTACATTACCTCTATCACTCTTATTTGGATGGATATTAACAATTGCTGTTATGATAAAAGATAATAATATTATTAGTTTTTATTCATTAGGAATATCAAAAAAAGATATTTTATTTCCAATTATTATTCTAGCATTTTTTATAAATTCTTTTTTGATGGGATTACAAACTACTTCTTTAGCGTATGCAGCAGAAGTAAAAAGTAAAATTTTACATAATAAATATTTTATAAATGAAAAGTCAAATATTTTATTAAAGTATAATGATAACTTTGTATTTTTTAAAAAATTATTTCCATTAGAAAAAAAAGCAGTTGATATACGTATTTTTACTATTAAAAATAACCAATTAATTCAAACAATAATAGCAAAAAAAGCATACTACCAAAATAATAAATGGTATATAATTGATGCCAAAATAATTAAAAAACCAAAAAATATATATTGGGAAGATTCAAAACTGGAAATATCATATGAAAAGTTTTTGTATACTCTTGAAGGTTTTAAGCCTGAAATTATAAATAATGTTTATAAATCAAAAGTACAGTATAGTATTACAGATGCTATTTATACGATATTATTATTTAATAAACAAGAATTAAATACAAATAAAATAGAAGCTATTTTATATTCTAAGATTATTGTTCCATTTTTCGTAATCCCAATTTTAATTTTAATTTTTCTATATTCTAGTATGTCAAATAGATTTTTTCATACGGGTAAATTTATATCACTATGGGTGTTTTCATCATTATTCACATGGGGAGTTTTCTTTTTACTTCAAAAATTAGCAATAGGTAATATTGTAAATGCAAAATTATCTTTAATTTTGCCAATTATATTATTGTTTTTTGTATCATATTACATATATAAAAAAAGGATAAATTGATGTTTTTTAAAATTGGTAAATTACTAATATCTCTACTTGATAGTATTAAAGAATTTGGTACATTTATAATATTTCAACTTTCATTAATACCTTTGTTTTTTACAAATGTAAGATTTAATTTAATTATAAAAGAGATTTATATAATAGGTTTTGGAACAGTTGGTGTTATTTCATTGACTGCATTTTTTACAGGAATGGTTGAAGCAATTCAGTTATATAGTGGATTTCATCAATTTGGAGTAGAAGGGTTTATGGGATATACAATATTTATATCTATTACAAAAGAATTAGGCCCTGTATTTGGAACTTTGATGGTTATTTCAAGAGCTGTGTCTTCTATGAGTGCTGAAATTGGTACTATGAGAGTAACTGAACAAATTGATGCTATTGAAACACTTGCTTTAAATTCTAAAGAGATTATAATTATTCCTAAAATTATAGCTACTATTATATCACTACCTATATTAGTTATTATATTTGATTTTATTGGTAATTATAGTGCATATATTGTTTCTACAAATATTTTAGGAATAAATCCTATTACTTATGAAAGTATTATTTTGCAAAATTTATTACTAAGTGATATATATTCTGGACTTATAAAAGCAGTTGTATTTGGATATGTAATTGCAAGTATTGGTACATACATGGGATATATTACTAATGGTGGAGCTAAAGGTGTTGGATTATTTACTACTAAAGCTGTTGTGTATAGTGCAGTTAGTGTTTTTATGCTAAATTACCTTATATCTTCTGTATTTTTAATGATTGGTTGGTAAAATGCAAAAAGAAAAAGCATATGGTATTTGTTTATATAAAAAAGAAAAAAATAATATTAAAATACTATTATGTAAATCTGTTCTTAGTAAAGATAAATGGGGATTTTTAAAAGGTGTTTGTATAGAAACTGAAACAATAGAACAAACTGCAATTAGAGAGTTTTATGAAGAATCATCAATACTGGTAAAACAGTCATATTTAGAAGAATATTTCTTTCAAGAAAATGAATATAAAGATATTGGAATATTTTTAGTAAATTATGAAAATATTAAAAATTGTGAAATTTATTTTAATAATAATAATTTAAAAGATAAATATCTAGATAAAGAAAATTCTGATGTTAAGTTTTATACTATAAAAGATATACCAATTATCAAGAAAAAACAGATAGAAATATCAAGTAAAATTATTGATTTTTTAGTGAATAAGTACTAATATATCAAATATTTGATATAATCAATTAAAATAATAAAGGTATATATATGAACACTCAAACAGATGCAATTCATTTTGGTTATGAAAAAGATTCACAAGGGACAATGGCTGTTCCTATTTATATGAGTACAGCATATGAATTTAGAGATTCAAAACATGCAGCAGATTTATTTGCACTAAAAGAACTTGGAAATATATATACTAGATTAATGAACCCTACAAATGCAGTTTTTGAAAAAAGATTTGCACAAGTTGAGGGTGGAATAGCTGCAATTGCAACAGCTAGTGGAATGAGTGCTATTTTTTCTACTATTGTAAACTTATGTGAAGCAGGGGATAATATTCTTGTAGCGAATGCAGTATATGGTGGTACTTCTACACTTACTTCTCATACAATTAAAAGAATGGGAATAACTACAAAAAACTTTGATGTTACAAATCCAGGTAATTTAGAAGAACTAATTGATGAAAAAACAAAACTAATAATATTTGAATCTTTATCAAATCCTGCACTTGAAGTTGCAGAATTTGAAACAATAGTAAATATTGCAAATAAACACAATATTATAACTTGTGTTGATAATACTGTAGCAACATCATTTTTATGTAGACCATTAGACTTAGGTTGTGATATTGTTGTTCATAGTACATCTAAATATACAGGTGGTCAAGGATTAGCACTTGGTGGAATTATAGTAGAAGGTGAACTTTGTGAAGCTAAAATAAAAGGAAATAGTAGATATGCACATTTTAATGAACCAGATGAATCTTATCATGGTTTAGTATATGCAGATCTTCCTTTCCCTTCTTTTATTATGAGAATACTATTATGTGTTCTTAGAGACTTAGGGGCAACTGCATCTCCTTTTAATTCATGGTTAATGATTCAAGGACTTGAAACATTGTCTTTAAGAATAAAAGAACATAGTAAAAATGCATTAGCAATTGCTAAATTTTTAGATAATCATCCAAAAGTAAAAAAAGTAAATTATCCATTATTAAATAATGATAAAAACTTTCAAAGAGCAAATAAGTATTTAAACAATGGAGCTAGTGGATTGTTATCTTTTGAATTAGAATCTTATGAAAAAGCACTTAGTGTTACAGATAGTACAGAATTATTCTCTGTAGTAGTAAATATAGGTGATAGCAAATCACTTATTGTTCATCCAGCTTCAACAACACACCAACAATTAAACAATGAAGAATTAAAAGCTTGTGGTATAAGTGATTCATTAGTTAGAATAAGTGCTGGTATTGAAAGTATTGATGACTTAATTGAAGATTTAACAAAAGCATTAAACTAAGAATATATGAAAATAGATACTAAATTAGCATCATTTGATGAGCCATTATATTGTGAAAGTGGAAGAATACTTCAACCATATCAAGTTAAATATGAAACATATGGTGAACTTAATAGTGACAAATCTAATGTAATTATAATTTGTCATGCATTAAGTGGGTCACATCATGCAGCTGGAACTTATGAAGGTGATAGAAAACCTGGATGGTGGAATGATTTAATAGGTGATAGAAAAGCAGTTGATACACAAGAAAACTTTGTAATATGTATGAATAATATTGGTTCTTGTTTTGGTTCAACTTCTCCTATGAGTATAAACCCAACTACATCTCAAGAATATAGATTTAAATTTCCTGTACTTACTATTACAGATATTGTAAAAGCACAAATAAGAGTACTAAATTCATTGGGTATTTATAGTGTTAAATCAGTAATTGGTGGAAGTATGGGTGGTATGCAAGCATTATGTTATGCTGTTGAATATCCAACGTTTGCAAAAGATATCATAATGTTAGCATCAACTGCTTATACTAGACCATGGGCGATGGCTTACAATAAAGTAACAGTAGAAGCAATAAGAAAAGATCCTGATTTTAAAGATGGATATTATAAAGCTGAAGATATT
>Ga0256826_1000911_pt1 | contig 18409 bp, 13 predicted proteins | sample CV79metaG_FD_185975 | JGI IMG/M metagenome (GOLD analysis project Ga0256826, IMG submission 185975) | Hydrothermal vent microbial communities from East Pacific Rise, Pacific Ocean - CV79 | ecosystem: Environmental > Aquatic > Marine > Hydrothermal vents | place: Pacific Ocean: East Pacific Rise...
TGTAGTAGTAAGGTTGTTTTTCCAACACCTTTAGCCCCAACAATACCTATAATCCTATTCTTTGAATTCAGTTTATGTAATAGATCCCTTTCATAAACAGGTGTACTTTTAGATAAAAATAGAGATGAGTACTCTTTTAATGATTCTAGTAATTTCATAAAATAATCTCCTTTTCTCTTTAAAGAAATATAATACTATAAAATATATAATTTTAAAGGAATATATTCCTTATTTTAAATAATGTAGCAAATTTTGATATTCAAATATTTAAAGTACTATATTAAAATGTGGTGTCGTCCTGCACGTCTCCACCAATTATTCCAAATTAGCACACCTTATAACTATAATTTTGTACAATAATACTATATTTTTCAACTGTTACAATATGACATAAATTCACATTTCTTTTCATATTATCTCTAAAAAATATACATTAAAAATTATTCCTGATATATTAAGCAAACCAAAGGATATAGGGGATATATAAATGTTTAAAATATTAATTATAAGTTTATTTTCAGCAAGTCTTTTTGCAATTACAAATTTAGAAGTCGCTAAAAAAAGTGAAGCTGTTATGAATGGGTTTAAAGATTCAAAATCAGATATGATAATGACACTAATAAATGCAAATAATCAAAAACGAACTAGAAAAATGAAAATGATTATACTTGAAAAAAAATCTGGTGATAAGTCATTAATGACTTTTCTTTCTCCAGCTGATGTAAAAGGTACTAAATTTTTAAATTATGAGCATGTTAATAAAGATGATGACCAATGGCTTTATTTACCTGCACTAAAACGTGTAAAAAGAATTGCTTCAAAAAATAAATCTGGTTCATTTATGGGGAGTGAATTTTCGTATGAAGATTTAAGTTCATTTAGCATAGAAAAATATACTTTTAAAGGTGATGCTGAGATTGTTCTTTTAGATGGCAAAAAAGCTTACAAGGGTATGCGTAAACCTATTAGTAAAAATTCTGGATATAAAAAACAAATTTCATGGATTGACACTAAAACTTTTTTAATAAAAAAAGTTGAATATTACGACCGAAAACATGAGCTCTTAAAAACTGCAATATTTGAAAATTACAAAAAAATTTCAGGAATATGGCGTGTTGGAAAGATGACAATGACAAATCATCAAAATGATAAAAAAACAATACTTGTTTGGAAAAATGAAAAAATCAAAACAGGTTTAAGAGAAAAGAACTTTCATAAACGAGTTCTAAAAAAATAATAATAAAGAGGTTATATGCGTTTACTACTTATACTAATACTTGCAACTGGTGTACTATTTGCAAAGACTAAAGATACTTGTTATTCTGTTCAACTTACTTCATTTGTAAAAAAACAAGATTACAACTTTGAACAACAAAACTATCCTGATTCATGTAGAATATTTAAATTTTCTAATATGAACGCTGTAAGATGTGGTTGTTTTAAACGATATGGTGATGCAAAAAAACAAAAGAGAGTTTTTAGTGCTGCATATAGTAGTGCATCAATTGTAAAAACATATAGCTATAGATTTGCTCCAAAAAAGTCTATTGCTAAACAAGAGCAATCTATAAAAGTAGTAGCACCTATAATTCCTAAAGAAGATATAGTGGTTCAAGAAGAAACTCCAAGTGTTGATGATACTTACGCATTTATGGAAGATATTGTTATTCAAGGTAATGTAAATATGCAATTTCAAAAGTATATTACAAGACCTACTGGTAAACATGCCAATAACTATACTGCTTCAGCAGAATTAGAAGCAGCATACAATAAAGGTGATTTCAAAGCTTTTGCACAATTTCGTGCTCAACAAGATTACTATGATTTAGAAGGAACTTCACAACATAATGACAGATCTTATCTACGTATAAATGAACTTTATGCACAATATGACTTCGAAGACTCTCAAATTTTATTTGGTAAAAATGTAAGATTTTGGGGAGCATTAGAAGTTCATAATCTTACTGATGGTTTTAACATCAGAGATTTTCGTTCTGATCCAACTAAAAATGACAAAGTTGGTTCTTGGAATGGATCTTACACAATGTTTACCGAGACAGGGGAACTTTCTGTAATAGTTAAATTCAATGAAGAAAATAGAAAGATGCCAGCATTTCCTTATGTTTATTATCCTTTTGCTAATCAGCAAATAACATATGATAGTGATGTTAAAACAGAAAAATCAAAAAATCGTCCAAGTGTTTATGTGAAATATGCAGGTTCAACAGATACAGAATATACTCTTGATTATGCAATTATTTTTGAAAATGGTTACGATTCACAACGTTACTACAATAAAACTGCATCACAGACTAATAGAGTTTATGAAAATGCTTACATTGTAAATAAACTAATGACTTACAATACCTTAGTAGTTGGTTCAACTCTATTCAAACTTGAAGCAGTATATGCAAATGTTGTAGATGATAAGAATATAGCAGATTACTATAATCTAGGTCTTGGTATGGAACATACGTTAGCACAAGTTTATCAAGAGGCTGATTTAGGTTTACTTGTTGAGTATTATAAATATGACACTATTAATGCGAATGCAAATAATTATAATGATTTAGACCTTTTTGAAACATTTCAAAATGATATATTTGTTGGTTTTAGATATAGCTTTAACGAAGGTAATGATGCAAGTATTGTTGGTGGTGGTATTTTTGATTTAGATTATAATGAACAAGTCTACTACATAGAATATGAAAGTCGTATAAATGACATGTTCAAACTTAACCTTGATTATAGACAAACAGAGCCATCATCAAGTAAAGAAACTGCTTTAAATAGAATGGGAAAACAAAAACGTGTAAGCATAAAAGTTGGTTATTACTTCTAAATGAAAAACTTTATTAACTTTACTATACGTTTTAAATGGGCAATTGCTCTATTTATACCATTAATTACAATTGTTCTAGGCTATCAATTTAAAAATATTCAATTTGATGGTTCATACCGAATATGGTTTGGGGAAGACTCTAAGACTTTAAAACAGTACGATTCTTTTCGTGCAGTATTTGGAAATGATGATTCAATCATAATAATATTTTCTGATGAGAATGGAGTTATGAATAAAAAAGCCCTTGCCACTATTGATAGATTGACAGAGAAACTTTGGGAAACTAAATTTATAGCAAGAGTAGACTCACTAACTAATTATCAGTATGTACATGTAGCCGATGATGATCCTGATGAAATTTTAATTGAAAACTTCATTGAAGATATAGACTCTCTAACACAAGAGCAATTAAAAGAAAAAAAAGCAATTGCCCTTAGCGAAGATTTATTGCTAAATAGAATAATATCTGCAGATACAAAAACGACTATGATAGTAGGACGATTAGTTCCAAAAGCTGGTAGTACCTTTGGAGCATCTAGGACTATAAAAGGTTTAGTAGAGGGATATATAAAAGAAGAGAGTGAAAAAACTGGTTATAAGTTTATGCTCGCCGGTGGTCCTGTTGTAAACATGACATTTTCAACTCTTGGTAAACATGATGCTGTAACTTTTACACCAATGGCTCTTTTAATAGCTATGATTCTTTTATGGATAATACTTAAAAAACCATCTGGAATGTTCTTAAGTATTTTAGTAGTTATTTTTACATTTGTAATAGTTCTAGCAGTTCAAGTTCTTCTTGGATACAAACTAAATAATTTTACAGCAAATATGCCAATTTTTGTTATCGCCATAGGGATTGCGGATGCTATGCATCTTTACTGGATTTATCTTATAGGTAGAAAAAAAGGTATGCAAAATCATGAGGCTATTCACTATACAGTTGCTAAAAACTTTTTACCTATCTTTTTAACTTCAGCAACAACTGCTGTTGGTTTTGCTTCTTTAGCTATTAGTGTTGTTGTTCCAGTTGAGACTTTAGGTATTGCTACTGCTACTGCTGCTATATTAGCATTTATTATTACTATCTTGTTTGTTCCTGCAATGCTTGCAATAATAAATCCAAAAATAAAAATCTCTGAAGTACAAGAAAATGAAGAAAATCAAAATAAATTAGCAAAAAAGTATGCCCAATTTATTATAAATAATGATACTAAAATTATATTAGCAAGTGTTATTATTTTTGGAGTCATTGGCATGGGTCTCACAAAAGTCAGAGTTGATTCAAATACTGTTAGATACTTTACACAAGATGTTCCATTTAGACAAACAGTCCAGTATATTGAAGCAAAACTAACTGGACCTATGGCTTATGAAGTTGTTGTTGATTCAAAAGTTCAAGATGGAATCAAAGATCCTAAATTTATGAAAATGGTTGAAAGATTTTCAAATGAATTTAAAGATAAGTTTGTAGATGTTAGACATACTTCATCTTTAGTAGATGTAGTTAAAAAATTCTCTGAAGTCATGGGTGGCCCCAAAGAAGTTCCAAAAACTCAAGAATTAATAGCACAATACCTTTTACTATATTCATTATCTTTACCTCAAGGTATGGAGATAAATGATAAGATGGATGTAGATGAACGTTTTTTAAGAGTTACCGCATCTATGAATATTGTAAATACTTCATTAGATTTAGAGATGATTGCATGGGCTGAAAATTGGTGGAAAAACACTCCATATACAGCAGAGGTAAATGGTCAAACAGTAATGTTCGCACATATGCAACATGATGTCACAGATACTTTGGTTCAGTCAATTTTATTAGCAATAAGTGTTGTCTCTATTATGATGCTATTTATATTTAAAAGCATACGTATGATTCCACTCTTTATTATCCCTAATGTTTTACCAATTGTACTTGTAATAGGCGTGATGGGTTGGTTAGGAATGACCATAGATATTGGTGTTGCCATATCAGGAGCCATAATAATTGGAGTTGCTGTTGATGATACCATTCACTTTTTAGTGAAGTATAAAGAGGCTAGATTAAAAGGTTATGATTTTAAAGATTCATTGACATATATTATGCAATATGCTGGATCTGCAATAATCTTTACTACTATTATTTTAAGTTTAGCTTTTATAGTTTTTTCATTTTCTCAGTTTGTTCCAAATGTAAATTTTGGTGTTGTTACAGCTATTGCATTGATTATTGCAGTCACTGTTGATTTGTTTATGTTACCTGCTATTTTAAGTAAATATGATGGCAAAGATAAAAGTTTTTTAAGTAAGTAAGGAAGTATATGTTTGATATAAAAAGTGCGTTTAATAAGAATTTTCCAAAATTGGTAGATAAACTACCAAAACCAGTTACAAATATGATGATAAGTACATTACAAAAAATATTTCATGAAGAAACTTATCAAAATATACAAAATAAAAATGCTCACTTAAATGGTTTACAATTTGTTGATAGCATGCTTGATGAACTTAAAATTACTTACACTGTAAAACCTTACGAACTTCAAAATATCCCAAGTACAGGAAGACTTTTAGTAATAGCAAATCATATAACTGGTGCTTCTGATGCTTTTTCACTAGTACAATTACTTGGAAATGTAAGAGAAGATAAAAAAGTAAGACTGCTTGTAAATGGTATGCTTATGGGTGTTACTCAAGCAAAGTCTATAATTATTCCAGTAGATAATATAACTGGAGCAATAACAAAAAAGAGTCTAACTGCAATTAACGAAGCATTAGAAAATGAAGAAGTTGTAGTAATTTTTCCAGCAGGAGTTGTAAATAGATTTAGTTTTTCAGGGCTTAAAGACTCTCCATGGAAGGCAAGTTTTCTTAAAATTGCTAAACGAACAAACACTCCTATACTTCCGGTTAAGATAGATAGTAGAAATAGTATATTATTCTACATACTTTCCATGATATTCCCAAAATTAAGTGGTCTTTTACTACCTCGTGAATTTGCCATTGCTGGAGAGATGAAACCACTACATATGAATATAGGAAAAGTTATACCTATTAGTTCTTTTGCAGATAAAAATATTACTAATAACAAATATTTAGAGATGTTTTACGAACATCTCTATACTCTGGGAACATATAAAGACCGAATACTTCAAACAGAAATTACAATTGGAAAATCTAGAAATGCGAAACTACTAAAAGAAGAAGTAGCAAATGCAGAATTTTTAGGAACTACTATTGATGGTAAAACTATAATACTTGCCGAAGCACAGAATGCTCCTTTTTTAATGAGTGAACTTGGTCGTGTTAGAGAGATATCTTTTCGTGCAATTGGTGGTGGTACAGGGACAGCAAGAGATAATGACTTATATGACAATTATTATAAACATTTAATTCTTTGGGATGAACAAGACTTAGAAGTTGTTGGAGCATATAGAATTGGTGAATGTAAAGATATCATAGAAGAAAAAGGTAAAAAAGGGCTATATACTTACAACCTTTGTAATTTTTCTGAGCATTTTGAAGATTATTGTAATACCTCTGTAGAATTAGGTAGAAGTTTTGTTCAACCAAAGTATTGGGGCTCTCGTGCACTTGATAACTTATGGCAAGGTGTTGGTGCATACTTAGCTCATCATCCTAAAATTCAATACACTTATGGAGTAGTTACCATTAATGCTGATACTCCTCCAAAAGCTGTTGCTGCATTAGTATACTTTTATTCTATGCATTTTTCATGTTCAACAAATATGATGAAAGCAAAATCTCCATACTTAATGTCTGATGAAAACCAAGAAGAGTTTGATTCTTTACTTGGCTCTCTGTCATATAAAGATGGTTTTACTATTCTTAAAAAATACCTAAAAGATTTAGGTACATCTGTTCCAACATTATTTAAACAATATGCTGAACTTTATGAAGAGGGTGCTGTTAGATTTTTTGACTTTTCTGTAAATGATGGATTATTTGGTGTTGTTGAAGGCTTTATTATTGCTGATAATTCTCGAATGAAAGAGAATAAAAGAAAAAGATATATTGAGAACTTTAAAAAACTTAAAATTACTGATGATATTACAAATCTTTTTAACCGCTCTCACTTCAACGATATGATTAATAATATTACAAAATATCAACGAAAATCTGATATAGATTTTGTTCTTGTAATTATTAAAGTTGATAATATTGAGCAAGTTACAGATGCAACTTTAGCAAAGATTGCAAAAACTCTTAAAAAATCACTTCGAGACAATGACATAATAGCAAAATGGGATAATGATGAATTTATCTTTATTCTTAAAAATGTAACAGTTGACGAAGCTATGATGATTTTATCTAAATTAAAAGAGAGTATTACAAATGCTACTTGTTCATTTGGGGCGACATCTTACCAAGCTCCAGAGAGTATAAATGATACCTTTATGCGTGCCAAAGATGCACTTACTGAAGCTGAAAACTGTAATATAAATAAGGTAGTAATTCAGAACTAAGCAGTTTTTTTGTATAATCGCATTTATATTTTCCTAAAGGAACACTATGCGTGGTTATAAAATATTTGCTGGTACTTCAAGTACTGACTTTGCTCATGAAATTTGTAAAATTTTAGATGTGCCTTTGGCTGAGGCTGAAGTAAAAAAGTTTTCTGATGGTGAAATTTCCGTCCAAATTGCTGAGTCTGTTCGTGGTCGTGATGTATTTATAGTTCAATCAACTGGTATGCCATCAAATGACAACCTTATGGAACTACTTATTATGACTGATGCACTTCGTCGTTCATCTGCTCAAAGTATTACAGCTGTTGTCCCTTACTATGGGTATGCTAGACAAGACCGTAAAGCTGCTCCTCGTGTTCCTATTACTGCAAGACTTGTTGCTGATATGTATGAAACTGCTGGAATTGATAGAGTTATTACTATGGACCTTCACGCTGGACAAATTCAAGGTTTCTTTAGTATTCCTGTTGATAACCTATATGGTTCTATCGCTTTTGAACACTACATTAAAAGTAAAAATCTTAAAAATCCAATTATTGCTTCCCCAGATGTTGGCGGTGTTGCTCGTGCTAGATACTTTGCAAAACGTATGGGTTTAGAGATGGTTATCGTTGATAAACGTCGCGAAAAAGCAAATCAAGCTGAAGTTATGGGAATTATCGGTGATGTTGAGGGTAAAGATGTAATCATGATTGATGATATGGTTGATACTGCTGGAACTATGGTTAAGGCTGCAACTGCACTTAAAAATAAAGGTGCGACATCCGTAATGGCATGTGCTACTCATGGTGTTTTAAGCGGAAAAGCTTATGACAACTTAGAACATGGTGAATTGGATGAACTTATTATCACTAATACCTTAGTTTCTAAATCACATAAAAACATAAAAGTTCTTTCTGTTGCTCCACTTTTTGCTGAAGTAATAAGAAGAGTTTATCACAATGAGAGTGTAAACTCACTTTTCGCTTAATCTAAAACTTAGAGGCTAGATATGAAAATTTTAATATTATTATTGATTTTCATATTGAGTGCTTGTACTTCAAATACTCTAGAGGATATAACTGCTAGAATAAAAGAAAAAAACTTATCTTTAACTAAAGATGATGCAATAAAATACTTTTTTTATACCCAAGATATGGATAAAGTAACAACTGAACCTAACTCAGAATTAGAATCAGACTATTATTATGAACTACTCAATTCTAAAGAAAAACTAATTCAATTTAATAATTTTAAAAAATCAGATATTATTGAAAAAACTGATAAATATGTACTAATTCTACTTAATCTTGATGATGACTACCATACTCTAGCAGGAACTTTTGCTTATGATGGGACTCCAATAAATTTTTTACTATTAGAAAATTCATTTGGAACAAATGAGTTTTCCATTCAAAGAGATTACAAACTTACAAATAAAAATATATTTATAATAAGTGATGAAAGATATGATACTGATTGGATAGTATTTCCAACAAAAGGTATAAGTAAACTTACATCTCACTCAGATATAAATATAACTATCAATAAACAGGGTTATTTTTTAAAACTAAATAATTAGTACAAAGTGTTTAACAACTCTATTAGAACATTTTTTGTATAATCGCGTAATTACTTACAAATAGGATATTTATTTGAAAAACATTAGAAACTTTTCTATCATTGCTCATATTGACCATGGTAAATCAACATTAGCAGATAGAATTATCCAAGAGTGTGGCTCAGTAACAGAGCGCGAAATGTCTACTCAAATGATGGACACTATGGATATAGAACAAGAACGTGGTATCACCATCAAAGCACAATCAGTTAGACTTGATTATGTGAAGGATGGTGAGCACTATATTCTAAACCTTATTGACACTCCGGGTCATGTTGATTTTTCTTATGAAGTTTCGAAATCTCTTGCTTCTTCTGATGGTGCATTACTTATTGTCGACGCTGCCCAAGGTGTTGAAGCTCAAACAATTGCGAATGTTTACTTAGCACTTGACAATGACTTAGAACTTATCCCAGTTATTAACAAAATAGACTTACCTGCTGCTGACCCTGATAAAGTTGCTGAAGAGATTGAAACTTCTATCGGTATTGATGCTACTGATGCGGTTCTAACCTCTGCTAAAGCCGGTATTGGTATTCGTGAGCTTTGTGATGCTATTGTTGATAGAATTCCTCCACCAGTTGGAAATCCAGATGAAACTACAAAAGCCATCATTTATGACTCTTGGTTTGACCAATATTTAGGAGCACTTGCTCTTGTTCGTGTATTTGACGGTCAAGTTAGAAAAGGTCAAAATATCAAACTTATGTCTAATGGTGAAGAGCATCAAATACTTGATTTAATGTACCCTCACCCAATGAAAAAGATTAAAACTAATGCCATTGAGTGTGGTGAGATTGGGATTGTTGTTCTTGGACTTAAAGAGGTAAGTGTTATCAATGTTGGAGATACTATAACAGATGTTAGAAATCCTACAGCAGAGCCTGTTGGAAAGTATGAACCTGCTAAACCATTTGTATTTGCTGGAATATTTCCAATAGATACTGATAAATTTGAAGATTTACGTGATGCACTTGATAAGCTAAAGCTAAATGACTCTTCTCTTTCTTATGAACCAGAAACTTCAGTAGCATTAGGTTTTGGATTCCGTGTTGGTTTTCTTGGAATGTTACATATGGAAGTAGTAAAAGAGAGACTTGAACGTGAATTCAATCTTGATTTGATTGCTTCTGCTCCATCAGTTATTTATGAGGTGTACTTAAGTAATGGTGATTTTGTAAATGTTCAAAATCCATCTGAATTACCAGAAGTTAATCGTATAGATAGAATTGAGGAGCCTTATGTTCGTGCGACAGTAATTACTCCATCAGAATATCTTGGAAATATCATAACACTACTAATCAATAAACGCGGAACTCAAACTAAGATGACTTACTTAAACGAAGATAGAGTTATGCTTGAGTATGAAGTACCTATGAATGAGATAGTTATGGACTTTTATGATACTTTAAAATCAATCTCTAAGGGTTATGCTTCATTTGATTATGAGCCTATTGGTTTTAGAGAAGGTGACCTAGTTAAGCTAGACATTAAAGTAGCAGGAGAAGCTGTTGATGCACTTAGCATCGTAGTTCCTCGTACACAAGCTCTTTCACGTGGACGTATACTTGTTAAAAATATGAAAGAACAGATTCCTAGACAACTATTTGAAGTAGCTGTTCAAGCATCTTTAGGTAGCCAAATTATTGCTAGAGAGACTGTAAAATCTATGGGTAAAAATGTTACTGCTAAATGTTATGGTGGAGATATTACTCGTAAGCGTAAACTTTTAGAGAAACAAAAAGCTGGTAAGAAACGTATGAAGTCTATCGGTAGAGTTCAACTTCCTCAAGAGGCATTTATGTCTGTTCTAAAAATGGACTAACAAAAAATATGAAATGTTTGATGTGTGAGAGTTTATCTCTTTCACATATCTGCTCTACATGTAGAGATACTTACCTAACTCCTTCAATATACAAACGAAAAATAAACCACAATATAGAAGTTATTAGCTTTTACAAATACTCGGATATAAAAGACTTACTTCATACAAAACATACAGATTTGGGGTTTTACATATATAAAATTTTAGCAAAACTTGCCTTTGCTAAATTCGCTAAAGAGTTTTCTTTTGAGTATCCTTTAGTAAGTATTGGGATTGATGACAATGTAAAAAGTGGTTATTCTCATACCGCTATATTAAATAAAGCCCTTACATGTAGAGGTATAAAACCACTATATAATAAAATTCGCTCAAATAATGACATATCTTACTCTGGTAAAAGTAAAGAGTTTAGAATGATGAATTCTAGAAATTTTAAGATTAATAATTTAACAGAAAAAAATATTATTTTAATAGATGATATCATAACAACTGGTTCAACACTGAACCAAGCCATAGAAATTTTAAGAAAACAGAATAAAGATGTTTTATTTTGTTTAACATTAGCCTAAATAAGCTAATAATAAGTAAACTATTCTTATAATAATATTAAGGGATAATTATGAGAATTTTATTTATCATAACTTTTATAGCTACTTTACTTTTTTCACAAGAACTTATTTTAGATAATTTATTAAAAGAGTATGAAGATTCAGAATCGTTATATAAAAAAACAAAAAAAGAGAGTGCTGGATTTCTACTAATTTACTCTAGAGCAGATTTGGAAAAAATGCAAGCATTTACATTACAAGATGTTTTAAAAACCATTAGAATGTTCTCTCTTCAAACAAATAAAACTGGAGCTATTAGTATTTTAAATTCTGGGGCTGGAAAATCTTATATGCCTCCAATTAAATTATATATAGATGATTTTGAAGTTTCTACTGTTGTACAAAGAAATGCATTTGACATGTATGGGAACATGGATATCTATTTTGTTGATCATATTGAAATTTATCAAGGTGGTAGTTCAATAGCTTTTGGAAATGAACCTGGTTCTATGGTTGTTCGGCTATATTCCAAAGAGCCGCAAAGAGAAAACAGTACTTCTATTCAAGTTAGTGTTGATTCAAAAGCTGGCGGTAATTTACGAGTATTAGATGCTGGAACTTTTGGTAAGTATGATTATTTGGCTTATGCATCTGCTTCAAAATTAGACTTTGATTCATATACAAGAAATAACCAAGAGCTTTCTCGTGATGGGAAAAGATATCAAACTCACTTTAAATTTTCACAAAAGAATAACTTTGCGGTTGAGTTAGATGGTATTATGAATAAAACAGATGTATTTAATGGCTTTGGAGTAGCACCAACTGGTGATGAAACTATTCGATCGTATGGCTACATTAATGCTATAAAATATTTTCCTAATGATATTGAATTATCTATTAGTGCTACTCAAGAGAAAAAAGAAGCTACAAATAATGATGCATTATTTATACCAAATACTATAAATAATCAAATACATATGAATATTTATTCAAATACATATAAAACAGCTCTAAAGAAAAAGATTGTTAATGGTAAAAATGATTTATTACTTGGTGTAGAGTTTCAAAAAAAAGTTTTTGATGTTCATGATTATACGGGCATAACACATACACCGGTACAAGGTCCAGATGAATTAAATATATATATGATTTATTTAGAAGAACTATATAATATAAATGAAAATCATATACTTACTTTTAGTGCAAAACTAGATAGATATGAAGATAATTACTCTAAAAATTCTAATGAATATTCACTTAGATTAGGATATGCTGGAGTATTAAGTGATAACTTTAGTACAAAACTTTTTGCTACAAGAAGATATGTTTATCCTAGTATGCTTCAAACATCTTTTTCGCCTCCAACTTACTTTGCTAATCCAGATTTAGAATCTGCTAATGTTGATATGATTACTGGAGAGATAGAGTACAATGAAAATAAATCTAGATTAGTTTTTGGTTTTGCCTATAAAGAGATAGATGATGCATTGGTTTTCAATAAAATAAAAAAGATTTATGTAAATAGAGATAGTACAGTTTATTTTCATAGATATTATCTTAGAGGTGAATATAAATTCAATTATGATAATAAGATTATAATAGAAGCCTTTAAAGGTTTTAAAGATGTGTATGCTTCTCCAGGTTCTGGTGCATTAGTACAAATATTTAATACATTTGGTAAATTTGATATATATAATGAACTAATTTATAGAGCTGACTATACAGTTGACTATGGGGCTGGAGATATAAATATAAATAAAGGTTACGACTACACCTTAGCCGTTACATATAATATAAATAAAAAATTAAAACTAAAACTAAAGGGAGAAAATTTACTAGATGAAGCTAGTAAAACACCTATAGATCCAGAGGGATTTGTACAAGTACCTGCTATAGAGAGACGAGGTATTTTAACTATGGAATATACTTTTTAAATGAAATATTTTTTAATATACTTATTATCAAGCATAATATTATTGGCATCTGATGTTAATCTACATCAAGTTAAAATACTAGAAACAATAATGCAAAAAATTTCACTTGACTCTAGAAAATTCATCTGGAGCGATAATACTAATTTACTAAATGAATTAAAAAGTCATCATATATTAAATATAGTAAAAGATTGTCAATCAGCAAACTTACTAATACTAGAAAAAAATATAATCCCCATTGAATGTAAGAATAAATACATTTTTGTTTTAAACTATGACTTACTATCGGAAATACCAAACAGTTTTGGTGCGCTTTTTTGGAAAAAAGGAAGACCAAATATAATAATATTAGAACCTAGAATAAATGCACAAGCTATAAAAACACAAGAAGAGTTAGAGCCTTATTTAGAAGAAAGAATATGGTAAAAAAAAGAGAACAATTTATATTTTTCTTACTAATATTATTAGCTATATTTTTCATTTATATTTATACTTATATTAAACAAACGCAAGAGGAAATTTTTAATAAAATTGAAGCTAATCAAGTTCAACAGATTTCATATATATTTCAAAATATTGAAAAAGAGATAATAAATACAAATAATATAAAAAATAATAATGATTTAACTAAACTTCTATCCGACCCTAAAATCAGAAATATTTATGAAAAAAATCTATCTTTGATTTCAACACCAAGTATGAAATATATATATCTATTAACTAAAGATGATAGAGGAAGATTCAGATACCTTTTAGATGCTTCAAGAAAAGATAAAGCACACTTTTTTGAAAAATTTGATGTAGATAATCAAAAGTACAAAGAGGTCTATACCACTCAAAAAGAACAGGTTATACGGCAAGAAAATATTGAAAATCTATTCTTAACATTTTTATATCCAATTAAAGCCAATGGAAAAGTTATAGCAATACTAAGTGTAGATGTTACTACAAAAATAAAAAACACTGTCTTACAACTAATAAAACCTCTTGAAACATTTTTCATTATATTAATAATATTTGTATTTTTAATTATACTTATGACAATTATACAAATCTTCCATTATTTTATAACAAGAAAAAAAATATTTACAGATCCTCTAACTCAACTATTTAATAGAAATTATTTAAATGAAATATCCCCATCAATTAACCTAAAAAACTATAGTCTTGCTATGTTAGATTTAGATAAATTTAAAATTATCAATGATACCTATGGGCATAAAACTGGTGATTATGTACTAACACAAAGTGCTAAAATATTTAAAAATTCTATAAGAGAAACAGATATACTTATTAGGTATGGAGGGGAAGAATTTTTACTTTTTATTTATAATAGAGATAAAGAAATATCTACTTTAAAGGTGTGTGAAAGAATACGAGATAATATTTCCCAAAATAAATTTCATTTTGAGGGTGATGATATTCAACTAAGTATTTCAATTGGAGTACATGAGACACCTTACTTAGAAAAAAATTTACATGAAGCTCTAAAAATTGCTGATAAAATGTTATATATAGCAAAAAGTGAAGGGCGAGATAGAGTTGTAAGCTATAATGAAAATTTAACAATAGATAAATCCAAAGCAAAAGATATTAACTTTGTAAAAGATGCTTTAGAAGAAAATCGTGTTGTTTGTTTTTATCAAGCAATATATGATTTTAAAAATAAACAAATACTAAAATATGAAGCCTTAGTTAGAATAATTGATATTGATGGTAATATTATTACTCCAAATCAATTCCTACACACTGTAAAACATACAAATGTTCATTATAAACTCACACAAAGAATTATCTCTATAATATTTGAAAAATTTAAAGATAATAATGAATCTGTGAGTATTAATATAAATTTTTCTGATTTAATAAATAATGATATTGAAAATAGTATTATTCAAGCATTTAAAGATTATCCATCATTATCTAATCGTGTCACTTTTGAAATTTTAGAAAGTGATGAGATTCAAAATATTGAACTATTTAAAGAAAAAATAGATTTACTACATCGTTTAGGAGCTAAGGTTTCTATTGATGACTTCGGAAGTGGTTACTCTAACTTTAGAAGTATCCTAGATATTGAAGCAAATTTTTTAAAAATTGATGGTTCATTAATAAAGAATATTGATAAAAATGAAAAAGATTTTAAAGTTGTAAAAAGTATAATACACTTTGCAAAAGAAGCAAACATGAAAACTGTTGCTGAGTTTGTTCATTCAAAAAGTGTATATGATAAGCTACTAGAACTAAATTTAAATTATATGCAAGGCTATTATATAGCTAAGCCAAAAGCAAAACTTCCTACTAAAGAAGAACTATTTCAATAATTAAAATAGCTTCTTTAAAAATCTATTTAACTCTTTTTCTACTTTCTTACCAGCCTTAGATTTCATAAAAGCTTCTAAATCAACACTTACCTTTGGTTGATTGATATCTCCTGTTAAATGAGTGTTAATTGGATTCTTATTTGCTACTATAAGTAGTTTTGAATCAATTTGCTGAGTCTTAGTATTTAATTTTGTATTTGTAGTTTTGATTGATGATGTACGTGATTTTAAATCAAGGTTAGCTAATATTTTTTCTTTATTTATATTAGCAGACACATCACCTTTAAAAGTTTCTTTATACATATTAATATGTGCATATTGTTTGATTAAATCAAAAGTTTGATTTTTAACAAAATGACCATCTATTAAATGTCCGTCCACATCACCTTTTGAAGTAGCTAAATTATAATCTACTTTGGCATTTAGCGATGATTTAAATAATTCTGGATATATTAACATATGAAGAAGACCAAGAGTTTGCACATTTACTAAATCTGCATGTAAATCATCATTATGAAGCTTCGCATCAATTTTTCCACTAGCTACTTTTGTATGCATAGTTAAATCTAAATCTTTTGCTTTTACTAAATCACCATGCATTACTAAACCACCACGCATATGTTGCTGTGATACAAAAAATAATTTATCAAGATTTTTAATATTTGTTATATAGTCACTTTTTAACGAACTATCTTTAATATTGAATTTAGCACTTTTTATATCCAACTTTGCCAAAGAAGAGATAAGATTAACTTTAGTATCTACAACATCTCCATTTAATTTTGAAATAGTATTTAAAGTATATGTAGTACGAGGCATCTTAGATTTAAACTCATAGGCTTTAGTCATATAAGCAGAGTCAAGAACTCCATGTTTGATATCAGATTTGACAATACCTTTTAAGTTTGAAGCTTTAGCATTTGGAATATCTACATGTAGAGAAAATAATCCATCTGTATAATGTGGTTGCTTAACCATATACAGAGCCTGAGCAAGTCTAAGATTTTTTATATCTGCTTTAATACTTGCTGGTTCAAAATTTTTCAAGATTGCTTTAAATGATGTATCTGAAAAAGCTACATCACTTTTTCCTAAAACTACCATCTCTTCCTTCGTACCCTTTAAAGTTCCATTTAACTGAAAAGAACCACGTACATCAGCACCAGTAACTGGTTTTAGTAATGCTAGTTCCTTTATGTTTACAGCATATTTTATATCTGTTTTTAATGGCTCTGGAACTACATTCCCAGAAGAAGTAATCTGAAATAAATTAGATAAAAGTTTATAATTGTACTTTACATTATCACCATTTAATTTAGCATCAAGTTTCATTGCAAATGTTGTTTTGGGTATGTCTATAGCAAAATCTTTTTTCATGACCTGAGAGTTTATTTTTGCACCACTAGTACTTAAACTTACATCACCATCAAGTTTATGAAGTTCTATACTTTTAAAATTAAGATTTAAATTTACATCAGCACTAGCATAAGCTTTTTGTCCACCCATCTTTAAAAGTTCATCAAGATGAAGTTTTTGAATTTTTGCTATTATAGAAGTTGGTTTCATATCTTTTAACTCTACGTGATAGCTTGTTTTACTTGAGGCTAAATCACTTTTACCATTTACTTCTAAAAATTTCATATCACCTTTGATATTTCCATCTGTTTTAAATATTCCAGTTATCGGTGCTTTAGCTAAAGGTTCTAATGTTTTCAACTCATTTAACTCTACATTATAGTTTATGTCAAATGAACTACTAAATAAAGAGTAAGTACCCTCTACATGTAGAGTATTGTTAGTATTTATCTCTAAAAGTAAATCAATTTCACTCATTGACAATGAAAATTTACTAAGTTTAGAGTCTAACTTTGTGACCTCTTGTATCTTTTCTTCTATTGTTGGCTTAATTAAGCCATTTCCAAATGATGTAAATGCAACAACATAAACTGTACTAACCAATGTTATTATAATACCTGTAAACCACGCTAAATACTTCATAAGAACTCCATTTAAAATATTTTATTATCATACAATAATTTAGCTTTTTTTACTATATTTTCATACTTGATAGTAATAGACTAAACTTAGTTGAATAAATAAATTCATATTCTACTTGACATTGTTACACTCATATGTCATAATGTTGTTATCTTTTTAAAGAAATCTACATGAAAGTGAGAATTATTTAACAATTATGTCTAAACAAACAGATGAAGAATTACAAAATGAACCTCTATTAAACGAGGAAGAAGGTATTGAGATACATACTGACGAAGCAGAGGCAGAAGCTGAAGCAGTTGAAAATGAGTTTGACTTACTTAATGAAGAGTTAATTGCTCTAAAAGATAAGTATGCAAGAGTTCACGCTGATTTTGATAATATCAAAAAAAGACTTGAACGTGAAAAATATACAGCAGTTGAATACTCAAATGAGAAATTCGCTAAAGATATGATTCCTGTTCTTGATGCACTTGATGGTGCTATGAAGTCTATTGAAGGTGAAGGCGATAAAGCTGAGCTATTTGATAAACTAAAAGAGGGAATAGAACTTACACATAAATCTTTTTTAACTCAGTTAGAAAAGCATGGTGTAACTCAAGTTTCTCATGATGAACCATTTGATCCAAATATTCACAACGCTATTCAAGCAATGGATAGTGAAGAAGTTGAATCTGGAGAGATAGTTCAAACTTTTCAAACTGGTTATAAATATAAAAATCGCCCTCTAAGAGAAGCGATGGTAGTAGTTGCGAATTAATTCGCCAAATATAAATAAATATAAAATAAAAAAACAAAGGATTTAATATGTCAAAAGTAATAGGAATAGATTTAGGTACTACAAATAGTTGTGTTGCAGTTTA
>Ga0256826_1000912_pt1 | contig 18409 bp, 16 predicted proteins | sample CV79metaG_FD_185975 | JGI IMG/M metagenome (GOLD analysis project Ga0256826, IMG submission 185975) | Hydrothermal vent microbial communities from East Pacific Rise, Pacific Ocean - CV79 | ecosystem: Environmental > Aquatic > Marine > Hydrothermal vents | place: Pacific Ocean: East Pacific Rise...
TGTAGTTGAACATAAGATACCACAACCTCTTGAAAATTACTTTTATTTTGAGGAATATTGGTATAGATTTCTAAATCTTCTTTAAGTAGCGTATCATTAATTCTTTCTATTTCAAAGGTCTGTAGATGTGTATTTATTTGGTTTAAAAAAATAAGCTCTACATTATTTAATGGTTTTTTCCCTGCAAGAAAATAGCTTAAATAGTCTCGTTGCTCTGTACCATATTGAATATCATTGCTAAGTTGTATTAGTGCAGTTTGAAGTGCCTCTATAGTTGTATTTAGATGAATAGTATTATAATTTTTTAATTTCTCTTTTATTAATGGAGAGATGATTTTATCGCTATATCCATCATGAAAACTCTCTTGAAAATTAATTTTATTCTCTTTTATACTTTTACGGAGTTGTGTTATTTTATTTAAAATAGTATTTATCTCTTTATTTGATAAAGAGTTTTTGAGATGATTTATGGTTAAATTATTGCTATTTATCTGTTGTGATAAAAGTATATCATCTCGTTTATTGGTAGCAATAGCCATAGAAGATAAGGCTCTCTCTTTGGTTAATCCTGAAATCAGTTTTGTTAGTTCTTGGTTTTTATCTAGTGTTTGAACCAATAGTTTACTTTTCTCTAAATTGGTATAAGAGGTATATATAAAGTAACTTGCTATTAAAAAAAGTATTAAAAGAGGCAGTGTACTAATAAGTTTTATTCGATTGTATAGTTGCATCGTAATCCTTCTTTTATGCTCTATTAAGTTGCTTCATGTAGTCTTCTAATGATAGAAAGTGACCCCAATATTTGATAAGTAACCCCTCAAGTTTTGCATGTTCTGTACAGAATTGAATCTCTTCTAAAATATCTGCTAACTCATTAATACGTAGATTACTTGCTGCACCTTTTAGTTTGTGACCCAGTTCATGTATATTATCCATATCTTTTTGGTAATAAGAGGTTAAGAGATGGTCTTTGTCTTGACGTGCCTGTTCAATAAAATCATCAACAAACTCTTCAATAAGTACAACAGGTAAGTTTAGCTCATCTGCAGCTGTTTGAGGACTATATGAGATAGGTAGGGCAGATATTTTTTCTAAATTAATCTCTTGAATATCACTTTTAGGTTTAGCTACTACTGTTGGAATAGCTGTCTCCTCTTTTAAGAATTCAGCAAAATCTTCAAATTTATCCTCCTCCTCTTCTATCTTCTCTTCTACTTTTTTCTCTTGTTTCTTTTCTGTTTTTTTCTCTTCGATTTTTTCTACAGGTTTAGATTCAACTTCTGGCTCAAGCTCTGAAGGAACTGTTTTTAGTAAATCTGTAAATCTTGCATTTAGAATCTCTTCTTTATTTTCCTCTGTGAAATCCTCTTCTAACAACTCTTCAAACTCTTCATCTTCTGGTTTCTCTAAAGTAAGTAGTGCAAGTTTTGTATAATATTTGTCGATTAGTGGCATACGTTCACGGTGTGAAAGTTTCTGAATCTTTAAGAGTAAAATATTAATATGTGGTATTTTTAGTGTTAATGCAAGATTAGATAAGTTTTTAATAACTTTATCATTCCCCTCTAAAAGACGTTTTTCATCAATAATAGATTGGTCAATAAAACTGTCAAGATAAAGTTTATAATCTTCAACCGATAAGCCAATCTCTTCGGAGATTTTTTCAACATCTAAATAGATGGCTTTGTAGTTGGCTTTAAACTGTTTATCTCCTTGATTTACCTTTTGAATAGCAATATTTTTTAACTCTATAAGATAGAAACTACCCATTGTTCCCTCTACTTCTGTATGGGTAAAGTCTGCATTTACACTTTGAGTTTTCTGTTCAATTGATATTTTATTTTTTTGAAATGTAACTGCTTTTACAATATCATCTTTTAGGAGTTCATTGAATTGGTTGTATCCTAAAAGTTTAATAAATTCTTGATCTGCCATTACTAGCTGTTTATCATCATTGTATCCGTAATACATATTTGCCTCACTCTTTTTTTATATATTAATATTGAGCGTATCGCTCAATTTCTTCTTCCATGTTTAGTCTTGATGTTGGTTTATGAACGACTATAAAACCTGTTACATTTAAGTCACTATCATATTTAACCCGACAGTGAATATCGCTCCAAAAATACATCCCATCACGACGCATATTTTTCAAGGTGCTAAACCACTGTTTTAGCTTTTTCTGTGTTGACCAAAGGTTGTTATATATCGTATCAGGTACATCAGGATGTTTAAAAATTGAATGATTTTTTCCTATAAGTTCCTCTTTTCTAAATCCTGTAACTTCACAAAAATTATGGTTAGCATAAGTGATAATGCCTTTTAAATCAATTTCGTATATTAAATTTTTTGTAAACGTATATTCTACATCCAATGCTATCGGTCGATGCACATTATTCCTTTGTATTGATTCTTAACCTTATAGTAACTTTATTATAAAAGAACTAAGATTTATATTAATATAATCTTATTTAATTTAATTAAAATACTATGTCAAGTTTAAAAATGTATTAAATAATAAAGGGTGTTCTGTTATATAGATAAAAGATTATTATTTAACACTTTATGTTTTTAGTATTTTAGCAATTTTTTTACTGCTAGCTACTGAAATTTCATTATAAGTTGCATTTTCTATCGCTTGAAAAGTTCCAAAGTAGTTTAGAAGCTTTTTAATGGTGGCAGAACCAATCCCTTTTTTTTCTAAGAGAGAACTCTTTATATCCTCTTTACGTTTTTTATTTTGATGATATGTTATGGCGAAACGGTGTGCTTCATCGCGTTGTCGTTGTACCCAATGTAACCGTTTATCAGTAGGTAATAGTTTGAAAACTGAATTTTTTGTGTAGATTATATCTTTTGCTGAACCTTTAGCTCTATGGGCTTTGGAGTCGACTTTCTCTTTCGCAATGGCAATAACATTAAGCTCTATATTTGATTGAGAAAGAAGCTCTTCTGCCAAGCGTCTTAATGTCTCTCCTCCATCTAAAATCCATAAATCAGGGAGGGGATTGGTTGAAAAAGCTTTAACTCTTCGTGTTAACATCTCTCTCATCTGTCCATATTCATCTTTTGCCTCTAACTTATAACGTCGATAATCTTTTTTTATCCACTCTCCCTCTGACCAGACAACCATTGCTCCTACGGTTGCTACTCCCATCATATGTGAATTATCAAAACTCTCAACCCTAAATGGTATGGTGTCAAGTTCAAAAAGATTGGCGACTTTATACTCTATTTCATCTTTTTCTTTAGGTCTATTTCTTAAGATTTCGTTAGCATTCTCTATGGCAAGTGATATAAGTTTGAATTTTGAACCCTGTTTTGGTCTGTTAATTATAATTTTTTTAGAGAATCGTCTACTTAAAAGTTTTGATAATTCTACTCTATCTTCAAAGTTATCTGCTACCAGTATATTTTTAACGATTTGTGGTCTCTCTTCATTATAAAACTCTAGTATAGTTTGTCTATAGGCTTGATTTATATCAAAAAAATTTGAACTTCTAAATGTTGAAAAAGAGGAGGAAATAACCTTGCCAGACCTTATAAAAAGTTTGACGATAACGCCTTTTTGTCTGCCATTAACAATAGCAAAAATATCTATATTTTCATTTGAAAGCAAATCAATATTGGATTGAATGGTGAGTGTTTCAATTGTTTTAATGTTGTCTCTTAGTTTTCCTGCCTCTTCAAATCGTTCTGCCATTGCAAGTTTCATCATCTTTTCTTGAAGTGTCTCTATTAAAATTTTTCGTTTGATAATTGCTTTTTTTGCATTTGAAACAATTACTCTATACTCCTCTTTTGTAATTTTACCTTCACATGGAGCAAGACATTTTTCTATTTGGTAGAAGAGACAAGCTTTTTTTTGTTGTAGGCATGATTTCTTCTGAACCAAAGGAAAAATTTCATAAAGGGTATCGAGTAGAACTTTTGCACCAGTGGGAAATGGTCCATAATAGAGAATATTTTTCTCTTTAATGACTTTTCTTGTTAACTCAAAACGTGGAAAATCTTGGTTTTCATCAATATAGATATAGGGGTATGTTTTGTCATCTCTTAGTAGAATATTGTATTTTGGATTGAGTTGTTTAATTAAAGAGTTTTCTAAAATAAGTGCATCTATTTCACTCTCTACAACCATATATTCAATAGAGACAGCTTCTTTCAGCATTTTTATGATTCTTGGTTCTAATTTTGGATTAGGGTGAAAAGAGGGGGTAAATCGCCAATAACTTCGTATACGTGTTTTAAGCTCTTTTGCTTTGCCAATGTAGAGTAATTTATTATTTTTATCAAAATATTGATAGACACCAGCTTGGGTTGGTAAATTTTTAATGGTTTTTAGAATTTTATTTGGCATCTATAGCTGTTTCTCTATGGAGCATTTAATTTTATTAAAAGCATTAATAATATCTTCATCTTTACTATTAATATTGAATTTTCCTAAAGATAGCTCTTTATAGTAGGGTACTGTAGATATAATTTGAGGTTCTTTTATAATTGAGAGCCGTTTAGAGTTAAAGAGTACAACATTAGATACACGGAGTGTTTTACACTGCTCATCCATTTGAGTTAACATATTTAATATGTCTCTAAATAGATTTTTCTTATAATTTAGCTCCATTTTAAACCCTGGGTGTGAGAGTGCGATATAGAGTGTCTGCTCTTGTACATAAACAAAAGCAATTGCTTTTTGAAACTTAGGTGCTAAAGAGGATATAAACTTTTGATAACAGTAGCTTTTCTTAAGTTTTCTAAATTGAGGTAAGGATTTAATATGAGAGAGTATACTGTGAGCTTGTTTCATAAAGTGATTATAGCATCTATTTGCTGTGGAGTACTATTTGGTTGTGGTTATAAGGCAGACCCTTATTGGAAAGAGAAACCCTCCCAACAAGAGAAGAAGGGTTAGTTTTCGATTACTGCGTCAATCATTTCTGGTTCTTTTTTTTTCTTTACAGGTGGTGGTGTTGGGGCTTCATACATTGCCATACTACCAATAACACGTCCACCTTCATCTGTTTTAATATTTTTTACTGAAATCTCTCCGTTTACAAATCCATTTGAACCAACAGATAGAAGTTCAGAAGCACTTACTTTTCCTTCAATTGTACCATTAACGGTGACATGTTTACTACTGAGTGAGTCTGTTTTAATTTTTCCTGTAGGTGTAACATTAATTGAATTTTCTGCTAGAATATCTCCTAAGATTTCTCCACTTACCATAACTTTGTTTGCATGAATTTTATTGGTTACATAACCGTGGTGCATAATATCTAAATCATTACAGGTAATATTTCCATTTACCTTTCCACTTACCATCACCTTTTGGGCAGTAATCGAACCTGTAACTGAACCATTTTTACCAATGACTACATTATTTACAGTTATATTTCCTAGTAGAGTACCTTCTACAGTAATTGCATCTGTACCTGATATATCTCCTTCAATAGTAATATTTTTAGAGATAGTTGTATCGTTTGTGGGTGCAGGTGCTTTAGCTGGTGCAGGTTTCTCTTTTGCTTTCACTTGTGGTTTAGCTGTGGTTACTTGGGGTTTACTCTCTTTGCCTTTTGAAAAAAATGCCATGTTGCTCTCCATTTTTATATAGTTCTCTTGTTTACTTTAATCTTAACCAAATGAAGCTTAACTATTTGGCAATTCTTATCCATTTGATATTTAAAATTGCTTCGCTTTACTTTTTTCAGTCATTTTTATGTTGAATTATGTTTGTCGTAGCGAACTTTAAAGAGCTGAAATTTAATACATCTCTAAATAAATCTTGATTATAATCAGCTTTATTTAAAGGGCGAAGAATATGAAGAGATATGATGTGTTAATTATTGGAGCAGGTATAGCAGGACTTTATGCTGCTATGAAAATTCCAAAAGAGAAAAAAGTATTGGTTGTATGTAAAGATATTCCTTGGGAGTGTAATACCTTTTATGCTCAAGGTGGAATGGTTACAGCACTAAATAAAGATGATATAGCGTCTCATGTTGAGGATACACTAATTGCAGGTGCATATCATAATGACAAAGAGGCTGTAGAGATTTTAAGCCGTACCTCTTTAGAGACGACCAAAGATATTATTGAAAAAGGTATGGAGTTTGATACCGATGAGAATGGAGAGATTCTTTATACTAAAGAAGCTGCACATTCAACAGAGAGAATTGTTCATGCAGGAGGTGATGCAACAGGTCGCTATATGCACTACTTTATGATGTTACAAAACAAACATAAACTTCAACGAAATACTTTGGTTTATGATTTGCTTATTGAAAATGGACGATGTTTTGGGGTTAAAGCGTTGGTTAATTATGAACATAAAACGATTCTTGCAGATGATGTAATTATTGCTTCTGGAGGGGTTGGTTCGCTTTATGAATATAATACAAATTCACGAACTGTATCTGCTGATATTCATGGAATTTGTGTAGAAAAAGGGATTGAGTTGGCAGATATGGAGATGATGCAGTTTCATCCTACTGTATTTGTAAAGACTCCATTTGCAAGAAAATTACTATTAACTGAGGCTCTCAGGGGAGAGGGTGCACATGTTGTAACAGAAGATGGAAGACGTTTTCTTTTTGATTATGATGAGCGAGGAGAACTGGCAAGTAGAGATATTGTAAGTAGAGCTATTTTTGACCATAAACGAAAGACAGGAGAAGAGGTTTATCTTGATTTTTCTATGTTTGAAGAGAAGTGGTTTGCCAACCGTTTCCCTAATATTACAAGAAGCTTTGAAGCAATAGGTTATAGTTTTCCAAAAGATAGGGTTCCTATCTCTCCTGCTTTTCACTATGCTGTAGGTGGGATTAAGTGTGATACAGATGGTTGTGTAGAGGGAATAGAGGGGCTTTATGTTATTGGTGAAGCGTCATCTACAGGTGTTCATGGTGCAAATCGTTTGGCTTCGAATTCACTTCTTGAAGGAATAGTCTTTGCAAAGAGAGCTGTTGACCATCTGTTGGCAAAAGAGAAGGTTACTGTAGAGGTTCCAAATTTTGATAAAGAGTATAAAAACATTGTTCATCATGAAAAAGATAAAGTTTATAAACGCCGTTTACGTAAAATTATGTGGGAACAGATGGGTGTAATTCGAACTAAAAAAGGTCTGCTTCAAGCTAAAAATGCCATTTATGATATGAAAAATAGAGATATTGGACGATTATTAGAGCTACGTTTGAATACAGCTTCTGCTATTGTAGAGGGTGCATTAAAACGTAAAGAGAGCTTAGGAACACATTATATTGAGTGAGTAAGTTACCATGTTTAACTCTTTTTAAAAGCTCCTCTTTTATATTTCTAAAAATTATAGTTTTTCTACTATAATGGGAATAAATTAAAATTACTAGACTTTTTTAGTCTAACTATTATGGAGCAAACATGCACGATTTACACTTAGCTACCACTTGGGTAGGATGGGCATCCCTCATTATTTTTCTTGTGGGATACTACTTTATTGCAGCAGAGGATACGTATCGTATCAACAAAGCGAAACCAGCACTTTTAGCAGGTACTGGTATTTTTATGTTAATAGGTTTCTATTTCGCTATAAACGGAATGGATGGACACATATTAGAGAAAGAGGTTGAACACCTTATTGTTGAGATTTCAGGAATCTTCTTCTTCCTCTTTGTTGCTATGACCTATATTGAGGCGATGATTGACCGTGGCGTATTTATGGTTCTACGTTACAATTTGGTTTCAAAAGGGTACAGTTATAGCAAACTCTTTTGGGTAACAGGTCTTTTGGCTTTCTTTATCTCTCCTATTGCAGATAACTTAACAACAGCACTTATTTTATCAACGGTTCTTTTAACAATTGACAAAGATAACAGAGAGTTTTTAGTACCAAGTGCTATTAATATTGTTGTTGCAGCCAATGCAGGTGGTGCATGGTCACCATTTGGAGATATTACAACACTTATGGTGTGGGTAGATGGAAGAGCAGAGTTTACAGAATTCTTATTTCTTTTTCCTGCAGCATTTTTAGGTTGGGGTGTAACAGCATTTTTATTAAGTCGATTTGTACCAAAAGGGACACCTCCATTTAATATTGATGAAGAACCAGCTAAAATTTTAGAGGGTGGTAAAGTGATTATGGGTCTATTTGGTCTAACTATCTTCTTTGCTATTGTTTCACATCAAGCACTTCACCTTCCTGCTATGTGGGGAATGTTATTTGGTTTGGCTATCTTGAAACTTTACATCTATAAAATTAATGAGAGTGAGTCAGAGACACAACTTAATGTATTCTCTTGGATTGCAAAAGTTGAAAACGATACTCTTCTATTCTTCTTTGGTATTTTGGCTGCTGTTGGTGGTCTTCATTTCCTAGGTTTCTTAGAGTACTTTACAGCACTTTATGACACATTTGGAGCAACGGCTGTTAATATTGGAGTAGGTTTCTTATCTGCTGTAGTTGATAACGTTCCTGTTATGTCAGCAGTACTAAAAGCAAATCCAAATATGGGTACAGACCCTATGGTAATTCAAGAGCAGTGGATGTTGGTAACAATGACAGCTGGTGTTGGTGGGTCTTTAATCTCATTTGGTTCAGCAGCAGGTGTTGGAGTTATGGGTAAAATGCACGGTATATATACATTTGCATCACATATGAAATTGGCTTGGACAGTACTTGTTGGGTATGTGGTTTCTGTGGCTGTTTGGTATGTTCAGTTTAATATGTTGCATATTGGATAATATTCTTCTGTTCCCACGCTGAGCGTGGGAACAAGTAATCTTAATCTATATGAATTACAGAGTATACCTCTGTCTCTATCCCCTCTTTTCCATTTAAAAAATCCAACTCTAAAATAAAACAAGCCTCTATACAATTTGCACCTATTTTATTTATAAGCGATACACCTGCTTTTGCTGTTCCACCTGTTGCGATGAGGTCATCTATGAGTAATACTCTTGCACTCTCTTTTGGAAAGGCATCAATATGAACCTCTACTTCATCAAAACCATACTCTAGTGCGTATTTTTCTGAAACTGTTGTGTAGGGGAGTTTTCCTTTTTTTCTTATTGGTACAAATCCAATATTTAATCGGTCTGCCAAGATAGCACCAAAGATAAAGCCACGGGCATCAATACCTGCAATATAGTCTAAATTATAGCTTTTATATCGCTCTTCTAGATGATTCATTAATTTTGTAAAAGCTGTAGGGTTATTTAAAATAGTTGTAATATCTTTGAAAATAATTCCCTCTTTTGGAAAATTTGGAATCTCTCTAATACTATTTTCTATAATTTCTCTATCTTCTTTTGTTAGTGTTATCATTTTGACTCTTTTTATTTTTTGACATATTATATCATAACTATAATCAACCAGTTTTAAGAGCATTTGGGTAAAATCCCACTTTAAAACAGAGGTCATAAATAATGGTAAAAAAAAGAGTACTCGTTAAGTTTTCAGGCGAAGCATTGGCTGGAGAAAATGGCTATGGTATTGACACTCAAATCTTGCATTTTATTTCTCAAGAGATTAAATTGTTAATTGACAATAATGTTGAAGTTGCTGTTGTTATTGGTGGTGGAAATATTATTCGTGGGGTATCGGCTGCTGCTGATGGTGTTATTAAAAGAACTTCTGGGGACTATATGGGTATGTTGGCAACCTGTATCAATGGTATTGCTCTTCAAGAGGCATTTGAACATGCTGGGTTGGATGCACGTCTTCTTTCAGCTATCGATATGCAGGAGATTGGTGAATCATTTATTGTTCGTCGTGCCAAAAGACACCTTGAAAAGGGTAGGGTAGTTGTTTTTGCTGGTGGTACAGGTAACCCTTACTTTACAACAGATACAGCAGGAACACTAAGAGCTTCTGAAATTGAAGCAGAGTGTATTATTAAAGCTACAAAAGTAGATGGTGTTTATAATAAAGATCCTAATAAATTTGATGATGCTGTAAAACTACCAACTTTGACTTATGATGAAGCATTATCAGATGATATTAAAGTGATGGATGATACCTCTATTGCCTTGGCAAAAGATAATGGTTTACCAATTATTGTCTGTAACATGTTTGAAAAAGGTAATCTTTTATCAATCGTTAATGGTAACAGAGATTTATGTTCAATTGTTGAAGATATATAAGATTTTAAATAGAAAGGATATAAATATATGAAAATAGAAAAATTAACAGCTCAAGCATTAGAGAGAGTTGACTTTGACAGATACCTATTGGCTGCAGCAATAGGTAAACGAGCTGAGGCGATTGCCAATGGTGCAACACCGATGGTAAATCTTGACCCTAAAACTGAAAAATTTACAAATATTGCTTTGGTAGAGATTGCAGAAGGCAAAATTATTATTAGTACTGAGGGGTAAACACTTTGGAGGCTTTATTAAACAAAGCACAAGGGGTTACTTCTGTTGAAGAGGCTGAAGAGCTTCTTTTTGAATACCATCCAACCTACTCTTCGCTTTTTATTACAGCTTTAAATCTTGCAAAAAAAGCACATATTTCACAAACACGTAAAAGTGGTGAACCCTACATTATACATCCCATTTTAGTGGCAACAATTACAGCATTAATCTCTAATGATGAGATTATGGTTATTGCTGCACTTTTACATGATGTTGTTGAAGATACCGATTATACTATTGAAGATATGAGAGAGATATTTGGTGAAGATATAGCTTTTTTAGTAGAAGGATTAACAAAAATAGATGTTATTCGAGATGAGAAATTAATTCCATCCTCTTCTAATAAAAAGCTACTTACTTCGGCTTTAACTTTTAGAAAAATGTTGCTCTCTTCTATTAAAGATGTACGTGTATTGGTCGTAAAACTTTGTGATAGATTACACAATATGACAACATTAGATGCTTTGTCTGCTGATAAACAGTTGAGAATTGCCGAAGAGACAATGGTTGTTTATGCACCTATTGCTCACCGTTTGGGTATCTCTCAACTTAAAAATCGTTTAGAAGATTTAAGTTTCTCTTATATCTATCCTGATGCCTATAAAATGATTGATGAGTATATTCAAGATAATGGAAGAAACCTTCGTTTAAAGCTAAATATCTTTGTTGCAAAGATTCATGACCTCATGAAAGAGAGTGGTTTTAAAGAGGAAGAGTTTGAAGTGTTTGGTCGTGTGAAACACTACTATTCTATGTATCAGAAGATGCAACGTAAAGGGATAGGAATTGATGAAATTCTTGACTTAATTGCCATTCGTGTTTTGGTTAATGATGATATTGAATGTTATAAAGTTTTGGGTTCACTACATTTAAACTTTAAACCAATTATCTCCCGTTTTAAAGATTACATAACCCTGCCAAAAGAGAATGGATACAGTACCATACACACAACAGTTTTTAATGATGATGGTATTGTTGAAGCACAGATTAGAACCTTTGAGATGCACAGAACAGCAGAGTATGGAATTGCTGCACACTGGAGATATAAAGAGGGACGAACAGAGGCAAGTAAGGTTAATTTAGAGTGGTTAGAGAGTCTTCAGTATCAACATGACTCTGTTGAAGAGTTTTACTCTTTGGCAAAGGGTGATCTTTTCTCTGATGACATTTCAGTATTCTCTCCAGCAGGAGACCACTACACACTTCCAAGAGACTCTGTGGCATTAGATTTTGCCTATGCTATACACTCTGAAATTGGTGATAAGGCTGTATCTTCTTTGGTTAATAAAGTTAAATCTCCTCTCTTAACCAGTTTAAAGAATGGGGATATTGTTCGTATCTCAACCGATGAGAATGCAAAAGTTCACTGCTCTTGGGTAGATGCAGTAAAGACTTCACGTGCAAAAGATGGAATACGAAGTGCTTGTAACCATAAACTTAAAGAGTGTAATAGAGTATCGGCAATTAATATTTTGACCTATTTAACAAAAGTAGATAGAGATATTATTGTTGAGACTTTTAATAGCTGTACATTAAAAGATAATGCGTTTAAGATGACTTCAAATAGGGAAATTTATAAAGAGGTTGTTGCTAAGTTTATTGAACGATTACCTCAGTTACCAGATGATTTTAGAATGCCTGTTGATATTATTGATGAGAGTTTTAGATTTATTGCCAATGAAGAGATAGATAAAGTTGAGTTTGATTACTGTTGTCACCCTAAAATGGGGGATGAAATTGTCGCTTTTGTTGAAGATGATAAAGTTGTTATTCACCATAAATTTTGTCAACAAGCATATCGTTTAATGAAAAATCATAATCCGATGATTTTTGTAACTTGGGCAACAGAGAAAACAGCACGTTATCGTCTGATTATATCTTTGCAAAACCGTCCAGGTATTTTGGCTGAACTGTTACATAAATTAGCAAAGTTAAATCTGAATGTTGTCAGTATTGAACTTGGAATTAAAAGCAGTGAACGTGCAGAGTTTTGTAAGCTAGAGGTTGAGACAAAAGAGCAGAACTCAAAGAGGCTTCAAGAGAAGCTTAATAAAAAGTTAAAACTTATTGAGATGATTAGCCTCAATGATGCGTACAAGTAGGGTCGATTTATTGACCCATAGAAGATTATAATTTTTTAAAAGAAATAGTAAGGGAAAAGATGTCACAAAAAGAGAATATAGCAATAGCATTGGCTGAAATTAGCCGAGGAACTGCCGAAATTATTGATATGGAGCGTATTGAGAAGCTTGTAACTAAGTTTTATGAAACTGGCGAAACATATACTGTTAAAGCAGGATTTGACCCAACAGGAGCAGATTTGCATGTAGGGCATACGGTACTACTCCAGAAGCTTAAAGCGTTTCAAAATCATGGAGCAAGAATACAACTTTTAGTAGGAGATTTTACAGCTACCATTGGAGACCCAACAGGTAAAAGTGAAACAAGAAAAGTACTTGATCGTGATACCATTATGGCAAATGCTCAAACCTATCAAGACCAAGCATTTATTATTTTGGATAAATCAAAAACAGATATTGTCTTTAACTCAACATGGTTAGAAAAATTGGGTGCAAGTGGTATGGTTACTTTAACAACTACCTATAATGTTGCACGTATGTTAGAGCGTGATGATTTTGAAAAGCGTTATAAGAGTGGACAGAGTATCTCTATTTCTGAATTTATCTATCCTCTGCTTCAAGGTTATGACTCTGTAGAGTTAAAATCGGATATTGAGATTGGTGGAACAGACCAAAAGTTCAATTTATTGATGGGAAGACATCTTCAAAGAACCTATAATGCAGGAAAAGAACAAGCTGTACTTATGATGCCTATATTAGAGGGTCTTGATGGGGTTCAGAAGATGAGTAAATCTCTAAACAATTATATTGGGATTACAGAAGAGCCAAAAGATATTTATGCAAAGACTCTTTCAATTTCAGATGAGCTTATGTGGAGATATTATGAGCTTTTAAGTGAAAAATCCTTAGAGGAGATTGCTCAACTTAAAAAGGATGTAGCAGATAGAACCGTACATCCAAAAATTGCTAAAGAAAATTTAGCTTTAGAGTTAACTACTAGATTTTATAATGAAGAGTCTGCTACTATGGCTAAAAACGAGTTTGATAACGTTTTTAAATCAAATCAATTACCTACTGATATTCCAGAGTTTGAGATGGAAGCTGATATTTGGATTTGTAAGGCACTTCAAGATGCAGGTATTGAGCCGTCTAGTTCTCAGGCACGTCGTGATATAAAGCAGGGAGCAGTACGTATTAATCAAGAGAAAATTTCAGATGAGAAGATGAATTTAGCTGTTGGAGAGTATACCCTGCAAGTAGGTAAACGAAAATTTGCAAAAGTAAAGGTAAAGTAGTGGCATTTAAATCTTTTAAAATTGGAAAACACACTATAGAAAAGCCCATTGTCCAAGGTGGTATGGGTGTTGGTATCTCATGGGATCAGTTGGCAGGAACAGTAAGTAAAGAGGGAGGCTTAGGTGTTGTCTCTTCTGTAGGTACAGGGGTATATAATAATCGAGAGTTCTCTAAGAAAACAGTTAAAAATAGACCACATACAGAGGCTAATTTCTACTCAAGAGATGCTCTATTTAAAATTTTTGAAAATGCACGGAAAATCTGTGGTGATAAACCTTTGGCATGTAATATTCTTTATGCTCAAAGTGGTTACGACCAAGTTGTAAAAGATGCTTGTGAAGCTGGTGCAGATATGATTATTACAGGAGCAGGTCTACCCTTGACCATGCCTGAATCGGCAAAAGATTATCCTGATGTGGCACTTATTCCTATTGTCTCTACAGCTAAGGCTCTTAGAATTCTATGTAGACGTTGGAAAAAGACACACAACAGATTGCCCGATGCTGTTGTTGTAGAGGGACCATTGAGTGGTGGACACCAAGGGTTTAAGTATGATGATTGTTTCAAACCTGAAAATCAACTTGAAGCGATTTTACCTCCTGTAATAGAAGAGGCTAAAAATTGGGGTTCTATGCCTGTTATCGCTGCTGGTGGTATTTGGAATCATGATGATATTCAAAAGATGTTAGACCTTGGTGCAGATGCTGTTCAGATGGGTACACGATTTATCGGTACAATTGAATGTGATGCGAGTCAGGTAATGAAAGAGATGGTCATTGGAGCAAATGAGGAGGATATTAAACTCTTTAAATCTCCTGTTGGTTATCCTGCTCGTGGTGTTAAGAGTCAGCTTCATGCAGATATTGAAGCAGGAACAGCACCTAAAGTTGCTTGTATCTCAAACTGTGTTGCACCTTGTAATCGTGGAGTTGAAGCAAAAATAGTTGGTTACTGTATCGCCGATAGACTTAGTGATGCTTATGATGGAATCAAAGAGAGTGGACTCTTCTTTACAGGTGCTAATGGTTATAAGCTTAATGAGATTATAACTGTAAAAGAACTTATGGAGAAGTTAATGAATGGAGAAGACAATTCTTAAACAACTATTTATAATATTATTTTTTACGAATTTACTCTTTGCAAACAGTTTTGTAAAGAGTAAAATTCGTTTGGGAGAGTTAAAACTCTCTTTTTCCTCAAAGATTGAAAAAGTAACCTATTTTAAACTTCCTCAAGCAGATGGAACAACCAAATATGTTTATGATATTCATGGAGCTACACTTCCTTATGGAAAGGGAATTTCCCACCATACTTTTAGAACAATAGAGTCTTTTAGAATGGGTCAAAACTCTCCAACTGTTTTACGTGTTGTTATTCGTTCTAAAGAGAAAGATTTAGATAAGCATCAATTTAAAGATAATGTTCTTTTTATTCCTCTTATTTATGGTCTTAGTTCAACAATTGAAAAGCAAAAAAGAGCGTTAGTTGTAGAAGAGCCTAAAGATAAAATATCTTTACCTAAAGAACCAACAATCATAGAAGAGACTATAGAGAAAAGTAGTAAAGATAAGCGTTATGTTGTTGTGATTGATGCAGGTCACGGTGGTAAAGATAATGGAGCTTCTTGTTGTGGCAATAAAAAAGAGAAAAAGGTTGTTCTCTCTGTAGCATTAAAATTGCAAAAGAGACTAGAGAGAAAAGGGTATAAAGTTTATATGACAAGAGATGATGATGTCTTTGTAAAATTACCTAAAAGAACAGAGTTTGCAAATAAGAAAAAAGCAGATATTTTTATCTCTATTCATGCCAATGCTGCACCAACAAAAAGAGTTCAAAATATCTTTAAAGGTTTAGAGGTCTACTACCTGTCTCCTGCAAAAACAGAGAGAGCAAAGAAGGCAGCAGAAAAAGAGAATGCTGTAATGCTTGAAGGTAAAGATTTCTATACGAAAAATGCTTATCTTTCATTGATTAGTGAGACAAAAATAGTAGAATCACATAAGCTTGGTCTCGATGTGAGCTATAAAATGCTCTCTAATGTTCGTACCTCGTTTGGACATGTAGAAGATGGTGGTGTAAAACCTGCAAACTTTTGGGTTCTAGTTGGGGCTCAAATGCCTGCAATCTTGGTTGAAACAGGTTATATAACACACCCCGAAGAGGGAGACAATCTTATGAACAATCGTTATAAGAGTCTCTTGGCTAAAGGTATTGCAGAGGGAATTGATAGATATTTAAGTCATAAGTAGGGAAAACTCGTTTAGAGTTTTTCCCATACTGTTCCTGTTGCAGTATCCATTAATGTTACACCCATACTCATTATTTCATCTCGAATAGCATCTGATTTTTTATAATCTTTTTGGGCTTTTGCTTCGTCTCTTGCTTCGATTAAAGACTCTATTTTAGTAATTGTCTCGGGGTCTATACCTATCTGAAAATAGCTAAATGGTTCTTTTCCTCCGATACCTAGCAGTTCATCAATAAATTCTATATTGGCTAGGGTCTCTTTTTTTAGCCCTTTATCTTTTGGATTTGCATCAAATTTATCGTTAGTATCACTAATCATCTGTTCAATGGTAGCAAGAGCTACAGATATATTTAAATCATCGCTCATCGCCTCTATAATAGCTTTATAGAACTTTTTATTGGGTTTAGATGCTTTTGTTGGAGTAACTCTCTTTTTGAGTCTATAGAGCTTGTCTAAACGTTTTTTAGAGTTTAATAGATCCTCTTCGTTAAAGTTGAAATCATTTCTGTAGTGTATAGATATTAAGTAGTTTCGTAGAATCTCTCCATCATAAACTTTTAGTGCATCTTTTATGAAAAAGCTGTTTCCAAGGCTTTTACTCATCTTCTCACCATCTATATTGACAAAACCGTTGTGCATCCAATATTTAGCCAGTTCATGCCCTGTAGCACATCGACTTTGAGAGGCTTCGTTTTCATGATGAGGAAAGAGAAGGTCTGCTCCTCCTCCATGAATATCAATACTGTATTCGCTGTTTCCCGAAAAATGTTTCTCTATCATTGCTGAACACTCAATATGCCAACCTGGGCGACCTTTTGAAAAGGCTGTATCAAAACAGATGTCATCCTCTCCACTACACGCTTTCCATAGTGCAAAATCTTTTGGATTTCTCTTTTCGCTGTTGTGTTCTACACGGCTTTGATTATCTTCATCCTCTCCAACTTGGTGTGAAATCGCTCCATAGTTACTATCTTTTGATGTATCAAAATAGACATCTCCAGAGTTAACAACATAGGCTATATTTTTCTCTATTAAACCTTGAATCATACTCTCTATGGCTTCTAAAGACTCTGTTGCTTTGGGTTCAATATCTGCATCTTGCACTCCTAAAGCTCTCATATCTTCTTGATAACGGTTTATATAGTGGGTTGTTATCTCTTCTAAACTGTTGCCTGACTCTTGTACTTTTTTAATAATTTTGTCATCAATATCGGTAAAATTTTTACCCATGGTTACTTTATATCGTAAAGATTTAAGTGTACGGGCTAAAAGATCAAAACTTAAAGAAGAACGGGCATGACCCAAGTGAGCATCATCATAAACGGTAGGTCCACAGATATAGATGGAGGCCTCTCTTGGAGTGATGGGTTCAAAAGGGAGTTTGTTTTTTTTTACACTGTCGTAGATATACATAGAGGATTGACCTTATTGTAGATATTTTTTGGGATTATAGCTGAATCACAATTAATTTAATAAGCCCAAGGAGGTAGAGAAAAGCTCCACCTCTCTGATGATAAGTAAAAGTTTTTTTATTGTTCTTTATATGATGTTGTATTTGGAATAGTAAGTCTCTCACCTATAATAATTTGTAAATCTTTTCCAATTTTGTCTTGATTTGCTTTATATATACGATAATATTGAGTATTGTCATGATAATAGGCTTGTGCGTAGGTTGAAAGAGATTCATTATTTTGCACTTCAATTACAACATGGTCGTCATAAACTTCTACCTCTTTAATTGGTCTTCTTATTCTTGTTGTTGTATATTGTCTAGGAACTTTTCTACTCATTTTTTTGATGGTTTTTTTAACAAGTGCCATCTTTTGTTTTGCTGGTTGTGCTTTTTTATCAGATAGAACTTTTACCAAAGAACGTAGCTCTTTAATGGTTGATCTGTTGGCTTTTTGCTCTGCTTTTAGTGCAGATAATTCATTTAAGATAGTACTAAGTTGATTCTTGATTTCATTTGCATCATCTTCATCTTCTAAATCTTTTTCTTCAAGTTGTTGACTTGTTGGAAGTTTACTCAAAATCGCATCTGTAGGCTTTTTAGAGCAACTTAGTTCCTTTTTTTTGCTGTAATCTGTACAGCCGACAATGTTACCTTTTTGGAAAAGGGAAGATTTATCAGATTCATCTACCAGTTGAATATCTCCTAATGCATCCAACTCATTTGCTATTGTGTGTGTGTTCAATGTAATTAGTGCTATCCCTGTGATAAATATCATTTTTTTCATTCAAATTCCTTTTTAATAGTATGATAATCAAAGTATATCATGATTCTTTAAGAATCTTTAGAAAACTATTCTAAATAAGCTAATTTTAAAATAAACAGACCAAAAACAACTTTTAGCTATAATCACAGAATTTTTTATATTAACAAAATATAACCCTAGGA
>Ga0256826_1000913_pt1 | contig 18409 bp, 11 predicted proteins | sample CV79metaG_FD_185975 | JGI IMG/M metagenome (GOLD analysis project Ga0256826, IMG submission 185975) | Hydrothermal vent microbial communities from East Pacific Rise, Pacific Ocean - CV79 | ecosystem: Environmental > Aquatic > Marine > Hydrothermal vents | place: Pacific Ocean: East Pacific Rise...
ATATAAACTGTAATGATATTAGAATAGATATCCAAAGTCTTAATGCAACACTTAGCTCTTTTTGTAATAAAAATAAAATTAGTGTACTAGTTCTTGATAATTACAAAGAAGAGATAAAATTTGCTAATGTATCTCAACTTATCATTACATCTGAAATACATTATAAAATAGACATACTTGAAACCCTCCAACTCTATCCTTTAGATTATGAAGAGTTTTTAGCATATGAACATAAATATGATTCCTCTGCACTCAACCACTTCTTTCAACTTGGTGGTTTTGCACATATGCATAAGGTAAATACTGATGAGAGAAGTGTAAACATACAAAAAATGCTCAAACTAGCACTTAGTGATGTTGCATTTGACATTATAATTTTATGTGCAAAGTTTATGTCTCAAAAACTTTCTGCTTATACTATATATGAAAGACTTAAACTGAGTCGTAAAATCAGTAAGGATAAACTTTACAAATCTTTTGATTTACTTGTTGTGACAAACTACATTCATCTTTTAGAAAAGTTCGAACATAAAAGAGCTACTAAGAAGGTCTATCTATGTGACACATCTCTTAAATCTGCTTTGACTGTAGAAAAAAACTTTGGAAACTTTTTTGAAAATATGGTTTTTTTGGAACTCTTAAAATCAAGAACAGAATGCTACTATGATGATGGCATAGATTTTTACCTTCCCCAGACTCATGAAATAATACTCTGTAAACCACTTGTAGATGAAAGAAGAGTCTTTAAAAAACTTGAAACTATAGAAGCTTTTATCTTTACACACTCAATTGAAAAAGTAACTGTAATAAGTATGAATAAAGAAGGAAGTTTATCTCATCCTCTAGCAGAGGTTGAGATAGTACCCTTTGATATTTGGGCTTTAGGGGATTAAATAGTATGTTAAAATATCACTTAAGGAGTTTTCATGTTATGCGGAATTGATGAAGCTGGTCGTGGACCTATTGCTGGGGATTTAGTTGTTGCTGGATGTATTTTTTATAGCGATACTAAGATAGATGGACTTAATGACTCTAAAAAGATAAGTGAGAAAAGACGTTATGAACTCTTTGAAGAAATACTCCCAAACACTATAAACCATGTTGTAGTTATATCACCCCAAGAGATAGACAATGATGGCATATCTAAATGTATGACAAGAGCACTAGAGGAGATAAAATTCACTCTAAACGCCGATGAGTATCTCTTTGATGGAAATACAACTTTTGGAGTTAAGGGTTTAGATACCATGGTAAAAGCTGATGGAAAAGTTGCAGAGGTAAGTGCTGCTTCTATACTTGCAAAAGTTGTTCATGACTTAAATATTATTAGAGACTCTAAAGTCTATCCACAGTATGGATTCCAAAGACATAAAGGTTATGGTACAAAATTTCATGTTGAGATGATTAAAGAGCATGGTTATTCTCCTATTCATAGAAGAAGTTTTAAACTTAAAGCATTGGAAGAGACTCTTTTATAAGATTATTTATATAATAACCGATATAATGAGAGTAAATCAGTAAAATTGTTTGAGACATAATAAAAGGATATAAATGAAAATTTTATATACAATAGTACTAGTGGCACTTATTGCATTTACTTCGAGCTGTTCTACCCCATCACTTATAAGAACTCAGCAGTCATTACCAAAAGTGTATGCCGATACAAATGTAACAGATGAGCAAAAACAAGATGTTACTATTACACTTTTTAGACTCAATAATTACACAGATACTCCAAGAGCAGGTCTAAGGGCTTCAAATATATTAGAAGGTCTTTTACTTTCAAAAGGTTATGTAGTAACAAGTCACTTCTCAAAGAAAACTCCCTCAATAAATAAGGCAAGAAAGGTTGCTAAAGGAGATAGTTCAAAGTACTTTATATATGGTGGAGTAAGTGAATGGAGATATAAAACGGGTATAGATGGAGAACCGGCAGTCAGTCTACAGACAAGTCTATATGAAACAGAAAACTCTAAACTTGTATGGAGTGCAACTGGTGCAGATAGTGACTGGGGAAATGCTTCTATAGGTACAACAGCACAAGATCTTTTACTTGAGATGATAGAAGAGTAACTAGGACTGCCATGAAGGTAAAATCGAATCGTATTGAAGAACGTTCTACTCTTGATACAGTTTTAAAAATTGTACATGACTATGCATATCTTGAAACAATTATAATTGTCACTCTGTACCTTACTTTAGGGTACCTCATTGACTCTAAAGATATCTGTATGCTCAATGGCGAAATATCTTACATTATAATTCTTCTTGCGATTATTACTCTTTTTCATGGTTTTGAAAATGGTGTATTAAGTATGGCTATTATCTCTTTTGCGATGTGGTTTAGCTATCCCTCTTTTGAATATACTGAATTTCTTGTAGCACTTATGATGACCATGATTTTCAGTGAGTTTCATTATTACTGGACAAAAAAAATCAAAGAAGCAGAGATAAACTCAACATATCGAGGAACAAAACTTGATGAACTTTCAAAAGCATTTTATACTTTAAAAATATCACACGACCAACTAGAAAAAAATTATGTTATTAAACCTATGAGTATACGCCACTCAATAGAGTACATTATAGAAAAAAACAGAACTATAAATGAAGCTGAAAAACTTAGTGATAAAAACAGAGAATACTACCTTAGTTTCTTAGGTCTTTTAGAAAAATCATTTAATGTTCAAAATGCTCTTATACTCTATAAACATGCTGATGATAAAGAAAAACTTATAGATGAAAAGAATACATACCTTGCTTACAGTTCAAAAAGTTCAAAATATATTATAGAAGATGTATTAAGCGATTATTTAGTTGACAAAGCGATTAATCGACAAACACCAATATACATCAGTGATAAAAGTGGTGAACCTACTGTAAACAGTAACTATAATAGTGAATTTATTGGTGCTATTCCTGCTCTACTTGAAGAGCGAGTAGTTTGTGTACTCATAATTAAAAAAATGCCTTTTATGTCTTTTAATAGAGAAAACTTAACATCTATCTCCATTTTACTTGAATATTTTTCTATTGAAATTAGAAAAAAACATGTTCTTAGAAGCTCCAATGAAATAAGTATAGTTAAGGATGAAGGCTTCAGGTTTGAATATGCTCGTCTTCGTCATCTCTACAAAAACTTTAACACTGGATCAATTAATCTTGTCATACGAGTCAACAATGAACTACAAGCGACAAGAGTCTATGAAAAAGTTGCCAAAATGTTACGCTCTTTAGACATGGTAACTATGCTTCAAAACAATGAAATGTACTACATTATTTTGATGTTTCCTCTGCATGATAAAGCAGCAGCCTTAGGCTATCTAAATAGACTTCTCAACTTTTTGAATGAAGAGAAAGATAAAAAGTTTGACTTTATGACTTTTGATATGTCTCAAACAAAACTTTTAAATAAATACCTAAGAGAAGATTATGGTAAGTAATTTCATCCTCTCTTTAGAACCTCATATTACATTACTCTATATTTTACATATTATTTTAAGCATGATTAGTGCTTTTATAATCGCTATCTACAACTCAAAACGTTTTATAAAAAATACAGAAGAAACAAGAGATAAAGATAAAGTTAGATTAGAAGAAACTTTAAATAAAAATCTTATTTTTAGGTTATTATTTAAAATTTCTCTGCATAAAAACAATAGAGTAACAAATTTTTTATTTTTCTTCTTATTTAATTTAGCTATGCCTTTTATAGGATATTTTTTATCAGCATGGGTTGCATGGTACTTAAATCATATTACATATGAAAAGCGTGTTTCTAACACAAATATTCTTAACCTTGACGAATTTGGAATCTCTTTTTTAAAAGTTGAACGAATCTTTGGTGAAGGGTCTATGAGTGAGCTAATGACAAGTGAATATGCATCAAAATCAAAAAAACTCAAGGCTTTATCTTCTCTAGCAAATAATCCATCTCCTGCAAATCTTAGAATAATTAGACAAACTTTATCTAGTACAGATGATGAAATTCGTATGTTTGGTTATGCCATCATAAATAAAGCAGAGAAGCTTTTAAATATTAAGATAAACTATCATTTAGAAAGATTTAATCAAGAAAAAAACAGAGAAAAACCTCGACTTAAGATACTTGCCCATGCATCCAAAGATCTTGCTCCTCTGTATTGGGAACTTATATATACTGAGCTTTCACATGAAAGTCTCAAAGAAAATTTCAAAAAAGAAGTTATAAAATACATCAATATAGCAAAAGAGTTTTATGTACCTCAGGTTCTAAATCTTCAACAAAAAATAGAAACCTTAAATACTGAATTGTCACTAAACAAAAAGCACACAGGCAAAAAAGAAATAGCTAATATAAAAAATTTAAATAAAGAACTTTTAGCCCAAAATAATGCACTCAAAGAAGCACATGAAATAAATACAAAAATATATATTCTTATGGGACGTCTTTACATGAGTATGCAAGAGTATGAAAAAGCAAAAGAGGAGTTTACATTTGCACAAGCACTTCATGAAGAAGAACTCTCTTTTATACTTCCATATTTAGCTGAAATTCACTTTGTAACACAAAATTATAGAGTCGTCAGCTCTCTTATGAATCAAGCAAAAGATTTAGAATTAAATGCGACACTCTACCCAATAGTTGATCAGTGGAAACAATCATCATGAATAATCAAGAATTTCCAAAAAGTGACAGTGTTGACATAATGCTCTTCTCAGAAGGAACATATCCTTATGTAAAAGGTGGTGTTTCTGCATGGCTACTGCAACTTATAAAAGGAGTTCCTGAGTATACTTTTGGTGTATGTTTTGTTGGTGCACAAAAGTTTGTAGATGGTAAGGAGATGGAGATTAGTTATGAGTTTCCAGATAATCTTAAACATCTTGAAGTTCACTATCTTTTTGATAATGATGAAAAAGAACTAGCAAAACGAATAAAAGGAAGCAAAGAGGGATTTAAGTCCGTTGAAGCACTCTATAAATCTTTTAAATCGAATGAAAACACTATTCCTGAAGTTTTACAAAATATAGACTTCTACATAAAAGATGTCACATTTAAAGACTTTCTATTTTCCGAGAGATCTTGGGAATTTATAAGTGAAACTTACAAAAAAAACTGTCCAGATGTACCTTTTGTAGACTATTTTTGGACACTTAGAAATATTCACAAGCCTATTTGGATTCTTGCACAAATCGTTCAGAACCTACCAAAATCAAAAATTTACCATTCACCTTCAACAGGTTATGCAGGTTTTTTAGGTGCCCTCTCCTCTTACGATACAGATAGACCCTTAGTTCTTACCGAACATGGAATCTATACTAGAGAGAGAAAAATCGATATGCTATCTGCTGATTGGGTTGAGTATAAAAAACCTTCACTACTACAACAGCCAGAAGAGTACAACTATATAAAACGTATGTGGGTAAACTTTTTTGATAAAATAGGTGTCTTTTGCTACAACCGTTCAAACCATGTTCTTTCTCTTTTCTCTGGAGCGCAAAAAATTCAGATTAACTTTGGTGCAGATGAAAACCGAACTATGGTTATTCCAAATGGTGTTGATGTTGATGGCTTAAAAGCCACTATGATCAATAGAGAAAAGATTCCTAAACCTATCATTACTCTAATTGGTAGGGTTGTTCCTATTAAAGATATTAAGACTTTTATACGTGCTATAAAAATAACCACTCAGTATATTCCTGATGTTGAGGGTTGGATAGTTGGGGCAGTTGATGAAGATAAAGAGTATGTAAATGAGTGTCAACAGATGGCTATTTCCCTTGCACTCAAAGAAAAAATGCAAATTTTTGATGGTAATAAAAGTGATATGACAAGAGAAGAGATTGAAAATTCAGATGATAAAATAAAGTTCTTTGGTCATAGTAATATCAAAGAGATTCTTCCAAAATCTGCACTACAAACACTCTCTTCCATTAGTGAGGGTATGCCTCTTGTTATTCTTGAAGGGTTTGCTGCTGGTGTTCCTTGTGTAGCAACTGATGTTGGAAGTTGTCGTGACCTTATTGAAGGTGGAATTAATGAAGATGATATTAATATAGGCTTAGCAGGAGCAATCACAGGTATTGCAAATCCAGAGGCCTTATCAAAACAGTATGTTAGACTTCTTGACTTTGAAAATGGAGATTGGCAAAGAGCACAAGATGCTTCACTAGAGAGGGTTGAAAAGTACTATAGACAAGAGCTATTTTTACAAGACTATAGAGAGATTTATGATGAAGCTGTAAATATAACTTGGAGTGAACTCAAAACAAAGGTGTTTCCTTACTACCTACCTAAGAGTCCACCCTATCCCAAAGTGATGCTCAAACGATTTAAGATTAAAACCTTCACACTTAAAAGTGGGGTAGCACAATGGCTGGTATAGGCTTTGAACTTCGCAAAATATTAAAAGAAGATAGACTTCTTTCACTGACAAAAGTATATGGTTACTCAGCTATTTTAAGTTCAGGACCATGGGTTATTTCTATAATTGCTATTGTATTGGTTGGTTTTATTAACCTTGCTAACCTTGGAGAAGTAAGTGATGCCTTTAGGTTTCAAGTTGTTATTACTTATGCAATTGCTCTTGCTTCTAGTCTCATAGTTACAGGTATACTCCAGCTACCATTTACTCGCTACATTGCAGACCTCATTTTCAATCATAAAGAAGATGAGATTTTGCCCTCCTACTTTGGAGCTATATTTTTAGCTTGGGCTTTAGGTCTACCAACTGTTATCCCCTTTTATATCTGGATATTTGAGGGGCAGAGTATGCTCTTCTTACTTGGTGTTATATCTACTTTTCTCATTCTCTGTGGTGTTTGGATTTCTAGTATACTTGCTGCTAGTCTAAAATATTATAATGGTGTTGTTTGGGCATATTTTGTGTCATATGCTTTGATTGTGCTTTTCTCTTACTATTTTGGTGATAATATCATTATGCTCATCTATATTTTCTTTTTAGGAAATACTATTCTGTTTGTAACCCTTATGACCTTTATCATTAAAAGCTACAACTCTACAATCTTTATGAAAATTGATTTCTTCCTAGCTGATAACTTTTACTGGACACTTGGAATAGCAGGATTGACTTATAACCTTGGTGCATGGGTAGATAAATTCATATTTTGGTACCACCCTGCAACAGGACATAATGTCATAGGGAAGCTTAATGCCTCTATAGTATATGACATGCCTATATTTTTAGCTTACCTCTCTATTCTTCCAGGTATGGCTATTTTCTTTTACCGTTTAGAGTCTGATTTTGCAGAGAAGTATGATCTCTATTATGATGCTGTTAGAAGTGGTGGAACATTAGGGATTATACAGCAATATAGAAATGATATGGTCGATGTAATCCGTCATGCTATTCATGAGATTCTTATGATTCAAGGAATTATTGACATTATTCTTTTTTTAACTGCACCAACTATTTTTGAACTTTTAAACATTCCTCAGTTATATTTAGGACTACTGTACATCCTTACTATAGGGGCTATGCTACAGATTTCATTTATGTCAGTGCTTGCTATACTCTACTATCTTGATAGGAAAAAAGTAGCTATGTGGCTCTGCATATCCTTTTTTGTCCTAAACACTGTGCTAACACTTCTCTCCATAGATTTAGGACCTGCATACTTTGGCTATGGCTATACAGTCTCTCTACTTATAGTTTTTATCGCAAGTTTATTGATAATTAGAAATGAAATGAATAGGTTGGATTATGAAACATTTATGCTACAGTAAAATTATACTCTTAACAATTTTCCTAAGCAGTTCTCTCTTTGCTTCTATCTCTCAAAAAAGTGCGATAGTCTACTACGGTAAAGCAGTTTCATACTCAATGGTAGGAATTCATAACTACATAATAGTAGAACCTAAAAACACCAATCCTTATACTCATGGTTTTGATGTTTACAAAGATAAAATATACGCAAGAGTTGTCTTAAATAAAGAGCTACTCAAAGATAAAACTATTCTCAGTTCAGAACCATATTCTTCATTTAAAAATTTCTATTTTGATATAGATGACAATATAAAAAATAACAGTAAAATAACTACCTTTATCAAAAATTTCAAACTAAACCATCAACTAGGTAAACTACTTATAAACGCCAGATTCAGTAAACTTTCTGAAATAGTAGATTCCCTAAACGCCATCGTTATAGAAAAGGCAACTTCACTTTCAAAAGAGAGACTACAGAGACTAAAATCTCTCAACTTAGACCTTATAGGATTAGAGAGTACATCCATCATGAAGCAAGATAGAAAAGTTTTAGTGCTTCAAAATCTTGGTTTCATCCCTTATGTGGCAGATTATGAGTACCTAAGATATGGAAAATCTTCAAAAAATGCAATAAAACGTGAGATACTCACCCTCATTGATGAAAAAAAATTAGATAGAACTTTTTTAGGTGCCCATCAATCTGGGGCAATGCCACTTGAATACTTAGGATATATACAAAAACTTTATGACATAAACAAGGGGCTTCCAGATATTGACTATTTAGGACACTATGCAGGTGTTGTTATCTGGCTACGCGACGAGTATGAGTCACCTCAAAGGCTACTCAAGTGGATCCTTGGGCTAAAAGATAGAGGCATCAAAGTTGCATTTGCTAATAGCTTTGGTTTTAATACAGATGAGTTACTACTAAAATCTTTGGACATTGAGGTCTATGATGGAGATGAAAGTCTACAAAACAAAAGAAAAATTATCTATCAAGATAAAATGATTGGTTTTGAGATAGATCCCTCTTTAGATAAAAGTACTCTTTACCTAAATCCAAATAATGCAAAAAAGCTTTTAACATATGAAGATTCAAATGGACTTACCTCAACACCAGCTGCAATCACTTCTTGGGGAGGGTATGCTGTATCTGAAGCATTCTCAACAGTCCTTGATGATGAAAATATTTGGATTATTAATCCTTTTGAATTTTTTAAAGAAGCTTTGAAACTAAAGCCTTTAATTATTCCTGATCCTACAACTGAAAATGGAAACAGACTTTTTTTTACACATGTAGATGGTGATGGCATGATTAATAGAGTTGAGTCTGATCCTGAACTCTTTTCTGGTGATACTATCTTAAATGATATACTAAAAGTATATAAAATTCCACATTCAATCTCTCTAATAGGTGCTGAAGTATCACCAAATGGTCTATATCCAAAGTTCTCAACAAGAGTAATGCAGATAGCAAAAGAGATGTATGCTTTAGAAAATGTAGAACCTGCTACACATACTTTTACACACCCTTTCTTCTGGGGTAAAATAAAAAACGACAACCTAGATGAGGAGTACCGACTTAAACCCAAAGGGTATAAATTTTCACTCTCTAACGAGTTATCTGGAACACTTAAGAGTATTAATAAAGAGCTAATTGAGAAAGATTCTACAAAACTTGCTCAAACTGTCTTTTGGAGTGGGGACTGTGCACCTAGAATTGTTGCACTTGATTATGTATACAAGAACAAAATCCTCAATATCAACGGAGGGGACACAACGATAAGTAATACTAATCCATGGCTAACACGTGTTGCTCCACTTGGTCTGGAAAGAGGGGAATACTACCAAATTTTCACAGGTGCACAGAATGAAAATGTTTTTACAAATGATTGGCTTGGACCATTTTGGGGATTTAAACGTGTAGTTCAAACATTTAAAAGAACTAATTCACCACGAAGACTAAAACCTATTGATGTCTATTATCATCTCTATTCAGGTTCTAAAGCAGCTTCTGTAAACGCACTAAAATATATCTTTGATTGGTCATTAAAACAAGACATATTACCAATTTTTACATCAGAATATATTCCTAAAGTCATGGACTACTTCACTGTTTCTATAGCTAATGAAAACAATTACTGGCTCTATGATGGAATGAGAAATTTAAAGACCTTAAGAGTAGAAAAACAGGCTGTATCTGTAGATTTTAAAAACTCGAAAACGACTTTAGGCATAAAACATTTTGAAAATCACACATATATTGCTTTAAATGAGAAGATGAGACATCTTGTAAAAATAGATTCAGAAAATAGAAATAACTCGAAAACTAGTTACCTTATCTCTTCTAATGCGAAAGTAACACAATATATTAATAGCTCTCTCAATAAAAGTTTTACCTTCGATGGGCATATTGATTTAAAATTAAAATTTCATCTTGCTAAAAACTGTAAAATTAGCTCTAATCCCTTAGCCTCTAAAGTTATTTTAAGTGATGAAAATAGTTTATTAGAGTATAAAAACACTAAAAAGGCTATAGTAAATGTCTTATGTAGATAATAGTCATGAAAAATCATATGTAGTTACATATAGAGAACTTATCTTTACATTTATAGTCTTTAGTATGATACTCTTTGTACTCTTTCCAAAAGACCTTTTAAAGGAACAGATTCTTGCTGAAAATTCAAACTATGACTTAAGTATGCTCTACTTAAAAAACTTGCTTGAACACTCCCCTGAGGACGAATCTTTAATGCTTATACTTGCTGAACAGAGTTTAAGAAGTGGAAAGAAAGATCTCTCTATCCGTCTTTTAGACTTACTCTTAAATAGTAAAAATAGAGTATACAAATCTAAAGCTACTCTTTTAAGTTATGAGTTAAAAAAAGAAGATTACTACTACATTAAGAATGATGAAGCACAAAAAAAACAGAAAAAAGAGCTCAAAGCACTCTTTTTTAAAATCTATATTCAACAAATGTATGATGAAGAAGAAATAAAAAGATGGCATGATGAATCTCTATTTGTAGGGAACTCAAGTTCAACATATTTTTTTACTCAAAAACTACTTAAAAAAGATGCGAAAAATATAGAACTTCTTGAAGAAGCATATTATTTATCCATTAAACTTCATAAACCTAAAGACTCACTCATGTATATTCGTCTTCTATCCAAGTATGATGCCTCCCGGTCTAATAAATGGCTTTTTGATGAATATAATATGTATGTTAACTATAGAGAGTATGACAAAGCTGAGCTTCTTCTCAAAAAGCATGCAAAACCCAGCTCAGTTAAATGGAGAACTCGTCTTGCTGATTTCTATTTAATGCGTAAATCATTTACTAAGGCTTCGAATATTTACATTGATCTCTTTAATGATAGTGAGAACTATAAAACTAAACGCCATTACTTTTACAAAGCAACAGGAGCACTCCAAGCTGGTAGTCTTTTTTCAAATGCCGCTCACTTAGCTCGTAAATATGAGGGTGAATACATTAATGATAAGAGTGCAAGACAATACATCTTAAAGCTATATATTTCAACAGGAAATTTAGAATATGCTTCAAGTCTCTCTAAACGAATACTAAGAAAAGAGTATAGATTATGAAATATTTTTTACTCCTACTAACTATCAGCACTCTACTTTTTGCAAAATCAGACAATAGTTGTTATACAGTTCAACTTATAAGTAAGTTCAACTCTCAAAAAAATCTTGATTTACTTCATATGAAAAATTATCCTACTAGCTGTAAACTTATGGAAATAGGAAAATCACTCACAGTTAGATGTGGCTGTTTTGACAGATATAAAGATGCTAAAAGTGAACAAAAAAAACAATTTTCAAACTATAAGAATACAGCTATAGCTACTACTTACAAATATAGGTTTGATGAGTCTATAGTGGACTCAATGACAAAAAAACAGAACTTTAAATCAAAGCCAAAAAAGAGATTACCAACCCTTTTTTCACAATCTAAGAATGATGAAGAGTTACGTCTCATATTACAAGTGTTTTTATATAAGTCAGATTTAGAAAGTGCTTACAATGTTGCTTCACTCGGTTACAAAAAAAATCCCAACTCCTACTACTGGAACCAGAAAATGGCGGAAATTTCAAAATGGACTAATCGATCTGCAAGGTCTATGAAACACCTTAGATTTATGTACGATGTACAATATGATCCAAAGATAGAAAAAGAACTTATAGACTATGGTTCAGAATATTATCAATATGAAGCGATCGAACCACTTGTAGTTAATAGAGCTAAAAAAGATCCAAGTGAAAAGAATATTGATCTTATGATACTCGTTTTTAGAAAAATAGGTTCACCAGAAAAAGTTGTAAATGTTTTAGAGGAAGAGTACCAAAAAGATAAAAATAATACTATGTTACTTACAAAAGCACTAGAACTTAGCTTGGAAATTGGTGATTTAGATTTAGCATTCAAATATATTACCCTAATAGAAAATCATAAACCTTACTCAAAAAAAGATGCTTCACTCATTGCAAGATACTATTATGTTACACACAAAATTCCTCTAGCTTATGAGAGTCTCAATTATGTAAAACAAGAGGAGGAACCTAGTTATGAATTTTTACATAAAGATGACAATTCCACAACACATGTTGGAATCCTGTCTCATGTAAGGTATTACCAGTTAAAAAGTGATTTAGGCTGGTATTTACAAGATAATTTAAATGCAGCAAAAGCATCAAAACATCTAATGCTTATAGATAATAAAGCTCGTTTAGTTGACTATGAAAGAATCTCTTTTGTTTATCAAACTAAAGATCCAAAACTAGCACTTGAAGCAACAAGAAGAGCCTATGGAGAGTATAAACTCTCCTATCTTTTTTATAGCTATGCTAATGGTGCCCTAAACAGCAAAAACTACACTCAACTTAGTGAGCTCTTAAAGACAACAGATCAAGATAATTCACCTCTTACAAAAGAGGCTCTATACTGGGTTATAAAATCAAAAGTATATGCTCACTATAAAGAGTCTCAACAAGAAAAAACTGCCCTTTTAAAGGCAACACAGATAGATCCAAACAACTTCCAAATAAAACTAGAACTCTTATGGTTTTTTATGGATAAACATGAAAATCAACAACTTGAAATGGTACTTCTAGATATGGCTGAAAGTAAGGACTTAGACTCTAGTTCGTATCTACCAATGGCATCTGCATACTTTTACCTTAATGATGTCAACCGTGCATCTTACTACATGCAAGAACTCATATATGAAAAGAGTCCTGTTACAGAACTCTTGGAGTTTAAATTTTTACTAGCTTATATCTACCAGATTCAAAATAATCAAGAAGCCTATAAAAGCCTAATGATTGAGATAACAACTAGCTTAAAAGCAAAAGCAAAAGAGAATCCAGAGCTCAAATATGATAACAAATTTCTCTCTAACTATCTTCGTTCTTCTATGGATATTACTGCACCAAACAGATATGAAGAAAGACTCAAAAAAGCAAAAAAATATCTAAGTAAGAAAAACTATGATGAGATCTCTTACTCTTGGGCTATAAAAAATAGTGCTTATGAAAAAAGTCTCAAAATTTATCATCGTATCGAGAAGAAAGAGTTATGGATGCACTTTAGTAATGCTTTAGTTTTTCAAGAGCACTCAAATATTGAAGATATATTAGACAGATATTTAAGTAGTCTAGCAGTTGGTGATGCTTCCCAATCAGCCTATAAAGATGGTCGGATTGCACTTGCCCAAACTATCACTTATGAGGGTTATGCACACAATGATAAAAATCTCAATGCCTATATGCAGCACCTAGAACTTTCTAAACTTCGTTCTGATAAATTAGATGTTAAAACTGCACACTACAATCGTGAACCTCTAGTTCAAGAGTATCTTCAAGTACAAAACAAGACCTATCTTCAAAATGCCTACTATCTCCACAGTGAACTAGCTTACTACCTCAACAAAACTATCAATGAGACGATACTCTTAAGTGTACCTAATAAAAAAGTATCGGCATCATTAGGTTTAGAAAAGCAGTATGACAGAGGTTCTATGATGGCTTCTATCGGTTATCGTGACTCTATGAAGAGTTATCTTACATATTTTCTTGAGTGGAAACATCAATTTTCTACAAATATTCATACTAAAATTCATATAGAAAAAAATGCTGACACCCTAGAGAGTACTCAACTGCTACTTGGGGGTAAAAAAGATATGTTAGAGCTAGATGTAACATGGAATATTTTAAACTCTACTTCCATTACACTCCTCCATCAGTTTAACTCTTATAGTTCTCAAGATGGCATAGACCTAGGTCCCGGTCAATACAGTAAACTCTCTATCTTTCAACAGGTAAGAAATGGTTATCCCGATATTCAGGTTGGTGCCTTTTATGATATTGGAGTATTTGAGGAAACATCTGGTTCTCGTGGGATTATTGATAAGCTTCAAGCAAAAAATCAAGCTGTACTTCCAAATAACTTCTACAATATAGGTCTAAATTTATCATACGGTATGGCAAATAGTAATCTTTATACAAGAGTTTGGAGACCCTATATAGAGTTTTTTCCTTACTATAATAAAGAGAAAACAGAATCTTTTAGTTATGGGTTTAACACAGGTATCGGTGGCAAAGTTTTTCATCAAGATCACTTATCTATAGGTGCTTCGTACATTAACTCTGTAAGTGGTGTTGGTGGAAGTATATTTGAGCTATACTTAAACTACAGATTTATGTACTATCATCCATAAGATTAACACTAACGAGCAAGAATGAAATATATACTTTTACTATTAACTATTTTTACCACACTTAATGCATCGCTACATGACAAAAGTGCTATGGTCTATTATGGGGAAAATATATCTTACCCTATGGTAGGTCTCCATGATTACATCATAGTGCAACCAAGTCACATAAATGTTTATGCCCATGGATTTAAAGTCTATAGAGACAAGATATATGCTTATATAAGTATAGGTGAAATAGATACTACAATTCCTGAGTATAAGAAGATAAAAAAAGAGTGGATACTCACAGAAAATAGTGCATGGAGCAGTAAGGTTCTTGACCTAAGAAATCCAGACTATATAAACTTTTTATTTGAAACTATGATAGAACCAAAAAGAAAACTTGGATTTAAAAATTTCTTCTTTGATACTCTTGACTCTTACCAACTAGCTTCCAAAAACAAAAAAGAGTTTAAAGAAAATGAAAATGCTTTAGTGGCGTTTATAAGTGAATTTCATAGAAGATACCCTGATGCAAAACTTATTGTCAATCGAGGATTTGAGATAATTGATAAAATTCATAATCTTGTCGAAGCTGTTTTATTTGAATCCTACTACAAAGGTATAGGTGGAGAAAAACTCGCATATAAAGATGTATCAAACTCAGACAGAAAATGGCTTGACATTTATCTAAATAAAATAAAATCCTATAATATTGATATTATATGTGTGGACTACTTAGCTGAAAATAGAATGAGTCAAGCCCCTCAAATAGCTAAAAAACTTAAAAATCAAGGTTTTATACCTTACATAGCTAACAGAGACTTAGATATCTACGGAACATCTAGTAAAAATGCTATTAAACGTGAAGTTTTTACACTTATTGATACTAGACAATTAGATAAGACATTAAGTGAAGCACATCAACATGGAGCCCTAGTTCTTGAGTACCTTGGATATATCCAAAAACTCTATAATATTGCTGATGGATTACCACAGATGAAAGACATGCAAAACTATGCTGGTGTTGTGATTTGGCTTCAAACTAACTATGAATTTCCACTAAAACTCATGAAATGGGTACAAGCTTTACAGAAGCAAAAAATCAAAGTCGTTTTTATAAGTACTTTTGGTATACCCTATACCTCTCCAGAACTCTCGTTTTTAGACATAAATATAACCAATACCATAAAAAAGAAAAAAGCTATAACAATACAGGATGATATGATTGCTTATGAGATAGAACCTTCACTTTCAGTTTCACAAATACAGATTCACTCAAAACATACAAAAGCTCTTCTTACATATGCACTAGATGATGACGATTACTCTACTCCAGCGGCAATAACTTCTTGGGGTGGATACACCGTTGACAACGCATGTATGACTACAATAGATGGTGACAATATTTGGGTTACAGATCCTTTCAAATTTTTCACACAAGCACTACAGTTAGACAGCCTACCTGTACCAGACCCTACAACTGAAAATGGCAGGAGATTGCTCTTTACACATATTGATGGTGATGGAATTATGAATAGAGTTGAAGGATATTCTGACAAATTCTCTGGAGAAGTAATCCTTGAAGATATTTTAAAAAAATATAAAATTCCTCATTCTGTATCTGTGATAGGTGCTGAAATAGATAAAGCAGGACTATACCCTAAGCTCTCAGAAAAATTAACATCTATTGCAAAAGAGATGTATGCACTTGATAATGTAGAGGGAGCCACTCATACATTTACTCACCCTTTTAAGTGGGGAAAAATTGTTGATGATCATTTAGATAAGGAGTATAGACTCAAAGTGAAAAATTATAACTTTTCACTTAAAAGAGAACTTTCAGATACACTTGAGAATATTAATATCAGAATAATGCCCTTTGAAAAAGCTAAAAATCAACCTGCTAAATGTGTATTTTGGAGTGGCGACTGTGCACCTAGAGAAAATGCATTGGCTTATGTCTACAAAAATAATATTCTTAATATAAATGGGGGAGACACTCTCATAACTAAAAATAAACCTTGGCTATCATACATTGGGCCACTTGGAATAAGACGAGGTAACTACTACCAAATTTATACAGGTGCACAGAATGAGAATGTGTTTACAAATGACTGGTTAGGTCCATTTTGGGGCTTTAAAAGAGTTGTTCAAACCTTTGAAATGACAAACTCACCACGAAGGTTAAAACCTATAGATATCTACTATCATCTCTACTCTGGCTCTAAAATGGCATCTATGAGAGCACTGCATTATGTTTTTGACTGGGCATTAAAGCAAGATGCTATGCCTATTTATACTTCTGAGTACATTCCTAAAGTTATGGATTATTATACTGCTTCAATTGCCCAGGGAGAAGAAGATTGGCTTATTGATGGTATGGTCGATTTAAAGACTATTCGTATAGAGAGAGAAAACTATGGTATTGATTTTAATAGTTCAAAATCAGTAGTAGGAATTTCACACTTTGAAAACCACACCTACTTCTCCTTAAACAGAGAAACTCAACATATTTTTAAAATACAAACTGGCAAGAGTTATAATAAAATACCTTACCTTATCGCTTCAAATGCAAAACTCACGAAATTTAAAAGAGAACATTTTTCAGTAGAAATGGCGTTTAAAGGTCATGTAGCACTGAAAATGAAATTTAATCTACCTCAAAAGTGTAGCCTTATTTCCACACCAAAGGAGAGTAAAAGAGTCCTAAAAAAGGAGACTCTTCATTTAGAGTATAAATCTAAAAGAGAGGTAAAAATAGAGATACTCTGCAACTAAGCAGAGTATCCATCTGGATTTTTAGACTGCCATCTCCAACTATCTTCACACATCTCATCTATACCTCGAGTTGCCTTCCATCCTAAGATCTCATATGCATAAGCAGGATCTGCAAAACAGCTAGCGATATCACCATTTCTTCTTGGTGCTATCTTGTAAGCTACACTTTTTCCTGAAGCTTTCTCAAAACTTTTAACCATATCTAAAACAGAGTAACCATTTCCTGTTCCAAGATTTACAGTTAAAACACCATCAATGTTTGAGATTTTCTCTAAAGCATTTACATGCCCTTGTGCTAAATCTACTACATGAATGTAGTCTCTTACACCAGTACCATCAGGAGTATCATAATCATCTCCAAACACACTTAAGTACTCGCGTTTACCAACAGCAGTCTGTGAAATAAAAGGCATAAGATTGTTTGGTATACCATTTGGGTCTTCGCCTATAGTTCCAGACTTATGTGCACCTACAGGATTAAAGTAGCGAAGAAGCACTACTTTAAAGCTCTCATCTGAAACATTAACATCTCTAAGTATCTCTTCTATGAATAGTTTTGTTCTTCCATAAGGGTTTGTTGCAGAGAGAGGGAAGTCCTCTTTTATAGGTGTTGTATGAGGATCTCCATAGACAGTAGCAGAGGAGCTAAATACTATCTTTTTACATGCGAATTCTTTCATAACATCAAGTAAGACAAGTGTTCCATTGATATTGTTGTCATAGTACTCTAAAGGTTTTTCAACTGATTCACCGACTGCTTTTAAACCAGCAAAATGTATGACTGAGTCTATCTTGTACTTAGAAAAAACTCTCTGCATATCCTCTTTACTTCTTATATCACCATTTTCAAACTTCACACTTTTATTGATTATTTTTTCAACTCTCTTTAAACTCTCAGACGAAGAGTTACACAAATTATCAAACACTACAAAGTCAAATCCTGCTGCATCTAAAGCTATACAAGCATGCGAACCTATATAACCTGCACCACCAGTAACTAAAACCATCATAACACCACCTATATTAATATCTTTTTTATTATACTAGCATTATACTTAGCAATGCCAAACTTTATCAAAAAAGTGCTCAAAGAGCCACTTGTTCATTTTTTACTTTTAGGTTCTTTTATCTACCTTTTTTACATCTTTTCACAAGAACCCGCGCAAACAACTAAAGAGGAGATAAAACTTCAAAATTATGAG
>Ga0256826_1000914_pt1 | contig 18408 bp, 16 predicted proteins | sample CV79metaG_FD_185975 | JGI IMG/M metagenome (GOLD analysis project Ga0256826, IMG submission 185975) | Hydrothermal vent microbial communities from East Pacific Rise, Pacific Ocean - CV79 | ecosystem: Environmental > Aquatic > Marine > Hydrothermal vents | place: Pacific Ocean: East Pacific Rise...
GGAATTAATTATGCCATTAGTAATATTTGTAGATGATAGTGAGACAGCTTTAGCTTCAACAAGAATGAGTACAAACTCTATGCCAATTGAAGTTAAACAGTATACAGAAGCACAGGTTGCTTTAGCTGAGATAAAAGCAGGTATGACACCTGATCTTATAATTACTGACCTTAATATGCCAGTTATGAATGGTCTTGAGTTTTTAAAAGAGTTACGTGCTTTTGCTGCTACTGCAAGAACGCCAACACTTATGTTGACAACTGAAACAAAACCAGAGTTAAAACAGCAGGGTAAGGCACTCGGTCTGACTGGTTGGATTGTAAAACCATTTAATCCAGCACAGTTAAAACAGGCTATAACTAGAGTTCTTCGTTTACCGGCATAAGGACTAAGTAATGATGATGCTTGATTCTATAGATGAACTACTCGCCCACATTAAAGAGGTTCAGTTAGATGTTATAGACTTGTCTAATGAATCTTTAATGAAGATGAGTAGTTTTATGGAAAAAAATGGACTTGAAATAGATGAAGATATATCGACTGCTCTGCAGTACCAAGATATAGTGACACAACAGTTAAACGCCAGTATCGAAGCTATTGATAGTATGAAAAAAAGTATAGAAATCTTTTCTCATGCTTTTAAGAGTGATGAGGGTTTAGCAAACGAAAGTCTAGCTAAATTGCAAGAGAAGTTAACGGCAACACTACAAGAAGCGAAAGATAAAAAGAGTCGATTTTCTGGAAAACATGCACCAGCGCATGCAGAAGACGAGATAGAATTTTTTTAGGAGAATATGATGTCAACAGTAATGGTCGTAGATGATTCAAAGACAGTAAGAAACTATCATAGTGCTATTTTAAAAACAATGGGTATGGAGATAATTGAAGCTGAAAATGGGATGGAAGCACTTGAAAAAAGTTTAGGTGCGGAAATAGATTTATATCTTGTGGATGTAAATATGCCTATTATGGATGGATATTCTTTTATAAAAGATTTACGCAAGCAAGAGAACCATAAAGATGTACCAGTCATAATGGTTACAACTCAGGCAAAAGAAGAAGATAAAATAAATGCTTATAAAGTAGGTGCAAATCTTTTTGAAACTAAACCTATTAAGCCAGATCAACTTCAAGCATATATAGATATATTAGTTAGTAAATAAGGGAGATATTATGGATCAATTATTAGAACAGTTTTTAAGTGAAGCCAGAGAAAACTTGGCGTTCATAGATCAAAATATCGGTGAAATAGGTGGTGATGACCCAGAACTTTTAAACTCAGTATTCCGTGCTGCACATACTCTTAAAGGTGGAAGTGGCATTGTTGGTTTTGAAGCTGTAAAAAATATTACTCATCATGCAGAAGATCTGTTAGATATGTTACGTGCTGGGAAAATAGAGTTTGCAGATAGCATGATAGAAGTTCTTTATGATGCTTTTGATGAGGTTGTAAACCTAATAGAAGCTGCTGAAGAGACGGGTGAGATAGTTGAAGCAGATGAAGAGACAGTTGCTACAATAGTTGCAAACTTAAGCGAACAGATGGGTAAAGAAGTAGAGGGTGAAGTCTCATGGACACTGCCATTTACACTTGCTGACGAGTCTAGTATATTAAGCCTTCCTATGCATACACTTCGAGGTGCTGACTCAGTTAAAATAGCTTTTAATAATCCTGAAATAGATGAAGACTTCTGTAACTCAGCAAATCTTTATGCGGTGACTTTTGATGTAGATGATTCATGTATGGTTTATGGAAATGATCCTGTTTATACACTCTCTCTTTTGGAAGATAAGGTTATTGGTGTCTTCTCTTGTATGAGTGATGAGAATGCTAAGAGTGTTTTAAGTGGTACAGAAGATGAAGAGGGACTACTCCTAAAATCTTCGATAGTGGCGTTCATATATGCTACATACGAAGAGATAGAAGATTCACTATTTAACTTTATAGATGAGTTAGAACTTCTTCCTTTAGATATTAACAAACTTTTAGCTACTTCTCTTGGAGACACGGGACTACAGATAGACTCACTTAAAGAGCTCTCTAGTATGGCAGAAGATTTTGACTTAAACACTATAAAAGAAGAGGTCGCAGCTTCTATGGAACTCGTTGGTGTAGATACAATTCAGCATGCAAAACTAGAACGCTTTTTAGATATAGTGGGACTGATTAAAGATGAAGATACTATAAAACTACATGATTTTTTCCAGACACTTTATGTTGGTGAAGCATATCTTGGAAAAGAAGATACAAATATAAATACAGGTACAGATGAAACAGATGAAAAAGTAGAAGAAGAGAGTAAAGAGTCTGAGTCTATCTCTTTTGAGTCCTCATCATTAGAGATAAATGAACATGTAAAAAGTACACTTCAAAATATCTATGAACAGCAGAAAAAAGCTATAGAGTACATTGAAACAGATGATGATTTACTTCGTATAGTCGTTACACTTGAGAAGGCAAGAAAGTACATACCAGATATGCCTGAACTAAATTCACTTGATGATGTAAAGGCATTTTTATCTGTGCAACTTGGAGAAGAAGTATCAGATTCAATTCAAACGCCAATTGTTGAAAAAAAATCTGAAGAAAAAGTAGCTGTAAAAACTGAGCCAAAGGTAGAAGTAAGTAAGAGTGTAGAAGTTGAAGTTCTTAAAGAGACAAAAGTAGTAAAAGCTAAAGCGAAGAGTGAGCCAAAAGAAGAGAAACATAAAGCTGTTGTAGGTAAGACTGTAAAAGTGGAACAAGAGTCTATTGATTCACTTATGAATGTTGTTGGTGAACTACTTGTTGCTAAAAATTCACTTCCTTATCTTGCAGATAATGTAGTGAGCATGACACATGAGCAGATTAAACGTGAGATTATGGATAAATATATCTTTATTAACCGTTTATCTGAACAACTTCAAGACCTTATTATGGGTATGAGAATGCTTCCTATCTCTTATGTTTTTGATAGATACCCTAAACTTGTTCGTGATATTGCTAAAACACTTAGTAAAAAAGTGAAACTTGAAATGCAAGGTGGCGATACAAAACTTGACAAAAATATGATTGAGATGTTAGCTGATCCTATGATTCATATTATGAGAAATTCACTTGACCATGGTATAGAAATGCCAGATGTTCGTGAGCAAAAAGGTAAAAATCCAGTTGGGTTAGTGACACTGAATGCTTATGCACAGTCCGATAGAATCATCATTGAAATTGTGGATGATGGTGCAGGTATAAATGTAGAGAGAGTTGCGAGTAAAGTACTTGAAAAAGGACTTATGACACCAGAGCAGATAGATGCATTAAGTGAAAAAGAGATGGCTGAGTTAGTTCTTCTTCCTGGTCTTTCTACTGCTGAAACCATAACAGAGTTTAGTGGTCGTGGTGTTGGTATGGATGTTGTTAAAAAATCTATTGAGAGTTTTGGTGGTAGTATTGGTATTACAACTAAGGCAAATGAGGGAACCGTTATAACACTTGCTATTCCTATGTCTTTAGCTGTTACCTCTCTACTACACATAGAGATGAACTCTATTCACTATGGTATTCCAATGGATAGTGTAAGTGAAACAGTGAAATTAGAACACTCAGAGATTGAGTATCTTCATAATGAGCCATTTGTTTATATTCGTGGAGATGTAATTCCTCTTCTTTTCATTAAGTCTATGTTAAATGAAGAAGATATGGAGGGAAAAATACTCTCTATCGTTGTTCTAAATATCAAAGATAATTTATTGGCAGTTGTAGTAAACGACTTCTTAGGTCAACTTGATGTTGTTCAAAAACCACTTGTCGGCATTATGGAAGGTCATCCACTCTTTAGTGGAACAGCACTTCTTGGAAATGGACAGATTATAATGGCTATGGATCCATTAGGTTTACTGGGTATATCTCAGAAACTCAAAGAAGATATTCAAGTAGCATAAGGGAGCAGTAATTATGATAGATTTAATAGTTTTTAGTGTTGGGGAAAATAAATATGCTATGAATATTGAAAATGTTCAGCGTATTATTCAAGTAGAAGCCTTAACCAATATACCAAATGCACACCCTCATGTGGATGGTATGATGTCTTATGAGGATAAGGTTATAAAAGTTCTAAGTTTTAGAAAACTAATAGGAATGAAAACTTATGCTTCAGAATTAGGCTCAATCTTTGAATCTCTTGCTAAAACACATTCTGACTGGATGGATGATCTTCGTATTTCTATAGAGACAGGTACGAACTTTACAAAAACATTTGACCCTCATGCTTGTGGTCTTGGTAAGTGGATAGACTCTTTTACAGCATATGATGAGCATGTAGTTGAAATACTTAAAGAGTTAGTGGAGCACCATAAACAGCTTCATACTCTTGGTGGGGTGGCTTATGAGAGTCGTCTTAGTGATAAAGAGGCCGCTTTGCAGATATTAAATGTTGAGTTGACAAATATTTATCAGCATACTATGGGTTCATTGGAACTTTTTGTAAAAGAGTTAGACATAGTTGCTGACTCTCTACAAAAACTACTTATTTATGATAATAGTGGTTCGATTTTTGCTATAAAAGTAGATGCTATTGATGACATTGCTCATGTACAAGAGAGTGAGTTTATAAATACAAATGATGAGCATGATGTAAATGAATTCTTAGAATTAGAGGGTGTTTTAGACTTAGATAATGTTTTAATAAATGTAGTTAAAACAGTATCATTACCGAAGTAAAGGAAAAAAAATGTCAATAACTTATGAGAAAAATGAAGCTAGTTTTACATCTGTAATATATGAAGATGAGGTTGTATCGTTTAGGGATTTCTTACAAGAAAAAGCAGGTGAAGAGATAGCCTTAGATTTTAAAGAGTGTGAAGATGTTCATCTTGCTATTTTACAACTCATTATGGCATATAAAAAGAACTATAGTTGTAGTTATGAATTTGGCTCACAAAAGAGACTTTTTCAGACAGTTTTAGAAGGATTTACTACTAGTGAAAACCATTGTAATTAGTAATCGTAAGGGTGGCTCAGCAAAAACAACTACGGCTGTAAATATCGCTAGTGGGCTTGCTCAGCATGGTTCAGTTTTACTTTTAGATCTTGATACACAGGGACATGCTTCTATTGGTGTTGGTTGTGAGCCAAGTGAGAAGCTTGGCGTTCACTCTATCTTTAAGGGTTCAACACTAAGTGAAACTTTTATTCCTACCGTTCATGACAACTTAACTCTCTCTCCAGCCTTAGTTAACTTTGATGTTTATGAGTATGCAGACTTACGAGGTATACTCAAAAATCGTTTTAAACGAGAAAATATTGCAGACTTTTTTGACTACTGTGTCATAGATACTCCTCCCACCTTTGATGCACTTCTAAAAAACTCACTTGAGGTTGCAGATAGTGTTGTGATACCTTTTGTTCCTCATCATTTAGGTGTAGTAGCAGTTGGTCAGATGTTACGAGCACTCTACCAGAGTGCAAAAGCACAGGAGAGAGAGATAGCTGATGTATCTATACTCCCTGTGATGTATAACCCTCATATAAATGAGCATAAAGAGTCAGTAGAAAAAGTTAAAACTTCATTTGGAAAAGAGAAACTGCTCTCACCCATAGGTGTTGACATTAAACTTGCACAGCAGTTTGAATCAGGATCACCTATTATACTAGGAGACAAGCGTTCAAAAGGTATGAAAGATTATAAAAAGTGTGTTTCAGAGATTGTAAAAAGATTTTAATATGACAGGAACTACAAAGCTCAGAATTTTACTATGTGAAGCAAATATACGAGTTTTAACTCGTTTAGCAGCATGGATAGAAGCAATGGGTGAAGAGGTCATCACTACTCATGATGGAATAGAGGCATTAGCAATATTTAAAAACGAATCGCCAGATATACTTTTGGTCTCTCAAGATTTAAAAAGTATGGGTGGTATAGAGCTTGTAGAAGAGGTCAAAAAAATAGTTCCTAACCAAGCTGTTGTTATGATGCTAAATGAAGAAGATACAATTTTTAAAAGAGCTATTGATCTTCAAGTAGATAAATATTTAAACAAACCCGTTGAAGCAACACCCCTTTTTCACTCTATAGAGAGTCTTTCCCAAGAAAAATTATGGCATCAAGAGTTCAAAACACAAAAAAGAGTTTTGCAAGATTATAAAGATGCGATAGATCTCTCTTTTAGTGTTTCAAGACATAATAAGCAGGGTGATGTTATTTATGTAAATGATCTCTTTTGTATAACTACAGGAATTAGACATAGTGAAGTTATGAAAGGTGCACTCAATCCTTTAAACAATCCAAACAGCGATATGGAAGTAGTTTGGGATGCATTAAATACAGACTTGATTTATCGTGATAGACAGATTTTTAAACTCGAAGATAAGAGTGAAAGAATAGTTGACATTACAGCAGTTGCACTGATGAATGAAAATGATGAAGTGTATGAATATCTTGTTTTTAGTGATGATGTGACAGAGATTATTCACAATGCAAGAAAAATAAAAAATCAAGAATTAGATAGCCGTTTAGAGAAAATAAATCATGCAAAAGAGCTTAGTCGAGTGAAAGACTCTTTTTTAACAATTTTTACACATGAACTCAAAACACCACTCAACTCAATCATAAACTTTTCGGAGTATGTTGTAAAACATCTAGCAAAAGAAGATTTCAAGAAAAAAGAGAGATTATTGGATCAGGTAGAGGAGATAAATAGTAGTGGACTTTTTATGCTTCATATGATTACAAATCTCATGGAAGCAATGAAATTAAAAGACTCTCTTATAGATTTGAAAATAATTGAACTCGATATTAACAATACTCTTCAGAGTGTAGTTCAAATGAAGTTTCACAATGTTGGAGAGATAAAGCTAAATGTGAATCAGGCAAAAGAGATACTTATTTTTAGTGATGAGTCAAGAATTATGCAGATAATTCAGCAACTTCTCTCTAATGCTTTTAAATATGCATCTTCTTGTGTCAATATTTCAGTTAATGATAGTGAATCAGAGTTTAGTATCATCATTGAAGATGATGGTCCAGGATTTAGTGATACCACTAATGTTTTTAATCTATTTGAACAGTCTGACTCAAATAGTTTAACAAGGGAGGCCGTAGGGGTTGGAACAGGTCTCTTTATTGTTAAACAACTTTGTGATAGAATGGCTTATACGATAGAATTATTTGACTCAAAAGAACTCGGAGGTGCTCGAGTTCTCTTAAGTGGTCCAAAGGATATAAGATAGATGAATGTACTTATAGTTGATGATAATAAAAATAATAGAATGATTTTAAGTCTTCTTTTAGAGGACTATATGGATGAACATGATGGTGTTTCATTTGAGATGGATGAAGCAGTTGATGGTTTAGAAGCTGTACGAAAATGTGATGAAAAAAGTTATGACATAGTCTTTATGGACATTATGATGCCAAATATGGATGGAATCGAAGCGACTAAACTCATTCGTCAAAAACATAAAAAACTTATGCTTATCGCTGTTTCTGCTGTTGATGATAATGAACGCCAAAAAGAGATACTCAGTAATGGTGCAGAAGATTATATATCTAAACCTGTAAATTCTGACATATTTAATAGAAGAGTTTCAAACTATGTAAGCTTATTAAAATCGCGTGATGTAAGTAGTTCTCATCCTATTAGTAACGATAATGAGATTAATCTTTTTACAAAAGAGGTCTATAGTCGTTATACAAACTTTATGCTCTCTACTGAAGATGCCCTCTCTGAACTTTGGGAGTACTATCTTCTTGATGGAGAGGAGAAGTTTGATAACCTAAGTGATGTTATTCGTACTATATTTTCAATAGGTGAAGTACAGATTAGACTCAACATTAAAAGTAGTCTTTTTGTTGAAGAGAATGAGGACTTTAAATTTTTCACGATTACAAATGTAGATGAAGTACCCGCAAAAGTAATAGAGCTCTTACTTAAGAAAAATGAAGTTACTTGTCAGTATAAACTTGATGGAGATAAACTCTCTTTTAAATTAGCAAGACTTGAAGAGAGAGAACCTATTGTAGAACCCCTAGTCGTATCGACTCCTTCAGTTGAACCTATTGTAATTGAAGAAGAGAACATTGCATCTACTGTTGAGTATGTCTCTTCTGATTTAAAAGTTTATGATTATATTGAAGCTGAAGATATGTCCGATTTAGAAGAGTACTCTGGACGTTTAAGCTCACTAATGTTAATAGTTGGTAGTGGAGATGTTTCTGAAGATGAGGCGATAGAGATTTATACTTATATAGAGAAAATAGGTTCTATTCTCTCTACCTATTCAGAAGTATATGTTATGGCAAAATCACTCAGTGGGCTTGCAGCAGATATGTCGACACATATCCCTGAGTTTATAGAGAACTCTGAAGCACTTGGACCTATGTGTGCTGCATTTAGTAAAGACTTAACAAACTGGATAGATCAGTCATTTCATACAGGAGCACCAAGTGCTGATTTTATGAACGATACTATTGCCGTGAACTGCCAGACAATTGGTGGTATGCTAAAAATGGATGAAGCTCCAGCTGATGATGCTGACTTTGATGATATATTTGATTTTTAAGGAGAGTATAAATGTATAAAGTAAATGTAATGAATCCATGTAGCTGTTTTGTGAAAAATGGCTTTGTTGATACACAAGATTTTGCCACTAAAGAAGAGGCAAAAACTGAAGCAGAGTATCTCATTAACATAATGGAAACTAACTTTTGTAAAAAACATGAATTCTCTATGAGAGAGCAGTTTGGTTCTTATACTATTTATATAAAACCTAGAGGCTAGTTTTTATTCCAATACTTACCACTTAAAGTCTTGAAAATTTTAGGTGTACCGTCAAGAATAATTACTTCTTCTGATACAGAAGACTTTTCAGTATGTTCTATATCTTCATCATAGATAAAACCTTTAATGTTTATAACATAAGTTGTTCGATATCTATTTTTTGTAATTTTTGTAATATTGAGTGAATATATACTACATTGTACTTCATCAAAGATAGAAAAGCTATTTTCTAAAGTCTCTTCTAAATCCATTAGAGTTGTGCCATCAGAACTACTTTCCCAATCATCTGCTATTAAACTCATAATTCCAGAGAAGTCTCGGTTAGAGTAGTTTTGAGCGAATGAAGTATATAAGCTTTCAATAGCTTCAACTCTCTGAATTTCTGCATTCATTATTTCTTCTTCTTTTTGTGCTCTTGTAAAAGCTTCTTTATTTAATGCTACTTCTTTTATCTTAATTTTAGCCTCTTGTTCTAGCCTATTCGCTTCTTGTTCACTTGTGACTAAATAAGCTTTTCTAAGGAGAAGTTTTTCTTTCACCTGAGTCCTTAATTTAAGATATTTTTTCCCTAATTTTGTCTGTATTAACTCTTTTTTATCGACATAAATATCATTAAAATAATACTTTCTAAAATTTTTTATACTTGGAAAACACTTAGGTATACTTTGGATTTTTTTATCAAAATTATTTTGACTTACTTTTATTGTAGTCAGGGTATGTTCAAGTGCTTTTAAATCTTCAAGATATACCACTTTATTTAGAATAATTATATTTTCTTTTGCTGGATGTACAAACTCCATTGATACAAAGTCATGAAAGTTTTTGGCAGCTTTTGGAAAATAAGATAACAAAAACCTCTTAGCTTCTGAAGAATTATAGCTACGGAGCAAAGGATTTATTAAACTTGCTATTTCACTTTCATTTAAATAATGAATAGGAGACTTATTACTATAAATCATTCCATTTTTTACTACAAAATCTTTTGGTAATACAACTGATAGTCCTAATTTAGGATGATACTTAGAGTATCCCTGTTTAATTAGTTTCTCTTCTCTTAAGTATGTTACAAAGCTTTCTAAAAGCTTTGTCTTTTCCTCTAACCAAAGGATGTCTCTCTCTCGGTTGGCAATATCTCTAGTTGAGATTGAGATCATCTGGTTGATTAATGGTATAGATTCTTTCATAGCTTTTAGATTTTCGTCCACCTTTTTAATTCTCGCCATAGTATTTTCCATACCCTTTTGTATTTTATAAACTTTCTTTTTATCCTGTAGTAACTTCAAATCTGATTGACTAAAAACACTTATAGCTTTAATATCTGCACTAGTTAATTTTGGTAGTTTCTTAAACTTTTTAAGGGCAATGTCTAACTCTTTTATTAATTTAGCATATATTTCTCTCTCTTGTAGTAAAGCATCTGGGTTGAGACATGCGGGTGATGATATGATTTTATATCTAATCTGCTTTAGTGAAATGATTGCATCATTTACAGTTTTTACACCTTTATCTAAAGGTGGGAGTTTTGTATAAGCATTTTTACTACATTTATTTTTTGCACTGCGCCAAGTGTTTTTATCAATAGTAGCTTTATTATCTAACAATAAAATCTCAGAAAGATGATTTTGGTAAAGTTTCCACTGCTCTTTTCTAACTGTTTGTAAATTTTGAAATGAAGTTATTATTTTTGCAATTGATGCTATCTCCCTTATGTACTTCTCAGTCTCCATTAAATAAGTAACTCTGGCTTTTTGATATATTGCTCTTTTAGCACTCTGCCAACCAGCATACTTTGCTCTTTTTAGCTCGGTATTCTCGTTCTTTGGTAAATCATCTGGTAGTTGATATTCAAAATACCCTTTTGATGCTCGTTGCATTAGATACGAGTATTTTAAAAAAGCATTCTCTGCAGCATGTTTCCATGCTGAATACATTCGTCCCCCTAATCTAATCTCTCCTCTATTTAAAACTTTTAATAACTCTTTGGAAAACTGTTGAGGTTCTGCAGGCAATTTTATTTTTTTTGGAATATAAAAACTTCCTTCTTGATGAACAACAAATTCCCATACAAAAGGTTCCATCTGATGCTCATACATCTTAAAATAACGCTGGCTCTGTTCTTTGCTTGCTTGACAATACCGTAGCATTGCAGCTGCTGCTTTAGGTGCACTATTTTGACTACCTAGCTTACACTCAATATTTATTTCCTCTTCTACTAACTCATTTCCAGCTGTATCTCCATTTTCAATAATGAACTCAGTTATCTCATTTTTAACTTTTCTCCATGCATTTGACTCTTTATCACACTGTAAAACAAACTCTTTCTCATGTAGTAGACGGGCTCTAGCACTATATATTCTTAATATCTCTTCCCAAGATGAACTTAATGAAACTAGATGTTGAATTATATTTTTGGAAAAAGATTTTTTATTTAAAGAAGAGACTTGCTGTTCTGCTTCTTTTCGAAGTTTTATACCTTCTTGAAGTTTGTTTTTATATGTAGGAAACTCTTTTTTAAATGTCTGTATCTCTTGAAAATCTCTTAACATTCTAGGAAGATCATTCTCGCTAAAGCTAAGAACACTTTTTCGAAATTCTTGAAATTCAGCGATTTGTTGACGTAACTTAAGCTCTGTCCATGAGATTCTAGCCTGCTTATTTATTTCTGCTATTACAGACATTACCCAAGTACGTCCTTTGTTTCGCCACTCCTTATCTAGCATCTCTAATTCAGCATTTCTTCTTGTGTCCAATCCCATACCAATAGTTCGAAATCCCCCTATCCATTCAGACCAACTCTGTTCTGGCCACTCTTGATTTAAAACTGTTGTGACATAAGCCTTAAGTGCTCTCCTTGCCTCATCATTTGTCATTATATATTTGTTAAAGAAGTAATCTGCATTTTCTGAACTTAATGCTATTTGAGGAGGCATATGAGAATCAGGGTCAGAAACACCCAAAAGCATTCTGTCATGGGTAACTATATGATAAAGTATCTCCACCTGTCTTGCATCTTCTGTACTTTGAACCAGTTTATGCGATTCATAAGTCAGTTTTACAGCAGACCATGTCGCTGATACTAAAGGATGATCTACTTTTCCAACAACCTGATCCATCGCTGTAATAGCAGCTGTATCATAGTTACCATTAGTCATTGCTATAGCTATCGTTTCTATTGATTTAACTATATCTACAATCTCTAAAAGTTCACCTGTCGCTTCTTTTATTTCTGCTTCATCATTTTGAAGAAGCATTTTCTCAAAACCACCAACAGAGTCCCATAACCACTCTTTTGTTTGGTCTTTTGCAACATTACTTAAACCTTTTTCAGCACTTTTAGTATCCATTGTAGCACTAGCGACATTTAATCCTAATTCCGTTACACCTGCCATAGCATAAGTATTTTCACGATATAAGAATAATAATATACTAAGTATAAATATAAACCTTTTCATTCTCTAACTCCTATATCTTAACTTATTAAAAACTTCTCGAACCACCTGGATTGTATTTGTATTTAAAAGTAACCTCAAACACTCCACCACCAAGGTCTGTGAAGACAATAACTTCTAGAACTGCATAAGTATTATCAGTTAAATTCACTGCAATAGCTCTACCCATATCTAAAGCTATTGAACCGATAACAGGATCCCCATAACCACTATCAGGTACTGTAATTCCATCTATATTAGTTACACCTAAATCTAGGAGTTGACTTCCTGCATTTGGAAAAAGTAAGGCACCCTCTTTATAGACTTCACTACTACTTATAAGTGTGGTTTTTCCATCATTTGTAAAATTAAATCCATCGGCATTATTACACGGTGGCGAACAACTTAATACTAGTGTAAAGGTACCACTTGTAGAGTAGTCGTCATCTCCACTTGCTATATCTGATAAGTTCTTTTTCTCTACCGTTCCATCATCTGAAATAGTTATAAATTCATCTGAGTTTTGAACACTTGCAACTGTACCTGTTGCAACATCACTTGCATATGAAAGACCGAAAATAAGAGGGTTTTTCATGGAAAGTAACATTGCCCCTTTATCTCCAACACTAAAAGTAAACTCAGTCACACCATTATCAGCATGGGAACTACCATCACCAGAAGCTGTAACATGTCTGTTGAAAAATATAGAGGCATAGTACTTAGAATCTGAAAAGGCTATACTACTTATACTAAATTCTAACCTTATATCTTCTAGAGATGCAAAATCTTTTCTTAGAGCTCTCTCTAGTGTAATATCATCACCCTCAAAATCTTGAGAAACATACTTCATAAAATGTGACTCATTTTCATTTTCATAAGAGTTTTTAAGTTGGTCTAGTGTCGCTTGTATAGTCTCTTGAACATCAAAGTCACTAAAACTTACAACTATATGACTATCTTGTATATCATTTGATTTACCAGAGGTATCAATAACTTTTACATAAATGTCATAGCTCTCTTTTATATTAGGTTCAAAACTAAAGTCAAAACCACCATCTTTTTCGAATTTTGCTTTTTTCCATGTTTTTGCACCATCAAGAGAAACTTTTATCGCACCGATTTGTGAACTACCTGATTGCGCCTTTCCTTTAATATGAAGGTAACCCTTATCGAGACTCTCTTTAAGAATTACTACCTTATCATTTACATCATCAAAGGAGAGATTACCTGCATAAAGGTACTCAAAACCAGACTCATTTTCTGAGCCACCAAAAATCCACCACTTAGCCTCTAAAGAAGGGACTATAAGTAGAATCAACGAAGTCAATATTATTAATAATTTATTTTTCATCTTGTATCCTTAAAATGACATTTTACTGCCGAGAGTAACACTTGTCTCTCTATAGTTTTTTGCAACAACTGTATAGTCATAGTCGTTAATATAGCTTTTAAAGTAGACTAATACATTTTTAAATTGTTCTACTTTTCCAACTTTCCAATAGAGGTCAAAAGAGCCAAATAGTTTATCTAAGTTTGCACCAACATCTCTTGTTGATCTATTTTTACCAACTCTTAAAGTAGATGTGATTTTCTTTTTTGGTATATCTAAGCCAAGACCAGCTGCCGCTTGATAGTACTCATTGTTTCCATTATTACTTAAGTTGTCATTCATATTCCAAGTACCTAATACAAGAGATGGTTTAAGAATAAAACCACTTAAACTATGTCTTGAATTTAGAGTTGTATTAAACTTAAATTCTTGTTGTGAACGAACATCATTACTTGTATCGTAAATATTATAGTTCAAGTTTGTATTTGAATGAAACATACCAAATTTATCTTTATAGTTAAGATTATATATCATATCAAAAGTTTTATTTACCGGAGTATCTATAATATTTAGTTTATAATTTAAGTCTAGTACTCCATAGTGCCTATCCATTAAATGTTTCAATGTGACACCAACACTTGGTCTATATGTATTTGTAGTAAAGCTTTTTTCACCATCTAGATTATTTCTAAACCACAATATAGCACTATTTATAGTAGCTGTTTTTGTATATTTATAACGCCATGTAGCTTTTGCTTTTTCTCTATCTGCTGTTGCAGAACCCGTTACTGTTTTATATTTTGGCGATACTATTTCATACTCTAAACGGACTCTACTTGGATTTTTATTTGCAGTTGCTTGCAAGAAAATAGCACTACCTTCATTTTTTGTTATTACATTTGAACTATTTGTCGTATTTTGTGAGAAGGAGTACTCTCCATATATTTTTAGGCCTTTTATTGGTTTATATGTGGAGTTGACAGTATAGAGCATAGTTGAATAGAGAGGAATAGAAATAAGCTCATCATTCCCATCCTCTGTCTTAACTAAATCAGTACTTAGAATTAGATAATTACTCAGTTTTCTACTATAACGAAGACCCATTACATCTCTATTTGTAGTTTTTGTTTCATTTTTCCAAAAACTATCCCATCTTGCATAGGCACTACCATAAATTAGATTCACTTTATCAACTTTATTGTCATATGTATATGACACACCTTTTAATGCAGAATTCATTGAGTATTTAGAAAATGAACTCATATAATCACCTAAAGACAGTGTGTGATTTTTATTTCTTATTTTTCCTGCAAGATTCGATAGGGAAATTTTTTCAATATCTTTTTTCTTGTCATTAGTAAGTCTTATACCAAGATTTAAATTATATTTAAAATCATCAATATTACCTCTCGCAGACAAAGAAAATACATCATAATAAAGTGAACCTTCTGAGAGAGTAGAACTAGAAGCACTATTCCCAGAAATATTATTATGTTGAAGATAAAAATCATTTTTGAGATTATATTTGAAATAATCAGCAGCACTCAAGTATCGTCCAAATAACATAGTAAAAAGAACAACAGAAACATAATATCCTGATAAAATATTTTTCATCATAATTCCTTTGCATATATTAATATGATACTCTTGGATAAATGAATAATAACTTAAAAATACAGAATTTTATAATAAAATAAGTGGATTAATTTTAGTTTAAAATTAGAGAAAAATCTCTACAGCTCTAGCTAAGTCCTCTTTTGTATCGATTCCAAAACCAGTACTCGTTACTTTGAGCATAGTGATTTTTTTCTGATGGTGAATGGCTCTTAATTGCTCTAAACCTTCTATATCTTCTATTGGTGCATCACTTAATGCACAGAACTCTTTTAAACTTTTTTTAGAAAATCCATAAATCCCAATATGTCCAAAGTAAGTCGCTCTTCCACTACGGTTGTAGGGTATAAGTGAACGTGAAAAGTAAATAGCATTGTTCTCACTATCTAAAACAACTTTTACAAGGTTTGGATCATTTGCCGCATCTGCATTAATAGCATTGTAACAACTTCCCATAATAAAAGGTTCATTTTTACTCTGTAAGTTTTGAAGTTTTTTCATAAGTAGTTCAACAACCTCAGGCTCTATAAAAGGCTCATCTGCTTGAACATTCACTATTATCTCATCATCAGCTAAATTGAGGATGTTTGCACACTCATTAATACGGTCAGTTCCACTTTTATGGGTAGTTGAAGTTAACATAGCTTCTACTCCAAACTCTTTACAGATTGTGATTATCTTTTCATCATCTGCTGCAACTACTACTCTGTCTAAATGTGCAACGGCTTTAGCTGTTCTAACTACCATAGGTAGACCACCAATATCTGCTAGTACTTTTTGTGGAAAACGAGTTGATGCAAGTCTTGCGGGAATAATAATCATAATTTAATGCCTCTTTGATATAATTACATCATTATATCAAAACATACAAAATAAAGGCTTTACATTTATGCTACTTTATCAGCCAGAATCAGGCTACTCTTATAACTCTGACTCTCTTTTGCTTTATAACTTCATAGATAGTTTTAATCCCAAAGGTCGTCTCTTAGATGTTGGAACAGGTTCAGGGATAGTAGGGCTTTTAGTTGCACGTGATAACAGAAAAGTAGAACTAGAAGCAGTTGAGAAACAAGAAGTATTTATAAAGTATGTAAATAAAAATGCACAAGTGAATAGTATAGAGTATAAGCTTCATAAGATGGACTTTTTAGATATGGACAAAAGTGAAAAGTATGACTATATAGTCTCAAATCCACCTTTTTATCCTGAGGGTGCTAAAAAAAGTGAAGATGAGATACTCATACAAGCAAGGTATAACACCAGTTTACCAATGAGAGATTTTTTTGTACATGTTTCCAAGTTGCTTAAGCCACACTCTCACTTTATTTTCTGTTATGATGCCACACAGTTTGGACTTATCTGTAGTGAGTTAGATAGGGTAAAGATGCGAGTCGTAGATGTTCAGTTTGTGCATCCAAAAGTAGATAAGCCAGCCTCTCTTGTTTTAGTTCATGCTAGAAATGGTTCAAAGTCTATGATGAAAATTTGGCCTCCATTTTTTAGTACAAGTAATGGAAAACATTCACTAGAAGCACAAGCCATATATAAAAAAGCCAATACACAGAGTATAAAATGTCAACTATAATTAAAAAAGAAAACTATCCATATGCTTTTAACCAAGATGCTTGTGCAACTTGTGAGGGAAGATGCTGTACTGGAGAGAGTGGATACATCTATGTTTCTAAAACTGAAATATTTGCAATAGCAGATTTATTAAATCTAAGTGTTAATGATTTTGGAGTAAAATATCTCTTCAAAAAAGGCTATAAATACTCCCTAAAAGAGAATAAAATAGATGACTCTTATGAGTGTGTATTTTACGATAGAGAGAGCAATGGCTGTAAAATTTATGAAGCTCGTCCATCTCAGTGTATAACTTTTCCCTTTTGGGACTACTTTAAAACACATGTAGATGAGTTAAAGCAAGAGTGTCCAGGAATTATAGATGTATAAATACATATTACTTATAGCAGTGGCTTTTTTCTTTGTCTCCTGCTCTTCGCCGCAGCCAAAACCCTTAAAACCAAATGAAAAAGCTTTCGCAGATGAAGATACTTATATACTCTTTGCTCTTCGTGCTGAACAGGTTAAAGAGAACAAAACAGCATCAGAACTTTTTAATGTTTTGTATAAAAAATCAGATAAAAAAGAGTACCTCTATCGCTCTTTAGAAAATGATTTATTAGCCAAAGATAATGATAAGTTAATCAAGAGAGTTAATGAACTCTCTAAAGATGGCGTTTACGATCCTATTTTAGTTCGTTTTAAAGTTGTTGCTCTTTTTGAATTAAATAGACTCGATGAAGCCAAAACATTAAGTGTTGCGTTAGCACATAAAACACAAAAACCAAATGATTATCTTCTTACAAGTGACATTTATATTAAACGCCAAGAGTATGACCTTGCTGTTAAATACCTTGAGAGTGCATATGCAAAAGAGAATAATGAAAAAATCTTAGATAAAATGTCCATAGTTCTTTATGTTAACTTAGGTAGAAAGACAGAAGCCATTGCACATTTAGAGACACACTCTCGTATGCTTGGTTGTTCTGAACTAGTATGTACAAGACTTATCGGTTTTTACAGTAATGATAACAATATAGAGGGATTACTCTCAACTTACCTAAGACTTTATGAACTAAATAAAAAACCTGAAGTCGCAAAAAAAATTATTCAGATTTACTCATATAAGAGAGACTATATTCATCTAACAGAATTTTTAGAGAGTTCTCGGAGTGATGATGAGGTTTTACTCCAACTCTACTCATCAGCAAAGAATTATAAAAAAGCTTTTCCTCTCGCAGATAAACTCTATGCAAAAACTTCAGATATTAACTATCTAGGGCAGAGTGCTATTTTTGAGTATGAAAATGCTAAGGACAAGAGTGAAAAAAGTCTTCTTAAAAGTGTTGTTGGTAAATTAGAAAAAGTGACTAAGGTAGATAATCAAGCGATTTATCTTAACTACCTCGGTTATATTCTCATAGACCACGACTTAGATATAAAGAGGGGTATGGCTTATATAGATGAGGTTTTACAAGAACAGCCAAACTCGGCGTTCTATATTGACTCTAAAGCTTGGGGTTACTACAAGTTAGGTAAGTGTTCTAAGGCTAAAGAGTTGATGGATAGAGTAGTGAAGCTTGATGGTGGAGATGAGGAAGAGGTTCTTTTTCATGTCAAAGAGATAGATAAATGTTTAAAAACTAATAAAGGTAAAAAATAGACAATGATTTTAGATGATATTATAAAAAAGACAAAAGAAGATTTAGTACAACGTGA
>Ga0256826_1000915_pt1 | contig 18403 bp, 15 predicted proteins | sample CV79metaG_FD_185975 | JGI IMG/M metagenome (GOLD analysis project Ga0256826, IMG submission 185975) | Hydrothermal vent microbial communities from East Pacific Rise, Pacific Ocean - CV79 | ecosystem: Environmental > Aquatic > Marine > Hydrothermal vents | place: Pacific Ocean: East Pacific Rise...
CCCGGTGTGTTTTAAAGTACTTGGAGTACTTGGAGTGCTTGGAGTACTTGGAGTACTTGGAGTACTTGGAGTGCTTGGAGTGCTTGGAGTGCTTGGAGTGCTTGGAGTGCTTGGAGTGCTTGGAGTGCTTGGAGTACTTAGAGTTCGGTTAGTTTCAGATTAAAAACTTCCACCAAATTCTTTTTTAGTTTTACTTTTACTTCACTCATAGGAATATTTCTATGCAATTCCTTTTGCAGGCTAGTCACGCTTTTATCAATAAAACCACAAGGATTAATATGATTAAAATACTCAAGATTGGTGTTCACGTTTAGGGCTAGGCCATGCATGCTCACTTTTCTACTTACTTTTACTCCAATGGCACAAATTTTTCTCATAGGGAGCTCCTCTGAAGCATCTAGCCAAACTCCTATTGCGCCTTCTACTGTTTTGCCTTTAAGTCCATAATCTGCTATTGTTTTAATAACAGCTTCTTCTAATTTATAAATATAGTCTTTCACGCTAATTTGAAGTTCTTCCAAATCAAAAATTGGATATACTACTTGCTGGCCTGGACCATGATAAGTGATATCGCCTCCTCTATTTGTTTTTACAAATTGTGCTTCCTTGGCTTGTAATTCCAAATGGTTAATCAAAAGATTTTGTTCATTACCACTTTTCCCTAAAGTGTAAACATGAGGGTGTTCGCAGAATATCAGCTGTTGGTTTTCTGCTATTTGCTCACATTTAGGCAAATCAAAATTCATAGTTTTAATATGGATCAACTCAGTAAATAAGGACTCTTGTTGTTCCCAAACATTTTGGTAATCAGTTAGTCCAAGGTCAGAGAAATAGGTTTGTTTTTTCATATAAAGTAATTTTCTGTTTGATGAATACTATATTCAAACGGAATGTGAATCTGTATAAGTTATATAAAACAAAAATTGAGGTTAATATTAATGAATATGTTTTTCAGCGTGATAGGATGAGCGCACTAAAGGAGAGCTCTCAACATGGCGGAAACCTTTGTTTATACCGGCCTTTCTGTATATCTCAAAAACATTGGGGTGAATATATTCTACCACATCAAAATTCCATCCGCCAGGTTGCAAATATTGCCCTATTGTTAATACTTTACAATCAGATTTTCGCAAATCGTCCATAGTATTAAATACTTCTTCTTGGGTTTCGCCAACACCCACCATGATTCCTGATTTACTCACCAAACCAAATTTGGATATGTTTTTTATTACTTCTAGGCTGGTATCGTATTTGGCTTTACTTCTCAGTTTTGGTGTCAATCTGCGTACTGTTTCCATATTATGAGATAAAACGTCCGGATGGCTTTCCATAACTGTTTTCAAATCTTGAAAATCGCCTTGAAAATCACCAATTAAAGCTTCGATAGTGGTTTGAGGCATTTCAGCTTTTATTCTGTTGATAGTTTCAGCCCAAATGGCTGCACCACCATCTTCTAAATCGTCTCTATCAACTGATGTTAAAACCACATGTTTTAGTTTTAATAGCTTAACGCTTTCTGCTACTCTTCTGGGCTCATCAAAATCTACTTTCGAAGGTATTCCTGTTTTTACATTGCAAAATCGGCAAGCTCTGGTACATACATCACCTAATATCATGAGTGTTGCTGTTCCTCTACCCCAACAATCTTCCACATTGGGGCAATGTCCACTGGTGCAAATTGTGTTGAGCTGATGCTTTTTAATAATTTCTTTCACACCGATATATGTTTTCCCCATAGGCACTTTTATTTTGAGCCAATCGGGTTTTAATCGTCTATTTTGTTTGATAGTTTTTGCCATCGTGTTTTCCTTTTTCTGGCTACAAAAGTAAATCTTAATTTTAGAATATGGATGTGAAATATTTGGTAAGTTTAGTTTCTATTAAAATTAGTTATTATCAAGTTATAAAACCATATGAAAGATTATCAATACGGATTTCCCTGCTTAATTGCTAAATAGGAAGTGTTATTTGTTATTCTCTTTAACTTTAGTGTGTATTAAATCGGTTAAAAAGAAATTGAGTGGTGTATGACAAACTACTTTGCCTTAACTGCAATGTGCTCGCCCATTTTTATTTCAGTTTCCAAACCGTTTAACGTATTTTTCAATATATCTGCATCAATATGTATACTTCCTTTTTTAAAGAAAAGAATAACTGTAGATCCCCCAAATTTAAAGTATCCTCGCTCTTCGCCTTTCCTTATTTCTTTGTCTTCATAAGTATTTATCATGCTACCAACCATGGTTGCTGCTACTTCTGACATAATGACTTTCCCAAACTTCTGAGTTTCAATTACACAATATCCGCGTTTATTTAGGCTAATGAGTTCTATTTTCTTTTTTAAAGCAATGGGTGAAACAGAATAATAGTCACCATTAATCATTTTTTCAGAAAGAATGGTACCATTTACAGGGAAATGATAGCGATGATAATCGGTAGGACAAAGGCGGATAATCATCAAGCTACCGTCCTTATATTCATTCGCAATTCTCTGATTTTGAAAGTATTCTTTCACATTAAATTTATATCCTTTTACTATGAAATCTTGATTCAAGATATTGGGAAAGGCTAAAATTTTCCCATCTGCTGGGGAGACTACTACATTTGAATCCTGATTGATTGGCCTGAATTCCGGTTTTATTTTTCTGTAAAAGAAATCATTAAATGACTCAAAATCTTGCTTTTGAGCAATACTTAAATCAATATTGTATTCTTGAACAAATGGAGCAATTTTGTTTTTTGACTCAGGTTTATCCATAAGTTCACCATACCAATTGGATAAAAATTTTCTTTTGACTAAAGTGGTCGTAGATACTTCACCTATGGGGTTATTATAAAGCCAACGTAACCACATTTCTCCAGCAATTTTTTCAGTTTTTAATAGTCCACTTTCTCTTTGAATATATTTTATAGGTTCCTTATTACCAAAGGGAATTACTGCTAATAAAATAATGATGAGTAATAATGCAGTTAATATTTTACCTAAGTTTGGTTTCTTCATTTGTATTATCTTTGAAAAAACAAAAGTATAAAATAATGGAGTTTCAATTAGAAAATAATGAATACATAGAATTAAATAGGCTATTGAAATTACTTGGGCTTGTTGAAAGTGGGGGACAGGCTAATATGTTAATTACGGAAGGACAAGTAATAGTGAATGGTAATGTGGAATTAAGAAAAAGAAATAAACTACGTAGGGGTGATACTGTACAATTTATGGATCAAGTAGTAACAATATGTAGTTAAAGAATACTAAAAGTATAATTTGCTATAAGTATCCCTGTTAATTAATATTATCAAATATTTTTTTGGTTAAAAGAATAGATAATCATTTATAAAGACTGTATCATGGAAAACAAGAAAAAAATCAAGATTGCTAATATCCTGCGTTATTCTGCAGGTGTATCCGGCTTTATTATTGGAGTACTCGTTTTAGTTTTTGCTTTATTATCCGGGTCCGAAGGTGAAGGTGGTGGCTTCATGGGTATTATTAAAAATAGTCCCAATGCTCTTCCGTGGGTAGTCATACTTTTATTATTGTGGTTGGCTTGGAAATTGGAATTGTTGGGAGGGGTACTAATAGTTAGTACAGGTGTTTATATGCTCTATTTTTTTGTATTATCCAGCTCTATATTTTTTATAGCTCCTCTTATTATATCTATTTTTGTTATTTTGATAGGTTTGGGTTTTGTTATTAGTTGGAATTTAAGAAGATAAAGCATTTGATTGAAATTAATATTGTGTTTTGATAAGTATCAATTATAGAGCATTCCTTAAATAAAAAAAGCCCCCAGAATAATTGGAGGCTTTTGCAAGTAGTTATTATTAATTAAACAATATCTCATTCAGTGGATTAGTTCTCCTCTTCCTGAGACTCTTCGTATTCTTTCAATAACTGAGTTTGAACATCAGTTGGTACTTGTTGGTATTGATCGTAAGACATGCTAAATGTGCCTCTTCCAGAAGTTATAGAACTTAGAGAAGTGGAATATTTATGCATTTCGGCTAAAGGAACTTTAGCGCTAATGATTTGATAATGTCCATCAGCTTCCATACCCATAATCATGGCTCTTCTACCTTGAATATCTGTCATGGCGGCACCCATCATATCTTCAGGTACTCTAATTTTGATATCATAGATAGGTTCCATTATTTTTGGTCCGGCATTTTTAAATGCAGTACTAAAGGCGTTACGACCGGCTAATTTAAACGAGATTTCGTTTGAGTCAACGGGGTGCATTTTTCCATCATAAATATAAACAGAAATATCACGAGCATAAGAACCTGTTAAAGGGCCTTGTTCCATTCTTTCCATTAAACCTTTCATGATAGCTGGCATAAAGCGGGCATCAATAGCACCACCAACTACACAAGTATTGAAAATTAGCTTTCCACCCCAAGGTAATTCATGCTCATCGGTTCCTCTAATAGGGAAGTCTGTAGGTTTGGGCATATTTTCAGAATAAGGTTGGATAAACATATGTACTTCACCAAACTGGCCACTACCACCTGATTGTTTTTTATGACGATAGTTGGCGCGAGCAGACTTAGTAATGGTTTCACGATAAGGGATTTTAGGAGCATAAAACTCTATTTTAATATTATACACATTATCAAAATACCATTTAATGGTGTTGATATGTAAATCACCTTGACCTTTTACAATAATTTGACGAAGTTCACGGCTATGCTCAACAATAATAGTAGGGTCTGTTTTATGCATTTCGTTTAAGATACTTCCCATTTTTTCATCATTGGAAGACTCTTCTGCTTTAACAGCAAAACTAATGATAGGTTCTGGGAGTCCAATAGGGCCGAAGTCAACTTCTCCTGCTTTAGCATCGGATAAAGTATCTTCTGTTTTAGTATCTTTTAATTTAATGGCGGAAGCAATATCCCCGGCATAAACGGTAGCAATTTTATCACGCTTTTTACCAGCAACAACTAATAATTGTGATAGTCTCTCTTTATTTCCGTTTCGGCTATTGATTAGGTCGTCACCTTCATTTAATGTACCACTGTACACTTTAAAGTAGGATACTTCACCCATATGAGGTTCTACGCTAGTTTTAAAAATATATAAGGATGTAGGATCATCGGAGTTACATTTGTATTCTTTTCCGTCTAATGCTTTTCTTACTCTACCAGTAGGAGCTGGGCAGCTATGGTTTATGAAATCCATTAATCGGCTCACACCAATATTTCCTTTAGCGCTGATGCAAAAGATGGGGAATATAGCACGGGTTCTCATACCTAAACGAATACCTTCTCTCATTTCTTCCAGAGATAAAGTGTCGTGCTCAAAATATTTTTCCATTAATTCGTCACTACCTTCGGCAGCATTTTCAATAAGCTTTAAAGAAAGCTTTTCTGCTTTTGCCAGTTCGCTTTCCGGAATATCTGATATTTCACATTTTCCGCCACCTTTTGGAAACTTCATCATCTTCATTAGCATTAAATCGATAATGGTATCAAAATCGGAACCTGCATTAACAGGATATTGAGCAACTGTAACTTTATCCCCAAAATTATCGCGTAATTGGGTAACGGTATTATCAAAATTTACGTCATCATGATCCAATTGGTTAGCGATAAACAAAACCGGGCTATTGAATTTTTCAGCTTGACGCCAAGCATTTTCGGTAGTAGCATCAACTCCTACGTTTACATTAGTAACTAAAAGTGCGGTTTCAACTACAGATAAGGCAGAAACAATTTCACCAACATAATCGCTAAATCCGGGAGTATCAATAATATTGATCTTGTGATCATCATATTCTGTATACATCAGGGTTGAGTATACAGAATTTTGCTTTTGTAATTCTATTTCATGGTAATCAGATACAGAGTTTTTATCATCAACTGAACCTTTTCTATCAATTACTTTTCCTTCGAATAACATGGCCTCTGCGAGAGTAGTCTTCCCGCTTTTCGCCCCGCCAACAAGAGCAATATTTTTGATCTTGTCTGTTTTATATACTTTCATAATTATAACGCTTTATATTAGTAAAAAAATCGTATTTCCCATATAGGGATGGCAAATCTATTCAAAAACTTCCTAAAATGAAATAGCACAACCAATTATATTTATATCTTTTCTTAGTTTAGAATCATTCAATCCTAGTTGCTATAAAGAGTAAAAGCCTACTGAGTGCTATACTCAATAGGCTTTTCTATGTTTAAGAATATTAAAATTTTTAACTGTTTTTTATCTTCTTCACTTCTTCAAGAATATATTCCCAAGTGGCATCGTTAATTTGGGCTCCCATTTCTTCGATTACCTTTCCAGCTAATAAAGCTCCAATTTGGCCTGCTTGATTTAAGCTTAATCCTGAAAGATAACCAAACAAAAATCCGGAAGCATAATAATCACCAGCTCCTGTTGTATCAAGTACTTTGGCATCAATAACACCAACACTTGTTTTTTCTCCGTCCTTTAATATTAGGGAACCTTGCTTGCCAACTTTTACAATACTAATATTGGCATATTGAGCAATAAATTCTAATGCTTTTTCAGGATCATCATGTCCTGTGAAAGATTTTGCTTCTTCTTCATTAGCAAAAATAATATCGACGTATTCTTTGCCTATTCTTCTTAAGAAATCCAGTTTGGCATCTACTACGTTAAAACTTGCCAAGTCAAGGCTTATTTGTAATCCGGCTTCTTTTGCAGTTTTTACTGCAGTTTCAATTAATTCTTCATTAAATACCAGGTATCCTTCAATATGAAGCATATCGTAGCCCTTAAACAAATCTGCAGTAATATCATCTGCCGAAAGCTCTACAGCTGCGCCTAAATATGTTGCAAAAGTACGCTCAGAATCGGGAGTAACCATAGCCACAGCTCTTCCTGTTTCTGTTTCTGTTTGAAATAGAGCAGGAGTAATATTACTATCAATTAAATCTTGCTTAAAAATATCGCCATAACTATCGGGACCAATTTTTCCTACAAAGGCGGTTTCCATTCCTAAACGTGCAATTCCATGTATGGTATTTGCTGCAGAACCACCGGATGCTAATGAACTTTTAATATGTGAGGTAAGCCCTAAAACTTCTTTACTTTTCTCGCTATCTACCAGCTGCATACTTCCTTTAGGGAAGTTAATATCGATTAGTATTTGATCGTTTTCTAGAGGAGTCATTATATCAACTAGGGCATTGCCCAATCCAATTACTTTTGCCATAATTTATTATCTTATCTATTAGTTTTTTTATTAAGAATTTGCAAATTTAACAATTTAACTAAAAATAGATATAAAGATTAGCAAAGTACTTTGGGTGAGAAGTCAGCGCATACTTTTTTATGGTTTTTTGTACCTGAACTCATACGGAGCTTTTTATTTTAGATTACTATATAAAATACGATTAATCTTTATTCATTAATATTTCTATCTCCTCAATATTTAAGGGAATATTTGCCATTAAATCAATTGGTCCATCTTTAGTAATTAAAATATCATTTTCTAATCGGATTCCTATTTTTTCTTCTTTAATATAAATCCCGGGTTCACAGGTGAGTATCATGCCTTCCATTAAAGGAGTCAATCGATTACCTACATCATGAACATCTAATCCCAAATGGTGATTTACGCCATGCATAAAGTATTTTAGGTAGAGTGGTTTTTCAGGATTTTGGGCATTTACTTCTTCCTGAGAGAATAATCCTAGAGCTATCAGTTCCTTTTCAGTTAATGACTTAGCAGCATCGTCCAGTTCCTTTAAGCTTGTACCTACTGTCATTTTGGATATTAAAGTTTTTTGAGTTCTTAGAACTGCTTGGTATACAGATTTTTGTCTGTCGGTAAATTTACCATTTACTGGGATGGTTCGTGACATGTCAGCTGCATAATGAGCATATTCGGCTCCAAAATCAAAAAGGATTAAATCCCCATCTTGGCATGTTTTATTATTCTCGACATAATGCAGAACACAGGCATTTTCTCCAGCAGCTATAATGGGGTAATAGGCATGTCCTGTGGCTCTGTTTATTGTGAACTCATGTTCTATTTCTGCTTGTATTTCGAATTCTTCCACTAAAGGTTTTACAAATTTAAGGACTCTTCTGAAAGCTTTATTTGTTATTTCACAGGCTTGTTTTATTAGCTCAATTTCTAATTTACTTTTAATGAGTCTTTGCTTATATAATTGTGGACTAGAACGAAGGTATTTGTGTTGTGGGAATTTAGTTTTTAATTCTTGGTTTAATCTAATCTCTCTGCTCTCCACATCAGAAGAATACTTAGGGTATTCATATTGATTTAAGTAGCAAACTTCAGCATAAGCCATTAACTGTTTAACTATCGATTCTTGTTCATCTAACCATTTTACTGTTTTTATTCCACTAGTCTCCTCAGCTTCCTTTTGCATGTATTTATGACCTTCCCAAATGGCGATATGCTCATTGGTTTTTATTATAAAAAGCAATTCTCGATACTCTGGTACTGGACAGTCTGGAAATAATATCAATACGCTTTTCTCTTGATCTATCCCGCTTAGGTAAAATAGGTCAGATGATTGTTGGAAAGGATAGAATTGGTCTCCGCTTCGAGGTTGTTCATCATTACTAAAGAAAATAGCCATACTATTTTTTTGCATGGTAACTGCAAAGTTTTTACGGTTTTCGATAAATAATTTTGGGTTTATTTTTTTATAGCGCATCATCATAAATTCTTATAAATCAATTATATGTTTATTTATTGTATTAGTGTGTCATCGTTATTAATGGTGGTTTTTTTTATCCAAAGGCCATCTTCTTTATTAAACCCATTCCATAACCAAGTTTTAATACCTACCATAATGTAGTTCCCATCGGTAGTTAATTTCATATCGTTAAAACGCCAAGTATAATCAGAATATTCTGGTTTGAATACTGTTTCGCCAATTATTTCACCAAATTGATTCACTTTCATGAGAAAAGCTTCTTCGGAATAGTTTTCGTTATAACCACAAATAACAATACAATTATGATCACTCCAGGCGGTAGCTTTTATATATGTGTTATAAAATCCGGGTTTTTTATATATTAAGCTCCAAATAATATTTGCATCAACATCTATTTTTGCCACAACACCTTCTTTATTGCTTCCACAAATATAAAAGTCATTATCTGCCATTTTAGTTATTGTTTCTGAAAAAACAGAGTGAAGCATCTCAAGGTTTTTATTATAGTTTATTTCCCCATCATCATTAATACTAGTTATCCATAAATTATGATGACTACTGCCTAATAGCATATAGTTATTATTATCCGATTGGCAAATAGAAGAAAACCAAACGTCATCATTCTGAGATAATTTTTGCTCCCAAATGAGTTCTCCTATAGAACTAAATTTACAGATTAGACCAAAATTTGACTCTCTACCTGCAATAATATAATCTTTATCAACTGTTTCAATAATAGTATTATAAGTATTGTTGATATCGTTGCGTTTCCATATAATGTTACCATCTTTGTCTATCTTTAATATTGTAGATTCAAAAACTGCCAAATAATTGCCTGAAACGGTCTCTATGATTTGGCCCATGAAAACATTCGTCTGTTCTCCTTCGAGTTGGTATAACTTGCTCCATTGCTCGTAGCCCAAGGAATCTATTTTAACAATATATGGGTATGGGCTCGACTTATTGATATTTGCCAATACAATATAGCCCCCATCTTTGGTTAGTTGAATGGAAGAACCCGATCTTGTATTTCCTTCAGGGTTATAATACATGTTATCAAAATAATTTTTGTATTTAGTAGTAGTGAATTGATAGTTTAATACAACATCTTCATGAATTGAATCAGTGATTACAAGTTTACCAGAATACTTTGTTTCGGGTAATAAATTTTCAAATTTATAGAGAATACTATATGATACTTCTGATTGCACAAGAGAATCGAATAAGTATAGAGAATAGTATATATTGTCGTTTTCAGGATCAGCTTCAACAGAGTTAAAAACTGTTGCAGAGTTAAAAGAGATATTAATAACCTCTATTGCTTTGGTTTGAGGTGGAGTGTTTATAGGGTCATCTATAGGAATAGTCTTGTCTCCTTCTAGTTTATTACATCCATTAATTGCAGCAAAAGCAATTATTAATACTAAGGTGATAATTGTATTGAATAGCTTCATTGATTTAAGGTTTCAGGAAAATATTTAGAAAAATCAAAGGACCAAAAGTCATTAGTACAAGCTCCTAAACCACCATAACCACCTGTTCCAAAGTAAAGCTTTTGGTCGCTCATAATACAGAAACTGCTAGTTCTATAAATACCTGGGAAAATTGGCAATTCATTGGTTATTTCATCTGTTTCAGGATTGTATTCAAATAATGTATGGTAATAAAAATCGTTCACGTAATCATGATTACTGCCAATTAAATATACTTTATTATTCCTTGTAAAAATAGGTCTTTGGATTGATGGGGACTTATAATCGCGAATATAAGTCCACTCTTGAGTAATAAAATTATAGCGCCAAATATCAGATTTATCTGGCGTGAAAGAATTTCTACCACCTATTACATATAATTCATTGTTAATAATTGCAATATTGCTTCCCCTTCTGCTAAAACCAGGAAAAGAAGGGAGCTTTTCCCACAATAATGTTTGGCTATCAAAACGATAAAAATAATTAGAATCATTACCCAAAAGCACATAGCCATAATTTTGATAGGTAAAAGCATGGGCGTTTGTTGTTTTTCCACCAGGGTAATTATCAAGCTGTCTCCATTGATTGGTAATAGAATTATATTCCCATATATCATCATAATATTCAAATGCATCTGTACCTGCTCCCATTCCAAAATAGGCATTTGAACCAATAACAAATGCTGCTGCACATATCCTTTTATCACCCGGGAAATCTTTTAACTTAGTCCATGTGGAAGTAGATTTGTCAAACCTGAAAAAATAATCGTTATATCCACTACTTGAATTCATATTTGTACTACCGGAACAAACATAAATATGATTATTTATTTCAAAAGCTGTTGCATGACAAAATCCTGAAACAGGGAGAGGAGCTGATTCTTCCCAAGGACTAGTGATAGTTAATGCATCGTCCGAAAGACAGCTTTTTTCATTACTTTTTAATACCAAGTGATAATCTCCGGGGAAAAGCTCTCGTGAATTTATTTTCACCAACAAATGGTTTTCTGATGCATCTAAAATATCTGCATATTTAGTACCAATTAAGAGTTTGTTATGCCAAGGTATTGGGGAGAATCCATTACCATTAATACTCAGTGTTATTTCATCTGTACCGGTACTTGGTGAAAAATCTGAAATGTATGGCCCATCCAGCTTATAATAATCTTCCGAAAAAATGGTGTCCTGATTCTGAATAATGCTAATTAAACACTTTTTACTGAGCTCATAATCTGGTACTTTTATTAATAATCTGGTACCTGAAATTGATATTATTTCAGCTTGCCCTTCACCAATGAATACTTCCGGACTACTGTTGTTGATACCAAAATATAAGCCATCTATTTTAACAACATCTCCATTTATTCCATTTTTTGGCGAAAAACTTTTTATTTGTGGTTTAAGAATGCCCTCACCTTCAATAAAAACTTGATTTCCGTATATAGTTTCATGGGCGTTTTGGGCATAGGATCTAAAATAGTAAAAAAGACCGCTTTCAATATTATTGAGTATTTGTATTTGATATTTCCCATTGTGGAAAATGGTGGAACAGGGGATAAGTGAATCTATAAAATCGTGATCATTAGTTTCTTGAACTCTAAGATTAAAGCCAAATCGTAGAATGTTGCTTTCCCCTGTTGAAAGAATTTCTCCTGTAAGTATTATACTATCATTATGTATTTGACAAGGTAATGTTTGGATTGATAATTGGCCATTATCCTTTTTACATGCAACTAGAAAGAAGACAAAAACAACGAAGATGAGATTTTTCATAATTGGTAAATAAGTGTAAAAATTGTCTCAATAATAATAACAGCTTGCAAGCATATTCTCCATAAATAAAAAAGTATTATTTGCTTTATTAATCTGGTAGCAGGTTCTTACTAATCTTATCAAAGAATAAACCGATATGTCATAAGATTGTCAAAAGTAATAAATATTTCTTTTTCTTGTTTGGAAGGTTATTTAAAACAAGTAAAAATTGTTGCTAAGCGCAATCGATTGTATCATCTTGATTCAATATATCAACTATATTTGTCAGTCTTTAAAAAAAGAATTAATAAAGTTTTCAAATATTAGCTTGAAACCAATCAAAATCAAACATCTATGAATAATACAAAAGCTTTATCATCTATTACTAAAAAAGTGATAATGTCGCTAGTAGGATTGTTTTTAATAACATTCCTTCTGGTCCACTTGGGTATCAATCTGTTTTTGTTACCCTTAACAGAGAATCACAAAGAGATTTTCTTGGAGTCGGCAGAGTTTATGTCAACTTTCCCACCCATGAAAATCATGGAAGTCGTTCTAATGCTTGGATTTATTATCCATGCTTTTTATGCTGTTGTTGTTCAGTTGCAAAACTGGAGTGCTAGAGGAAAAAAAGGTTATGCTGTTGCCAGTAAAACCAATGTAACACTCTCAGCCAAAACAATGATTTATTCCGGAATTGCAATTGCGCTTTTCCTTGTTCTTCACTTTTATCATTTCTATTTTGTGAAATTGGGATTTGTATCTGGAACAATGTTAGCAGATGGTCATCCTGATTTTTACACAATGGCTATTGATCTTTTTACTCACGATGTTATTTTTACCAGCATCTACATCCTTGCCTTTGTATTCCTTTGGCTTCATTTAAAACATGCTTTCCAATCTGCTTTTCAAACATTAGGGTGGAACCATCCAAAGTATACTCCCATTGTTAAAGGATTAGGTGAAATTTATTCCATCGTTGTTCCTTTAGGATTTATTATTATCCCATTGTATTACATGATTTGGGGATAAGCAAAAGCAATTGAGAAACAAAAAAAATTGAAGAAAATGATAAAATTAGATTCTAAAATACCGGAAGGTAAATTACAAGATAAGTGGACTAATTATAAAGCTCATCAGGGTTTGGTTAATCCATCTAATAAAAGACGATTAGACATTATTGTGGTAGGTACCGGATTAGCCGGCGGAGCCGCAGCAGCTTCTTTTGGAGAGCTGGGTTTCAATGTAAAGAATTTCTGTATATCAGACAGCCCACGAAGAGCGCATAGTATTGCTGCACAAGGTGGAATTAATGCTGCTAAAAACTATCCAGGTGATGGCGACAGTGTTTACCGTTTGTTCTACGATACTATTAAAGGTGGCGATTATCGTGCACGTGAGGCCAATGTATATCGTTTGGCTCAAGTAAGCAATAACATTATTGACCAATGCGTGGCACAAGGAGTTCCTTTTGCTCGTGAATATAGTGGATATTTGGATAATCGTTCTTTCGGGGGAGCACAGGTATCGCGTACTTTTTATGCTCGTGGTCAAACCGGACAGCAATTATTATTAGGCGCCTATGGTGCTTTAAGTAAAGAAATTGAAAAAGGTAGCGTTACCATGTATAATCGAAAAGAAATGCTCGATTTGGTGATTATTGACGGAAAAGCCCGTGGTATTATTGCTCGCGACTTGGTAAGTGGAAAAATTGAACGCCATTCGGCACATGCTGTAGTAATTGCAACCGGAGGATACGGAAATTTATTCTTCCTTTCAACAAATGCTATGGCCTCCAATGGTAGTGCTGCTATCAGAAGTTGGCGTAGAGGCGCCTTAATGGCCAATCCGGCTTATGTGCAAATTCATCCAACTTGTATTCCTGTTCATGGCGATTTCCAGAGTAAGCTAACCCTTATGAGCGAAAGCTTAAGAAACGATGGCCGTATTTGGACTCCTAAGAAAAAGGAAGATGCCGTAGCTATTAGAGAAGGTAAAAAGAAACCAACTGACTTATCCGAAGATGAAAGAGATTATTATTTGGAAAGAAGATATCCTGCATTTGGAAACCTTGTTCCTCGTGATGTAGCTAGCCGTGCAGCTAAAGAGCGTTGCGATGCCGGATATGGTGTTGGAACAGGATTAGCTGTTTATTTAGACTTTGCTGCTGCTATTGAGCGCCTAGGTGAAGATGTAATTAGAGCGCGTTATGGTAACTTATTCCAAATGTATGAAAAGATAGTTGACGAAAATCCTTATAAAACTCCTATGATGATTTATCCTGCTATTCACTATAGCATGGGTGGTGTATGGGTTGACTATGAATTGCAAACAACTATTCCAGGATTATTTGCAGGTGGCGAAGCCAATTTCTCCGATCATGGAGCTAACAGATTGGGAGCTTCTGCTTTGATGCAAGGATTAAGCGATGGATATTTCGTTCTTCCTTATACTATCCAGAATTATTTAGCTGAAGAAATTCGTATTCCTCGATTCTCTACCGACTTACCAGAGTTTGAACAAGCAGAAAAGGAAGTACAAGCCCGAATAGATAAACTTATGGGAATTAAGGGTAGCAAGTCTCCTGACCACTTCCACAAGAAATTAGGTAAAATTATGTGGGAATATGTTGGAATGGCTCGAACCAAAGATGGTTTAGCACATGCCAAAGAGGAAATTGCTAAAATTCGCAGCGAATTCTATAAAGATTTACGAGTGGTTGGAACTACCAATAGTTATAACCCGGAATTAGAGAAGGCTCTTCGAGTAGCCGACTTTATTGATATGGGCGAATTAATGGCTTTTGATGCAGCGCATCGTGAAGAGAGCTGTGGTGGCCACTTCCGTGAAGAATATCAAACTCCAGAAGGAGAAGCCTTACGTAACGATAAAGATTTTATGTATGTAGGTGCTTGGGAATTTAAAGGCGAAGGTGTGGCTCCTGAACTTCATAAGGAAGATTTATCTTATGAGGAAATAGAGGTGAAAACCAGAAATTATAAATAATTGTTGAATAGAATACCAATGAAGATTGGTTTCAAAATATAATGGCTATGGATTTAAAATTAAAAATATGGCGTCAGGAAAACGCTCAAGCCAAGGGAGAATTTAAAACATATGATGTTGCAGGTGTTTCCCAGGATAGTTCTTTCCTCGAGATGTTGGATGTGCTTAATGAGTCTTTGGTAGACAAAGTTGAAACTCCGGTTTGTTTCGATCATGATTGCAGAGAAGGTATATGTGGGATGTGTAGTTTATACATTAATGGAAGACCTCATGGTCCTGATGATGCAGTAACTACTTGCCAGTTGCATATGCGTAAGTTTAAAGATGGAGATACTATTACTATTGAACCATGGAGAGCAGAACCTTTCCCTGTAATTAAGGATTTAATAGTAGATCGTTCAGCTTTTGATAAGATTATTCAATCTGGTGGATATACCTCGGCAACCACAGGAGGAGTGCCCGATGCTAATGCTACTCTTATTGATAAGTTCTCTTCTGATTTAGCTATGGATGCAGCAGCATGTATAGGTTGTGGCGCTTGTGTAGCGGCTTGTAAAAATGCTTCAGCTATGTTGTTTGTTTCGGCTAAGGTGAGCCAAATGGCATTATTACCTCAAGGTAAAGTAGAAAAAACAAAACGAGTACAAAACATGGTTGCACGTATGGATGAGCTGGGTTTTGGTAACTGTACCAATACTTATGCTTGCGAAATGGAATGTCCTAAAGAGATTTCAGTTAGCAATATTGCAAGAATGAACAGAGAATTTTTAGCGTCGAAAGTATGTAGTGCGCAATAGATTATTCTCTTATTGATATTTAAAACCACAGATTCCTTGAGAAGGAGTTTGTGGTTTTTTTGTTGTTAACTATCATTCTCTATTAACTCCCAATAGCCTCCTTTGCGAGAACCAATACGATTAAGAATACCTTCTTCTTTCATTTTTTTAATTTGCCAATCTACACCTTTTACAGTAATTCCAAGTTGTATAGCTAATTCTTCTCTAGTTATTTTATTATTTTTAGAAATGGCAGCAAGGATTCCCCCCCTAGTTTTTACCCTAGTTTTTACCCTAGTTTTTACCCTAGTTTTTACATTTATATCTGCCGTAATTTTCTTAGATCTTTTCTCTACTCTCTTGAAAATAACAGTAAAAAGGCCTATTGTTTTGTAAACTGGAGAAGGAAGCCCAATCGTTTCCATGTCTTTTGATATTCTACCAATTCCTGAACCAACCTGTTCTACCATATTCATTCTATTAAAAAGCCCGAAAATTAAAGGGTTTCTACTATGGCTTTTAAATCCAAATTCTTCAGGTCTTATAGCACTAACAAGTCCACCTGGATTTGTAATTTCAACTCTATCATCAAAGAACTCAACAATTATTTTGCTCCCTTGGTCATAATAATCTCTATGAGAAAGGGCATTTATTAAACTTTCTTTAAAAACACTTTCAGGAATTTCCCATAGTTCTTTACGGGGCCCTCCACCTTCAATAATATATCTAACATTTAATTTTTGTTTTAACCACTGCATTGCCTGACGATATTGATTCATCAAAGTTCCGCCAAATATTTTATCGTCAATAATCTGTACTTTATCTACACCATCAAAGGCAACACAACGGATAATTGCAGTATCAAAAAAATCTTCAGGCTTTTTTCCGAAAAACAAAACACTACCATTTTTAAAGTTGCCTTCATCATCAAATAGCTTTAAATTTCTCATTATTTGATTGTTCTCAATATGAGCTGAATACCCTGCATTAGCTCTAAACTCTTTAAAGAAATCTACATCCAAATCAATATCAACAGAAAATGGATTACAACTGCTGTCATCGAAAAATATGCGATTTGACTGCTGAAAAAATCTCGCATTTGTTCAGCTGATGTGATTTTTTGTGAATTAGCACTCTGTCGAATATATATAGCTCCTGATGTAGTGTAAGGTTTTTGTAAACCTGATGGCACATCAATAACTCCTACTTGTTTCCCATCTATTTCAACAAAATAAAATGGAATATGTAAAGCGGGGCTTAAGTGACTTAAGGCTCCTTGAATAGCTGACCGTTTGCTATTGTTTATTTCTATTCCCTTTATCTCATTATTATCATCAACACCTAATAAAATTACCCCTCCAGCAGCATTTGCAAAAGCACAAACCTCACCGGCAAGTTCGCTAACTTTTGACGGAACACTGATTTTAAACTCAGCGTTATATCCTTCACCAGATTTTGCTATGGTCTTAATATCTGTAACTGTTAGATTCATTATTTGATTTATTTTCAGTCGATAAATTTAATGTATTTTCTTCATTGATTTCAGTAGCTTGTACTTTTTATATTGATATTTTAAAAGAACCACAGATTCTCATCTTAAGAGAGCAAATGTGGTTCCTTGATTTGATAAAATTATGCCAATAATATCACAGAATAATCAGCATAAAACACACTAAAACGTAATCAATTTATTATTATAATTATTTTCATTTATATCTGAGCTTATTAATAGATAGGCTCCACTTTTTATCTTGTATATCTAGGTATTTTACATTTGATTCTTCTTTAAGCAATCGACCATTTATATTAAATAATTGAATTCTTGCGAGCGCTATATCTGTTTTAACGTAAATAGTATTAATAATAGGGTTAGGACATACCTCCAGATTTAATGCAGAAATAAGGTTTGTGGAAACAGAATAATCTTTTTCAAAAGTTCCAATATCCGGTGCGTTACCTGCGTATTCATTTTCTTGTAAATCTAGAATAACTTGTCAGTTATATTCAAAGAAAACTCATCCCCGTCTTCATTCCAAAGGATAGTATTTACAAAAACAAGATGGTCTCCATAAATATATATTGCTCCTTTTGAACTTACATTATTTATATCATATGAATTTGAAATAAAATCTTTGATAGTTCTGTTAACAATTAGGATTGTTTTATTCTATATATTTTTTAATCTTTAAAAAACATGAGAATAATACTTCTATGAGCTAGAATTGTTTATTTTAATATGGACTACTTCAGCATTATTTCCTACCCTAATTGGAGGGACAGAAGTTCCATAACCGGAGGAGACATAAAAATGGGTGCTTCCCTTTTTTAAATAACCCCAATCCTTTTCAAATACCATTGAGGTAATATAGTTGAATGGCCAAAACTGCCCATTATGGGTATGGCCGGAAAATTGCAAGTCTATAGGGTATTCAGCAGTTTCGCTAAGTTTAAAAGGTTGATGATCGAGTAGGAAAACAGGTAATTCCAAATCAAGATCTTTTGTTAGTTCATTAAGAGATTTCCTTTTTTCTCCTCCAAAAGTGGCTGCTTCTTTATCATCGCGGCCAATAATGCAAAATAGATTTTGAATAGTTACACTTGAATCTTTGAGCATTATTATGCCATTATTTTCAATATAATCCAACTCTTTATAAGCGCGACTTATATACTCGTGATTACCCATACAACTGTATATCCCATATTTGGGTTTTAATGCCTTGAAATGCTTTAGGATATA
>Ga0256826_1000916_pt1 | contig 18402 bp, 12 predicted proteins | sample CV79metaG_FD_185975 | JGI IMG/M metagenome (GOLD analysis project Ga0256826, IMG submission 185975) | Hydrothermal vent microbial communities from East Pacific Rise, Pacific Ocean - CV79 | ecosystem: Environmental > Aquatic > Marine > Hydrothermal vents | place: Pacific Ocean: East Pacific Rise...
TGCTTCTCATGGTGGAGGACTAGGTGTTTTGATAGCGCTCTATCTTGGCTGTAAAAAATATAAAGTAGATTTTATGTGGCTTATAGATAGACTTGTCATTCCTACAGCTCTTTTTGGTTTTTTTGTTCGTATGGGAAACTTTATGAATTCAGAGATTTTAGGAAAGCAAACTGATGTTCCTTGGGCTATTGTATTTTCCCGTGTAGATTCATTACCTCGTCATCCAGCACAGCTTTACGAAGCATTTTCTTACCTAATTATATTTTTTATTCTTACATATATTTATAAAACTCACTATAAAAATCTAAAACAAGGTTTTATATTTGGACTTTTTTTAGTACTTGTTTTTAGTGTTCGTTTTATGGTTGAGTTTGTAAAAGTAAGACAGGCTGACTATACTTTGGATATAGGACTGACAACTGGACAGCTTCTTAGTATTCCATTTTTGATTTTAGGCATTGGACTGATAATTTGGAGTCGTAAAAAGTAATGCAAAAAGTTATATTTGCTTATTTTATTTTTATTAATATCGCTGCGTTTATAATCTACTGGTTTGATAAATATCTGGCAAAGTCTGGTAAACGCAGGATATCAGAATCTGAACTGCATGCTTTTGCTTTACTTGGGGGCTTTTTAGGTGCAACACTAAGTATGTACCTTTTTAGGCATAAAATAAGTAAATCATCTTTTTTAATTACACATATATTTATTATATTGCTCTGGATAGCAGGGATTATTTACTATTTTTTTGATTTAAATAGGTTAAACTTTCTGGGATAAATATTTATCTGTGTTTATAATATTTTTTCTTATCTCTCTCAACCGATATCTTCCATAGATAATTTACTAACAAATAACCAGAAATCGAGCCAATTATAGAAAATAGTGCTGTTCCAAAATAGAGTGGAATAAAAATATTATCAATATTATTTGAGAACCATGCAAGAGTCATCTCTACAGGTTCAGGTTTAATGCCAAGTAAAAATGAGCCAGTTAGATACTCCAAATAATACATTGGCGGCATTGTAATTGGGTTACTAATCCAACACATCGCAAGACCAATAGGGACGTTAAACTTTATAAAAGGAACAAAAAGTAAAACAGCTGCCATTTGCATAGGCATAGGAATAAAGGCAATAAAAAGCCCAATGAAAACACCACGAGAAATCATTGTTCTATTTGCAGAGAGATATTCACGAGGAATTTTTGCTTTTTTTATGAAAGCTTGTAGTTTTTCATGTTTGGATGTATTTTTGAGTGTTTTTCTTATCATTTATTTATACTTTATATTTTTGACAATTATAACAGCTAAGAGCTTACAAATACTAAATATGCTAAAATAAAAGATATTAAAATTGAAGGTTAGAAAATGTCTTTTGAAAAGTTAGGAATTATTAAGCCGTTGCTTGATGCTATATCGGATTTGGGTTATAAAGAACCTACACTTGTTCAATCTAGGGCAATTCCAGTTGTTTTATCAAAAAAAGATATCTTTGCAACTGCACAAACAGGGACAGGGAAAACTGCTGCGTTTGGATTACCAATATTGCAAAAATTAAGAAAACCTCTTGAAGGAAAAGGTGTAAGAGTAATTATCCTTTCTCCGACAAGAGAATTAAGCATACAAATTCATGATGATATGCAGGCTTATGCTAAAAATATGCAGATAAAAACAACTATTTTAGTTGGTGGTAAAGATCTGCAAAAACAAAGAGAGAGCCTCAAAAAAGGGACTGAAATTATCATAGCAACACCTGGGCGACTCCTTGAGCATATTGAAAATGGTTTAAGTCTTAGTGATGTTGAAGTATTTGTTTTAGATGAAGCAGACAGAATGTTAGATATGGGTTTTACAAAAGATATACGTAAAATTCATCCACTTCTGCCTAAACGTCATCAAACCTTACTCTTTTCAGCAACTTTTAGTGATAAAGTAAGAAAACTCTCAAAACTTATTTTGACAAAACCTACATTTATAGAAACTGCAAAACATAACACTACAGTAGATACTATTAATCAGGTTGCATATTTAGTGGATACAGCACGAAAAGCTGCACTTTTAGCATACTTGATAGGTTCAAGAAACTTTCCTCAAGTCTTAGTTTTTACAAGAACAAAAGCAAGTGCTGATGAACTTTTTGCTGAATTGAAAAAAGATGGGCTTAAATGTGGTGTCCTTCATGGTGATAAAACAAAAGCAAATCGTTTAAAAACATTAAATCAATTTAAAGAAGGTCAGTTTAGAGTTTTAGTGGCAACAGATATCGCTTCTCGAGGCTTAGATATAGAGCATTTACCATATGTTATAAATTACGAACTGCCTTCAATTCCTGAAGATTATGTTCATCGCGTGGGAAGAACAGGTAGGGCTGGCAGACAAGGTGAAGCTATCTCTTTGATCGATATTTATGAAAAGTATGACATTCGAGATATTGAAAAACTTATTGGTGAAAAGATACCTCAAGAGGAAGTTGAAGGATTTGAACCAGATCCAAATATTAGAAGAAAAGATGTTGATGAAGTAAAATTAAAAGCTGAACATAAACGCAGCTCGGCTAAAAAAGAGCGTCAGTATAACAAAAACACAAGTAGTGTTCCTAAAACAAGAAAACAAGTCAAAGAGACTAAGAAAAAACGTAAAACTACAAAAAGAGATGCAAGATAAGGAAATCAATTTGAGTAAAATAGTTGAGAAATTTTTAAAAGATTATAAAAGACCTGCGTTTAAGATTGAAACAGTGAACCTTATTTTTGAGCTTTTTGAAGAAGAGACCATTGTAACTAGCGTTATGAAGTTTCAAAAACTAGATAATGATGCTAGTGAATTGAAACTTAACAGTGTTGATTTAGAGTTACTTGAGCTGCGTTTAAACGACTTAAAACTTCAAGAAAATAGATATATTGTAGATGAAAAAAGTTTAACTATTCTTGGTGTTCCTACAAATTTTGAAATACAAATAAAAAATAAAATCTATCCTCACAAAAATACAGAATTAGAAGGACTTTATAAATCTGGAGATATATTTTGTACACAAAATGAACCAGAAGGTTTCAGAAGTATAACACCTTATCTTGACCGTCCCGATATTATGAGTGTTTTTACCACAACAGTCATTGCAGACAAAAAGAAATATCCTGTACTTTTAAGTAATGGCAATAAAATAGAGTGTCACGATAGTTTTGATGAGCGTCATGGTGTGACTTGGTTTGATCCACATCCTAAGCCTGCTTATCTTTTTGCTCTAGTAGCTGGAGCTTTGGGGTCAATTACCGATGAATTTACAACAGTAAGTGGCAATAATGTTACGCTAAATATTTATTGCGATTTGGGTAATGAGTCTAAATGCTTTCATGCTATGAAGTCACTCAAAGAGGCAATGATATGGGATGAACAAACATATGGCCGTGAATATGATTTAGATATTTATAACATCGTTGCAGTAGATAGTTTTAATATGGGTGCGATGGAAAACAAAGGTTTAAATATTTTTAATTCAGCCTATGTTTTAGCAGATATGGATAGTGCTACTGACGCTAATTTTATGGGAATTGAGAGTGTTATTGCCCATGAGTATTTTCATAACTGGACAGGAAACCGCATCACTTGTCGTGATTGGTTTCAACTTACCCTTAAAGAGGGACTAACTGTATTTCGTGATCAGTGTTTTTCGGCAAATTTGAACTCAAAAGAAGTACAACGCATAGAAGATGTCAAAGCTCTTCGTGAGAGACAATTTGTCGAAGATGATTCAGCTACAAGACATCCAATTCAACCAAAATCATATATCTCAATGAATAACTTTTATACCTCGACTGTATATGAAAAAGGTGCTGAAGTTATACGAATGATATATACATTGTTGGGTGCACAAAAGTATAGAAAAGCGACAGATTTGTATTTTAAAACTTTTGATGGACAGGCTGTAACGACAGATGACTTTTTATGGGCTATGAGCGAGGCTGGTGAAATTGATTTATCGCAGTTTAAAAGATGGTATCATCAAAGCGGTACGCCAAAACTGGAAGTAAAAGAGATATTTGAGAATGGTATCTATTCGCTGCGTTTAAGACAAGTAATTCCAAACGCAGTGGGTGGTACAAAACAAGAGCCTTACTACTTTCCTCTTAAAATGGGACTTTTGGATGAAAATGGAAAAGCAATTGTAGAAAAAACTTTGATAATATCCAAAGAAGAAGAAGAATTTAGCTTTGATGGTTTGAAATCTAAGCCTATACTCTCTATAAATAGGGATTTTAGTGCTCCCATCATAGTAGAACAATCAGAAAATGATTTTGCTTTTTTAATGAAGCATGATACAAATAGTTTTATTCAATATGAAGCAACACAAAACTTTGCACTTCAAACAATTAATAAAGCTATGAGTAGTGATGAAATAGATGAAAATTTTGTGAACTCTTTTGGTTATTTACTAGATTTAGATGTAGATTTGTCGTACAAAGCTTTACTCTTAGAATTACCATCAATATCAGCTATTATGCAGACACAGGAAAAAATTGATTTTGATACTATCTATAAGGCAAAAGAAAAACTCTCTAATCATCTTGCATCCACATTTAAAGAGAAGTTAGTTCAAATGTATAATCAAAATCATTTTCCATTCTCAACAGAATTAAATGCTAAAGATATAGCTCAAAGAGCTATTAAAAATAGAGTGTTAAGATTACTTAGTGCTTTAGAAAACGAAGAGATCGCAGTGATGGCAAAAAAACAGTATTACGACTCTTTAACTATGACAGATAGAATTGTAGCTTTAGATATACTTGAAAATATGCATGTCAATTATGCGCAAGACGCACTAGAAGATTTTTATGAAAAATATAAAGATCAAACGCTAGTGATGAACAAGTATTTTGCAATTTTAGCATCATCAGGTGGGGATGAAGTACTCCAAAAGGTAGAGCGATTGCAACTTGATAAAGTCTATGATGAAAAAGTACCAAACTTAGTACGTTCACTTATAGGTTCTTTTTCAAGAAATTATAAACATTTTCATGCTCAAGATGGAGGTGGTTATAAATTTTTAGCAGATAAAATTATTGACATAGATAAAATTAATCCACAAATAGCTTCATCACTGGCAAATTCATTTAAAATATATGATAAATTGTTAGATAGAAATAAAAAATTATTACAACAAGAATTGAAACGTGTAGTTTCTACACAAGGCTTGTCAAATAATACATATGAAATCATTAATAAAATTTTAAGAAATGCTTAAAACAATATTTTTTATCTTTAAAAACCCCTATTGTAGGCGCATATACGATTATTTTATTATAAAAATTAGATAAAATTATCTATAGATGTGATATAAATGTGATACCATTTTGATAAAGTTTTGAATAACTTAAATCAAGAGGAAAATTATATGGCAAGATTAGTTGTATTAGGTGGTGGTGTTGCTGGTCATACAACAGCAACTTTTGCTGCGAAATGGTTAGGATCACAACATGAAGTTGTGGTAGTTACTCCAAATGCTAAATGGAATTGGATTCCATCAAATATTTGGGTAGGCGTTGGTGAAATGAAGAAAGAGGAAGTTACTTTTGATTTAGCTCCTGTATATGCAAAGGCTGGTATTACATATCACCAAGCAAAAGCGGTATCTATCAATCCTGAAGGAAAAGAAGATAGTGATAAGCCTTTTGTAACAATTGAATATACAAGTGCTGATAAAGCTGGAGAAAGTGAAACTATTGAGTATGATTACTTGGTAAATGCAACTGGTCCAAAGCTGAATTTTGATGCAACACCTGGTTTGGGTAATGGTAATGGTCAAATGGGTGACAATACTGTTTCTGTTTGTACGGCAGACCATGCAGTACATGCATCAGAAGAACTTGAAAAAGCGATTCAGAAGATGAAAGGCGGAACTCGTCAAAAATTCTTAATCGGTACTGGTCATGGTATGTGTACATGCCAAGGTGCTGCGTTTGAGTATATTTTCAATATAGAGCATGAGCTAAGAAAAGCCGGTGTTCGTGAGATGGCAGATATGAAATGGATTTCGAATGAATCATTTCTTGGTGACTTTGGTATGGGTGGATTACATATGAAAGTTGGAGGATATGTAGTATCTTCAAAACTTTTTGCTGAATCACTTTATGCAGAGAGAGATATTGATTGGCTTATTGGTGCGCATACATCAAAAGTTGAAAAAGGTAAACTAGAGTATGAACTTCTTGATGGTTCTAAAGGTGAAGAGGAGTTTGATTTTGCAATGCTTATTCCACCATTTGCAGGTGTAGGTCTTAAAGCCTATGATAAAGCTGGTGAAGATATTACAGCTACTGTTTTTGCTCCAAATGGTTTTATGAAAGTTGATGCTGATTATACTCCTAAACCTTATGCTGAGTGGAAAGCAACTGACTGGCCAAGAACTTACCAAAATCCTACATATAAAAATATGTTTGCTGCAGGTATTGCATTTGCACCGCCACATCTTATCTCTAAACCGATGAAGTCTCCAAATGGAACTCCGATTAACCCTACACCACCAAGAACTGGTATGCCTTCAGGTATCATCGGTAAAGCGGTTGCACACTCTGTTTGTGACTTAATGACAAAAGGTGAAAGTGCTCACTTACATGAAGCTTCTATGGCTGAAATGGGTGCTGCTTGTGTTGCTTCTGCGGGTAAAGGTGTATTTAGTGGTACAGCAGCTGCGATGACTGTTTATCCTGTTGTTCCAGATTTTGAAACATACCCAGGAACTGGTCGCGATACAGATTATACATTTGGTGAGATTGGTCTTGCTGGTCACTGGATTAAACATATTTTACATCATCTGTTTATCTATAAAGCTAAACTCAATCCAGGCTGGACACTGATCCCAGAATAACATATAAGGAGATATTATGGAAAAAAAAGTTGTTGAAGAAGAATTAAATTTCTCAAAGAAAGAACATTATAAGTTAACAATGATGCCAGGTGCTTTTGCTATTAAATTGAGGACATGTGTAATATTTCAATTTATCAGATTTGTAATCATTAATGTAAAAATGATAATTGTTGTGGGTAAAAGTCACTAAGTAGATACTTATCTATCATTGCGGAAGTTTTTACTTCCGTGATAGTAATATTCCTCATCTAAAAGGTTATTTCATGGTGCAAACTGTTATTCAATATCCGACACCGTTAAGCGTGGAATATGCAACAGATGTGAGAGTATTTGATGAAAAATTATTTTCCTTGATAGAAGATCTTGAAGATACTATCAAGGAAAATAATTTGGATGGGCTTGCTGCATATCAGATAGGAAGTTACTTTAATGTAGTCGTTCTCAAAGATGGGGATGGCTTTATTGAGATAATTAATCCTCGCCTCATAGGTCACAGTGGCAGTATTATAAGTGGCGAGACTACTGCATATTATCCAAATAGAAGTGCGAATATAGAGCGTTTTGAAAATGTCAGCATTGTTTACCAAGAGAGACACGGTGAAGATAAGACATTAAAAGCAAGTGGTGATTTGGCAATTTTACTCCAGAGAAAAATTGACTACACGTTTGGTGCAACCTTTATACATAAAATGTCTAAAGAAGAAAAGAAGAGATTTGAGAATGGGCTCTCCTCAAAAACAGACATCTCTAAAAATCAAGTACAAAATGATTACTGTCCGCGTACATTTCTAAGAGATAAAATTTTACTCCTCTCTAATATTTTAACAATTCTTATCGCTTTTGTTTTTATTGTCTCTTTTTTCTTTGGAGATATTTCTACATTGTGGCGTTTACAGCTTTATGGTGCAGCGGGTGTAATAGGACTTGATATTGTCTATTTTTTCTATGCGCAGTATGAGGGAAAAAAATATGTCTCTTGTGGTAGTTGCCAGCTTGGTAATATTGTAGGAACTGTAGTCATCTCTCTTTTTAGACTCTTAGTAATTATGGGGCTTTCGTACTATTTTATAGGTAGTGTATAGATGTCCTATAAAACACTGATATTAGTACATTATCAAGATATTTTTTTAGCACATAAAGCAAAAATTATACGTCAGTGGGTCTCTTATGAATCACCAAAGATAATTCTTGCTACTCACAGTATTGATGAGAAGTATTTTATACAAAATTATGCAAGTGGTGTTTTTGATTATTTTATGGGTGTAATTTCTGGTGAAACTAAAATCGGTAATTGTCCAGTGATGCAAGAATTATTAGAGTATTTAAAATATAGAGAAATTAGTGCAGATGAATTGTTTGAATTATGCAGTCATTTTAGGCGTTCAATGCTTGATTTTTCTTATGATTCTGGTTTAAACTCAAAACAAATCTTCGAAGAAATTTCTTATATATTTGATAAAAATTTTCGAGGAATATTGAAATTTTATACAGATACAATTTTTCAAAAACTCATTGATGCCAGACAGGAAGCCCTTCTTGCTTCTCAGGCAAAAGAGTATTTTTTATCAAATATGTCACATGAGATTAGAACACCGCTAAATGCTATTTTAGGGTTTGTAAATCTACTGATTAATGAAGATATATCTAAAAAGCATCGAAACTATCTCAATATTATTTTAAATAGTGGAGAGAATTTATTAAGTATAATAAATGATATTTTAGATTTTTCAAAACTTAGAAGTGGTGAATTTACTATAGAACCCAAAGTGTTCTCTTTACATGAAGAATTAAGCCACTCTATGGAGTTATTTGTTGCAAGTGCTAACGCTAAAGATATCACTATCATCTCGTTTATCAATCCAAATATTCCAAAAGAACTTTTTGGTGACATTCTAAGAATTAAACAAATATTATCAAATTTTTTAAGTAATGCTATAAAATTTACTGCTGAGGGTGGTTTTATTCAAGTAGAAGCTGAATGCAATGATGGATATTTGAAAATTAATGTTACAGACAATGGTATCGGAATTAGCCAAGCAGAGATAAAACATATATTTGAAGCCTTTGCTCAGGCTCAAGAACATGTAGAATATAATAAAAATGGAACAGGATTAGGACTCTCAATATCAAATCAATTAGCTAAATTAATGGGTGGAACTGTTGGTGTTGAGTCTGTTGTTGGCAAGGGAAGTACATTTCATGTTGAGTTACCAATCGAAGTAGTTACACATGAATGTAATTTTGTCGAAGATATCAAAAAATATCAAAAACTTAAGATGGTTATTTATGTAAAGGATATGCAGTTAAGTGTTAAACATAACTCTTTGATAAAATATGCAGAAGTATTTAGTATGCAATTAAAAGTTGTAGATAATTTAGATTGCGATTATGATGTATCTATTTTTGTGCATGAAGAGTGTGATGAAGAATTTAAAAATAGTGTGATAAATTCCGATAAAATGAGTATAGTTCTTATGAGTCGTGAATATGATGATTATGATAGTTATGAACATATTCAAAGTATCTGTTTTCCTCTGTATTGTTCAAAAATTCATAAAGCGTTTGATGAATTGTTAAATCCAAGTAATGACCCTGATTATGATAGAAAAATTACAAATAAATTTAAGGGGCATATCTTAATAGCTGAAGACAATGAAGCTAATCAGGAGTTAATGAAAATTATTTTAACAAAGTATGGCTTGACATATGATGTATCTAACAATGGCTTAGAAGCATTACAATTATATAAAATTCACAAATATGACCTAATTCTAATGGATGAGCAAATGCCTATCATGGATGGTATAGAATCAGTAAATAAAATAATAGAATATGAAGAAATGCATGGATTAAGACATACCCCAATATCGGCTTTAACTGCAAATGTAATTAAAGGAGCCAAAGAGAGAGGACTACTTAGTGGTTTTGATGCTTTTTTAGGCAAGCCTATAATTTTAAAAGAACTTGAGAGAGTATTTATGTCTTATGTAAAACTGGATTCTTTTAATATTAGTACAGATGATAAAAATGAAAATAGTTTTGAAGAAGATATGATTTCTGGTTTAGATACAGAGAAGTTGCTAAAAGAGTTGATGCTTAATAGTGATGAACTTGTAATGCTTTTAACACTATTTTTAAAGAAAATGAGAACAACTTTACCAGCACTCAAAGAAGCGATAGATATAAGAGATTATAAAAATATTGGATTATTATCTCATTCTGTTAAAGGCTCAAGTGGAAACTTTCGTCTAGAATTGTTACAAAATATAGCTGGAAAAATGGAAAGTGAAGCAAAAGCAGGGAATGAAAAGTATGACTTTGAAGGAAGTTATAAAATAATAAAAGAGAAGATGAATAAAATCAAAATAATTTAAAATAATAGATATTATATAAGTAATATTTATTATAAATTTAAGATTAATTTATTTTTAAAGCATAGAGTAGTACAATTTTTATTATGGTTATAATAAAAATAAGGAAATTATATGCGTAAACTTATACTGCTCTCTACTTTTGCAATTTTAAATACAGCTATTTATGCTGATTCAAATATTTCAAATGAGACAAATCAAACAGACACACAGATTCAGATAAATGAATTAAAAGCTCAGGTTGCTAAACTAGAAAAAAAAGCAAATCGAAATACGAAAAAAATTAGTGCGGTGAATAAACTTGCAAATAATGATAATTTAAAATTTGGTATTGATTTTAGAACTGCATATGATTATATAAGCTATAAAAATGCAAAAGGTGATACTGATACAAATGATGTATTTACTAATAGGCTCTGGATTAAAATGGCTTATGCTCCAACAAATAATATCTCATTTTTCGGAACACTTTCATACTATAAAATTTATGGACAAGTAGCAGCTCCACATCCTGGAATGGATCAAATGGACTGGATTGTTAATGGTACTGCTGGTTCTACTAATAATTTAAGAGTAAAAGAGGCATTTTTCTTATATAAAAATGATACATTTTTAGGTATGGATATTCCATGGACTGCAAGTATCGGTCGTCGCCCTTCAACTGATGGGTTACTTGTAAATTACAGAGAAGATCAAAAAGCAAAATCTGCTATTGGGCATAATATTAATATGGAATTTGATGGAGCAAGCATTAACTATACACTTGAAAATGTAACGGATGTGTCAGGTATGTCAATGAAGTTCTGTTTTGGTCGTGGAATGAGTGATGTCAATAGTAGATATAGTGGAATAGATAGAAATACTGATGGAACATACAGTTTTAATGGTGCAAATAATTATGGAAATACTCCAGGTTTTGCAAATACAGATTTAGTTGGTATTCTATTTAATCCGTATGATGATGGACAATACTCTTTACATACCGTATGGTTTGATGCTTTTAACCTTCCTGGTATGTATTTTAAGACTCCTGCTACTTCTACGGATCCTGCTAAATATGATTTTAAACAACATGGTGATGTTCAAGGCGGAGCAGCTAGTTTTATAGCTGATGGTATTGGTGATGGCATAACTGATATGCTAGATGATACCATTTTCTTTGCATCATTTGCATATAGTAAAACTAATCCTGATGCTGGACATACAATGCTAGGGAAATCAACAAGCAAACTGGGGACTTCATTCTATACAGGTGCAAATTGGCCTTGTCAGCTTATAGATGATGCAAGAGTAGGTATAGAGTACAATCATGGTACTAAATACTGGAGAAGTTTTACATACGGTGAAGATACTTTAGCTGGTAGTAAACTAGCAGTTCGTGGTGATGCTTATGAAATGTGGTTTAACAAAGAACTCATAGGTAAAAAACTTACAGCGCAAATTCGTTATACATATATGGATTATAGATTTACTGGAAGTAATGGATTCTTTGGTGATGGTGGTGCTGCTACAGATATATCTGCTGCTAATACACCAAATGCAATTGATATAGTTCAAGATGTAAGAGCATATATTAGATATAGATATTAATTAAAGAAACCTTTTTGGTTTCTTTATAGATTCTTTCTTTTTTTCTTTTTTTATCTTTTCTTTCTTCATTTCAATAAGAAACATTATGTCTACTTATTTAATACATAAGTTAAATAAAAGTTAGTTATAAGCTTAGATTTATTAGAATATAAGCATCTAAAATATTTTATAAGTTTATATTAAATTTATAATCCATTTAGAAAAATGAGAAGAGGAAATGCTTATGAGTGTAGAAGTTTCTAGAAGAAAATTTCTTCGTGGTAGTGTGGCTTTAAGTGTTGCTGGAGCATCAGCAATAAGTGCTACAAACCTATTATCTAGTGAACATACTAGTGAAAATAAATCAACTAACAGTCGCATACCTAGTACAATTACGACAAAAACGAGTACAAATGATGCACAAAATGTACCATTCTTATGTGGTATCTGCGTTAATAAATGTGCTGGTTTAGCAAGAGTTGAAAATGGAATAGTTACAAAATTGAATCCAAATCCATATTTTCCAAAATCAAGAAATATGCTTTGTCCAAGAGGAAATGCAGGTATTCAAACTATGTATGATCCAGATCGTTTAAAATATCCAATGATAAGAATTGGTGAGCGTGGTGATGGAAAATATAAAAGAGTTACTTGGGATGAAGCTTATGAAGCTATCTTAAATGGGACAGATAAATTTAAGGGATTAAAGCAAATTCTTGAAGAAGAAAAAGATAATCGTTCGACTATTGCGTATTGTAATGGAGAGGGCTTATCTAAAGAAGGTTTTGAAGTTTTAGTTGGTGAAAAAATTGGTTCTCCAAACTATGTTGATGAAATTAGTATTTGTCTTGAAACGGCACTTGGTGGTTATGTTAATACAATTGGAACTTATGGAGAGGCTGATTTAAATAATGCTGATTATGTAATTATAGCTGGTGCCAATAGAGCTGAAGCTATCATCACTCCTGATACAATGGATATGTTTAAAAGAACCAAAGGAAGAGGACTTAAAACAATAGTACTTGACCCACGTTTTACAAATACAGCAGTAAAGGCTGATAGATGGTATGCAATTAATCCTGGTACTGACTTGGCATTTGTACTTGCATTAACATATGTTGTATTTAAAGAAGAACTTTACAACAAAGATTTTGTATCAAAACATATGGAAGGTTTTGACGATTATCAAAATCATATTCTTTCACATAACTATACTCCAGAGTGGGCAGCAAAACTTACAAATATTTCTGCTAAAGAGATTTATAAAACTGCTAGAGAATTTATGGCTGCTACTTCACCTATATATTATCAAGGTCGAAGAAGTGTTTTCTCTAAAAATGATTTTCAACTTCGTCGTGCAATGGCAATTTTTCAAGGTTTGAGTGGTAACTTAGATAAAAAAGGCGGTATTGTTTATGGAGAAAAACTTCAACTTCCAAAAGAGGAGATAAATGCACCTATTTATGCTCAAGCTGAGTCTAGATTTGATAAAGAAGGCATAGCAATTCCATCTTTAAAAACAGGTTCATGGATTGTTCTTAGAAACATGGTTTTAGAAGGTAAAAATCCTTATCCACTAAGAGCAATGTTAATGAGAAAACATAATCCTATGAGTGGTGTTCCAAATACTAAAAAGACAGAAGAATTCTTGAGAAAAATGGACTTAAACGTAATGATAGATATTCTTCCTAGTGATACTGCAATGTTCGCTGATGTCATATTACCAGAAGCTTCTTACTTAGAAAGAACTTCTCCAGTAGCTAGTTATGGTGGGCTTGAACCTGCAATCGTTCAAAGAAAGGCTGCTACTAAGCCTCTATATGAAACAAAAACTCCTGAAGTTATTTATAAAGAACTAGCTGAAAAATTATCAAAACCTCTTTGGGAAATTACCAAAAAGTTTGATGAAGATGTACAAGATGATACTGATGGCATGAGTGAAAGCGAGATTGAAGAGTATTATGAAGAAAATGGATTTAACCTTGCAGAGCCTTGGGAAAAACCAGTTGATGAACAAAATGAAGAGAGAATTACAAAAGCATTTGGTAAAGAAGCTTGGGCTATTTTAGAGGAAAAAGGTGTTTATTATCCTAATATTGAGGAGTATCATCAACAATTAAATCCAAATGAATTTCAGTATTATCCTGAAAATAAAAAGAACTATACAACACAAAATGAGAAGTTAAAAGTTAAGTGTAATTTAACGAATTTAACAAAAAAAGGGGTTGACTCTATGCCACAATGGCATGATGACTATGAGTTTAAAGTTCCAGCTGGTAAGTTTAGACTTGTAACAGGTCGTCATGCACAGTTTACACAAAGTGGAACGACTAACAATATGATGCTTAGAGATTTAATTCCTACAAACTATATTTGGATTAATAATCAAATGTGTGACAAGATGGGTATAAAATTTGGTGACACAGTTGAAGTGAAAAGTAGAATAGGGGAAGTAACTATTATGGCTTATCCTACTAATAAAATTGCCCCAAATCAAATTTTTATGCTTCATGGATTTGGTGGAAGTAGTGAACACATGGAAATTGCTTCTCATAATGGTGCAAATGATGCTTTAATTATTGAAGATATTATTGAACCAGTATATGGTGCAGCAGTAATGCATGAAACTAATGTAGAAATAAGGAAGGTGTAATTATGGCTAGATATGGAATGGCACTAGATTATAAAAATTGTATCAACTGTAAAGCATGTGAAGTAGCATGTAAAGAAGAAAACGGTGTAGAATTAGGTGCAGAAAAACATAGAATTTGGGTTGGTGGAAATAATCCAGATGGGCAATGGCCACTACTAGATATTACTTCAGCTTCATTTTTGCCAAGTCAATGTCAACATTGTGATGATGCTCCATGTGAAGAGGTTTGTCCAACACATGCAACATACTACGATGAAAATGGTGTTGTTCGTGTAAATGCTGATAAATGTATTTTATGCTCGTATTGTATGAATGCTTGTCCTTATGATGCAAGATATGTTGATGATAGAACAATGACAGTAGATAAATGTACTTTTTGTTCCGATACAAGATTAGCTCGTGGTGAAACTACTACAGCTTGTCAAAATACATGTCCTACTAAAGTAAGAACATTTGGTGATTTGGATGATTATGATAGTGAAATCAGTGAACTTTTAAGAACAAGAGAACATTTTAGTCTTAAATCTCATCTTGGTACTAATCCAAAACTTTTTTATCTAACATAAGGAGGATATAGTGAATTTTATTAAAAAAATAATACCAATGAAAGATTTTACATTAAAGAGTTTATTGACATTTGAAAAAACTCCCTTAAATATTTTGATGTTTGTTGTGACTATTGGGTTGCTTGGAGCATTTGGTTGGGGTGTTGCAGAATATTTGATGCATTCTCATGAAGCTTATAATGTGACAAGAACACATCCATGGGGATTATTAATTGCTATGTATATCTTTTTTGTTGTTAGCTCGACAGGTCTTTGTATAGTTGGCTCATTAGGTGATGTATTTGGCTTTAAAGACTATATGGCTATGAGTAAAAGAGCTATTTTAGGTTCTATTGTTACTATCTTAGCAGGTTTTGCAGTTATAGCTTTTGAAATTGGACATCCTGTTACAATGCTTATATATAATGTATTAAGCCCAGGTTTAACATCTGCTATTTGGTGGATGGGTACACTTTATGGATTGTATTTAACATTTATGATTATAGAGTTTATATTTTTAATGCGTAATGATATGAAAAATGCTAGAATTTTTGGTCTTACAGGATTATTAATTGGTCTTGCAGCACACTCAAATCTTGGCGGTGTATTTGGATTTTTAAATGCTAGAATTATTTCAAATGGTGTGTTTTATCCAACATATTTCATCCTTACTGCGTTTATCACAGGTATCTATTTAACATATTTAATGTATGGCTTTAGATATAAAATGCAAATTCCTGATGATATTAAAAAAGGTCTTTTAGGTCTTGCTAAAATACAAGCACTTTTATTGGCTATTTTAATGTTCTTTGAAACTTGGAAATTATTAACAGCTGTTTATGGTGGTATGCCAGGTCGTGCTGATACTGCTGAACATATTTTTCATAGTGCAGGATTCTTGTATGGTGAAGTTCTTTGTGGTATGGTTATTCCATTTGTTATAATGTTGGCAACTAAATGGCAGTCTATTAAACTTTATGTATTTACATCTTTGATAGGAATGGTTGGTATCTTTTTTATGCGATATGATTTAGTGCATGATACACAATTAAAACCACTTCAAATGATGAAAATTACTGAATATCAACTTCCTCCTGAATGGGTTGAATATTTTCCAAGTGCTGCAGAGATAGCGATTGGCTTTGGTGGTATTGGAATTTTCTTTATGTTATACTATTTTGGACAAAAAATGTTCGAGTTAGATGCTGGAAATCATTAGTCCTTTATTAAGAAGTCTCATTAATTGAGGCTTCTTCTTTTAGCTATAATGTCGATATGAAAATCATAGAAACTTCAAGAAGAAAATTTTTACAAAGTAGTGTTTCGCTTTGTATATATGCTAGTTCGTCTTTCTCAAGTCCTTTATTCACAACAAAATCATCAAACAAAAATTTAAGAAATGTTCCTTATTTATGTAATATGTGTAGAAATAAGTGTGCAGGATTTGCGAGAGTTGAAAATAATATAATTACAAAATTAGATCCAAACAAGTATTTTCCAAAAAGTAGAAATATGCTTTGTCCTAAGGGAAATGCGGGTATACAAGCTGTTTATGATAGTGATAGATTGAAATATCCTCTTATTCGAATAGGTGAGAGAGGGGATGGAAGATATAAACGAGCCACATGGGATGAAGCTAATGAATATATCAAAGAAAGGCTTGTTAAAATTATAGATGAGCAAAAAGATAATCGTTCAACTATAGCCTATTGTAATGGTGAAGGTTTTAATAAAGATGAATATATTAAATTTTTTGGTTCAAAACTTGGTAGTGCTAACTTTTTAGATGAGGGAAGTATTTGTTTAAATACGAAATTAGGTGCCACACAATTAACCATTGGTGATATAGGTGAAATGGATGTAGCTGGAAGTGATTATATGATAATTAGTGGTGCAAATAGGTATGAGTCACTGATAACACCTGATAGCATTGATATGATACACTCAAAACAAAAACTTGTGGTTTTAGACCCTCGTTGTACAGTTACAGCAATGAAAGCTGATGAGTATCTTCCTCTTAATCCTGGAACTGATTTGGCATTTTGTTTAAGTATGATATTTATTGCCATAAAAGATGAACTCTACGATAAAAAGTATGTAAAAGAGTATTTTAATGATTTTGATAGATTCAAAAAACATATACTTTCAAATAAATACACTTCAGAGTGGGCAGAAGAAAAAACACATATTCCCGCACAAAAAATTGAGCAGATAACAAAAGAATTTTTTGCGGCAAATAATCCACTCTACTATCTTGGACGACGAAGTGTTTGGAGTGCAAATGATTTTCAGTTACGTCGTGCTATGGTCCTCATTAATGCTCTTGCTGGAAGTATAAATAGAAAGGGCGGTATTATTTTCGGTCAAGCTATAAAGCTCAAAGAAGAGGAAATAAATGAAGCATTTTATAATAATGCAGAAGGTAGATTTGATTTAGATGGTATAGTTTATGGATCTCAAAAGGGTGGAAGTTGGTTAAACTTTAGAGAAAAAGTCATAGATGAAACTGCTCCTTATCCAGTAAAAGCTATCTTTATACGCAAACATAATCTTATGCAAAATATGCCAAATATTAAAAAAACAAAAAAAATGCTTGATATGATGGATTTGGTAGTGGTACTAGACACAATGCCAAGTGATACGGCAATGATGGCGGATGTTATTTTGCCTGAGTGTACCTATTTGGAAAGAGAAGATATGGTCGTGAGTTTTAACCGACTTGAACCCTCTTTAGCGCTTAGAAATCAAGTGATACAACCATTATATGAGAGTAAAAGTATGCAAGATATTTTAAAAGGTTTAGGTAAAAAGCTCTCAGTACCCCTTTTTGAGGTAAGTTCTAAATATGATGAAGATTTACAGGATTCTATAAAAGAGCAGGGTAAGTTGAAAGCTTTTAATGATGGAGGCTATGATTTAGCAGAGTTGTACAAATATAACACAACTATGCGAAATAAAAAACTAATAACTTCGCAATTTAATGAAAATATATATAATTCTTTAAAAGAAAAAGGAGTCTGGCATCCTTATATAAATGAACAAAAAGAACTTGGAAATGATTTATATGAATATTATCCCCAAAATAAAAGATTTTATAGTGTAGGTAGAAAATATAAGGTTAATTGTTCTCTTAAAAAGTTAGATAAGTTTGGATTTGATGCTATGCCTACTTGGCATAATCGTTATGATTTTAAGCCTGCTAGAGGTAGTTTTAGGCTTATAACAGGTAGATATATTACTTCAACACAAACGGCAACAACAAACAACATAATGTTAAAAGATATGAAAGAGACAAATTGTCTTTGGATAAATGATAGAGTAGCTGAAAAACTAGGTATCAAAGAAGATGATAATTTAGTTGTTACTAGTTCAATAGCTAGAGTAGTTATAAAAGCATACCC
>Ga0256826_1000917_pt1 | contig 18382 bp, 16 predicted proteins | sample CV79metaG_FD_185975 | JGI IMG/M metagenome (GOLD analysis project Ga0256826, IMG submission 185975) | Hydrothermal vent microbial communities from East Pacific Rise, Pacific Ocean - CV79 | ecosystem: Environmental > Aquatic > Marine > Hydrothermal vents | place: Pacific Ocean: East Pacific Rise...
AACATTTAAAGATGTCTGCTCAAACCTTTTTCCAGAGCGATTATCTATGGTAATCCAGCCACTTAAATCAGCTCTGTTTTTCGAGATATTTAATACATAATTACTTTTCCAAGAGATGTTTTTTATAAGATAGTCTAGTTCAAGGTTTGAGCGAAGAGCCTTGGATGTCTCTATATTCCAGACAAGAGAGGGTTTCGTTATAAGAGTGTTAGGAATAGTTTTAAAAATAATATCATCCGCGTTTACGGTAATGATTTTAGAGTTCTCAGTTTTTACAATAGATCTGTTTGAACTACTAGAGAGTAAAATTGCTGAGACTATTTTAAAGTTTTTTGTATCTTTGAGAACTTTCACTTCTACTTTTTTACCTATGTGTGCATCTAAAAGTTTTGCTTGAGTGAGTTTGTCAAAACGGTACTGTTGAGAGTAGAGTTTTACAGAGTCCGGTAGTTTTACATTTACAGAGTCTGTGTTGATTGAAGAGGCTACATCATCATAAACTATGTTTGTATCATCTTTATTGAGGGTGAGTGAACGCTCCTCATGAACGAGACCTAAATTACCATTATAAACGACAAGAGAGTTCCCTTTGATTTCACCTCCAAGAGTGGAAGAAAATGCAGAACTCACTATAAACGCGGTGCTAAAAATTGCTAAAGATAGATGTTTCATACTAACTCCTTGATAAGATATGTTACACTTATAAAAAAAATATAGGGTAACTCTTGATAAGCTCTCCTCTTGTGTATCTTTTTACATTAGCTTTTATAGCCACCGCGTTTACACTCCTAGATACAAAAGCAAAACTCTCTATATTTAAGTATGTTCCAGCAGTAGTAATGATTTATGCCTCATCTATGTTTCTCGCCGCCTTTGGAGCCTTTGAATCAAATGAAGAGATAAATACCATCTATAAACTCACAAAAATGAATCTACTCCCTGCCATGCTTTTTTTAATGCTACTACAAATCGATTTTAGACACTTTTTTCGACTTGGAAAAACACTCTTAATCTCGTATGTTTTAGCCGTTATATCTATTGCGTTTGGCTTTGTTGTAGTTGCGATTCTTTTTGGTTTTGATCAAGATACTTCCTCCGCGTTTGGAGCCTTAGCTGGCTCATGGATGGGAGGCACTGCAAATATGATAGCAGTAGGCTCGGCTCTTGGTGTAAGTGAAGAGGCCTTTGCCTATGCTCTTGTGGTAGATAGTGTGAACTACACTCTATGGGTTATGCTTCTTCTCTTTCTAGTCCCCTTTGCCACCGCGTTTAACAGGTTTACAAAGAGTGATGAGAACTTAGCCTATTTAAACGATATTGGTTGTGCCTGTTCTATGGGAGCTAAACGTTACTGGCTCTTGATAGCATTAGCACTTGTAGTCTCTTTTATATCACAGGTGCTAATAGGCTATATAGAGTTTTTAAATAGCACTACAACGATGGTTCTACTAGCTACTGCATTTGGAATTTTAGGCTCTTTTACAAAACTAAGAGAACTCAACGGCTCAAGTGAAGTTGCTACTTCTATGCTCTATATTATCATAGCCCTTATTGGTTCAAAGGCTGTGATTGAGAGCTTTAGTGGACTTGGTGTCTATGTTTTTGCTGGTTTTTTAATCCTTCTCATTCATGCTGTTATAATGGTTCTAGGAGCAAAAATATTTAAGCTTGATCTCTTTAGTATAGCAGTCGCATCTCTCTCAAATATCGGTGGTGTTGCCTCAGCCCCAATCCTTGCAGCAACTTATAACAAGTCACTTGTAAGCATAGGTGTTTTAATGGCTATAATGGGTTATCTGATTGGTACTTTTGGTGGGCTTTTGGTTGGTCATTTACTTCTTGGGCTACATACATAAGCTAGATTCAGAATCTAATATTAAATTAGGAAAAAAGATGAAGAAAAAAACAAAAATTTTAGCAACAATAGGCCCGGCTTCAGATTCACTCTGTATGATAGAATCTTTGATGAGAGCTGGAGTAAATGTCTTTCGTCTTAACTTCTCCCACGGTTCACATGAGTACCATTTAAATGTTTTGTCACGCATAAGAGAGGCTGAAAAAAATACAGGCCTTTTTGTTGGAATCCTCCAAGATATTAGCGGACCAAAAATTAGAGTTGGAAAACTCCAAGAGCCCTTTGAACTTGAAACTGGCGATATCGTAGAGTTTGTAAAAGATGAAATTTTGGGTGTGCGAGTGAGTGAAAATCACTATAAAACTTGTATAAATCAGCCCTCGATTTTAGCACAACTAAACCTTGGCGAGCACATTTATCTCTATGATGGAATGATACGAACTGAAGTTATTGAAGCAAGTGAAAACTCTCTAAAGGTAAGAGTTGAAAACAGCGGAAAACTCTCTTCAAGAAAGGGTGTGAATTTTCCAAGTACACACTTGGGTATAGATGTACTCACACCAAAAGATAGAGAAGATATGCTCTGGGGTATAAAAAATGGTGTTGATTTTATGGCTATCTCTTTTGTTCAAGATGCTGGGGATATGAAAAATGCAAGAAAAATTATTATTGATAATGGCGGGGAAGTACAACTCTTTGCCAAAATAGAAAAATTTGATGCAGTTGAGAATATTGATGAAATCTTAGAATATAGCGATGGATTAATGGTAGCTCGTGGTGACTTAGGTATAGAAGTTCCCTACTACGATGTTCCATCACTACAGAAGATGCTTATAAAAAAAGCAAATGAGGCCTCAAAGCCAGTTATAACTGCGACTCAGATGCTTCTCTCAATGACAAAAGAGGTAAGAGCTACAAGAGCGGAAATCAGTGACATTGCAAACGCGGTTATTGATGGAACAGATGTGGTGATGCTCTCAGAAGAGAGTGCGGTTGGTGACAACCCTATTTTAGCTGTGCAGACTATGGTAAAAGCGATACAGGGTGCTGAGAAGATATACCCATTTGATAAGTATGATGAGTTTAAATCTCGTGATGCAACAGATAGTATAAATGCCTCAGCAGTAAGGCTGTGTGGTGAGGTTGATGCATGGGGTTTAATCTGTCTGAGTGCAAGTGGAGCTTCTGTACGAAAAATATCTCGTTACCGTCCACGCCGTGATATTTATGCTGTTACACATAATGAAAAAGTTGCAAGGTTCTTAACAATATGTTGGGGAGTTGTTCCCGCGTTTATGGTTGAAGAGGGCTCCCTTGGGCAGATGATGTCTTCTGTGATGAATGAGGGTCTTCAACGAGGTGTCTTAAAGTTAGAAAAATCATATATACTTACAGCGGGCGATCCTGTTGGAGTTGCAGGAAGTACCAATATGATTCGTATTTTACGTGAGCATGAGATGATGTTCTTTAAGGATTTAAAGAACAACTCATAGAAATAGTTTTTCTATTTATATTTTTTGTTTTGCGATGTATTTCAACCAGACAAAACCAAAAATTCCAGCAAAAAGTGAAGCTGCTAAAATACCAACCTTTGCTTGAAAGATAAATACATCATTACCTAAAAAGGCTAAGTCCGCTACAAAGATAGACATAGTAAAACCGATACCACCTAAAAAGGCAACTCCAAACACTTGACTCATTGTACTGTTTTCGGGAAGCTTGGCAATACCTAATTTTATGGCTACCCATGCCACTCCGGCAATACCCATCACTTTCCCTACAACAAGCCCAGCGATAATACCAAGTGATACAGGAGAAATAATAGTTTCACCTATAGAAGAAAAATCAATGGAAATACCGGCATTTGCAAGGGCGAATAGAGGTATTACAATAAGTGCTACAGGAAGATGTAGAGCATGCTCCAGTCTGGCTGATGGTGAACCAACCGAGTCAATGTTGTCTGTTATGTTGAGTAGAATTGCTTTTTGTTTCTCATGCATAGTGTTGTCGGTTGCAATAGGGTAGTTATCATACTCATCAAGTAAATTTTTAGTATGCATTGTAAAATCTGTTGGAGTTCTTTTTGGTTTAGAAGGTATTGCCATCGCTGCAATTACTCCTGCAATAGTCGCATGCACACCAGATTCAAGCATAAAAAACCACATAAACAGACCAACTATAAAGTAAGGGAGAATCATATGTATACCAACACGGTTAAAGAGTACCAAAATTAAAAAAGAGAAACCTGCTAAACCAAGAGGAAGAAATTGAATTTGGTCAGTATAAAAAACAGCAATAACTATAACTGCACCAAGATCATCAACTATAGCAAGTGCAACTAAAAATGTAACAAGTGCTGGTGAAACACGGTTCCCCAAAAGTACAAGAGCTGAAATGGCAAATGCAATATCTGTGGCCATTGGAATACCCCAACCAACTGCACTATCTGTGCCATAGTTGATTGCTGTATATATAAGGGCTGGAAGAATCATTCCTCCAATCGCTGCTAAAATAGGAAGAATAGCAACCTTAATGTTGGAGAGTTCACCAACTAAAATTTCACGTTTTATCTCTAATCCAACCATAAAGAAAAATATAGCCATAAGCCCATCGTTAATCCAGTGATGAAGGGTGTGAGAGAGCTGCCATGAACCAACAGTAAAATCAATTTTTGTATGAAATAGATGAGAATAAGCTTCAGTCATTGGGGTATTTGCTAAAATGAGTGCTAAAACAGTCATAAACATTAAGACTATACCGGTGGTAGTCTGTGCATGTAAGAAGTGTTCAAAAGGTGTTGCTATTCTGTCAAAAGCTTTTTCCCAAGGGGCATAGAGTTTCATGTTATTTTCCTTAAAATAATTATATGCATTATAACTAACAATTGATAATTTAAATAAAGTGTGTATAATCAACTTATGAATTTAAAAGAGTTGAAAAATAGCACCATACTATTGTTTGGAAAGAGTCGAGCCTTTAGAGATAGAGAGTTTGAATTTCAGATGAAGTATCATCAGATAAAAGTACTCAAGGAGTATGATGAAAGTGTTGAAGTTGTTGTTGATGGTCGTATGATGACACCTTCTGAGGAGAACGAGAGTGAGAGACTTTACAAGAGTAAAGCTATAAAATTTATATCGATAGATAAACTCGAAAGAGAACTTGCAAAGTCGATAGATGAAGATACTCTCTTGATGAGTCTTAAACTTTCACATGATAAAGAGAGACTCAAAGTATTCTTAGAGAACTCCATGATTAGCAAAAAACTCTTCTTTAGACTTTTAAAGATGTACTCATGGGGTGATGAAGACTTTTTTGAAAATGATGACAATCGTGATGTCAGTGCCGCGTTTATATCGCGTTTTTATGAAAATATAGAGAGAAACCATAATGTCCAGTATGCTACAACAGGTTTTATACATCTTGTTTCACAGACAGAAGATGCAGAACTTTTAAGAGAGATATCAAGTTTAAAACCACTACAGTTTCATCCAAAAATAGATGCAGCAATCGCTATGAGTCCCTACTGTGATTTAGAGCTTCAAAAAAGATACTTTAAACGCGGTGAAGCGAGAGATTTAGAAGCACTCTCTTTAAATAAAAATCTCGATGAGGGTTTAGTAGAAGAGTTTTTAAATAGTGAAAGCTTAGGAGAGAATGTAGCACGAAACATAAACTTAAACATGGGCCTATTTGAGAGGCTTAAACTCTATATAAATGCACTAGCACTCAATGAAACATTGAGCTTTGATATGCAGAATGAGCTTTTGGAACTTCAATCAGTAGATATTAATTATGCCCTCTCTTTAAATAATGCTCTTGATGAGAAGGTATTACGAAAACTACTTACCCTTGAAGATGAGAAGATACAAGAGGCAGTATATGAGAACAGTGCAACCCCTATAGAGATTTTAGAAGAGGCATATAGAGATGCTAAAAATCACTTAGCACTTGCAAAAAATGAATCAACACCCATAGAGATTTTATATCAACTTCAACTCGACTCACGATATGAACGTTATGTAAAAACAAATGCTGGTTTTGGTAAACATATACAGACCGAAAATATAGGATGGCTATAAGAGATGAAAGCTTCAGAACTAACAGAAACAATTACAGCTTTAGTAAGACAAAAAGTCCCAACTTTTCTCTGGGGAGCACCGGGAATTGGTAAGTCTTCAGTAGTGAAAGAGATAGCTAAAAGTAGAAGTTTAGAGTTTATAGACCTACGTTTAGCTCTCATGGATCCAACCGATTTAAAGGGTATTCCATTTTATGATAAAGAGTCTCATACTGCACTCTGGGCACCACCTGCCTTTCTTCCAGTAGATGGTGAGGGAATTCTCTTTCTAGATGAGTTAAACGCGGCTCCTCCTTCCGTTCAAGCCTCTGCTTACCAGCTTATTCTTGACCGTCAAGTTGGGGAGTACAGACTTCCAGATGGCTGGGCAATAGTTGCAGCTGGAAACCGTGAAGGTGATAGAGGAGTGACGTATAGAATGCCATCACCACTAGCAAATCGTTTTGTACACTTTGAGATGGATGTAAATGTGGATGATTGGAGAGATTGGGCTTATAAAAAAGGTTTAGATGAAAGAATCATCTCCTATATATCCTATAAAAATGAGCACCTCTTCACTTTTGATGCCAAGAGTGATAAAAAGAGTTTTGCAACTCCAAGAAGCTGGGAGTATGTCAATAGTATTTTAAAAAGTGATTTAGAGAATACTCTGATTTTAGATGCTATTAGTGGGGCGGTGGGAGCAGATACGGCAGTTGGTTTTTTAGGCTTTACTAAAGTGATGAATAGGCTTCCAAATATTGAAGATATTCTTAACTCAGGTGAGGGTGAATACTCTGAAGAGGTTGATGTCTTATATGCACTCAGTACAGGTTTAGTCAGTGGTGTTTTAAAAGATGAAAGCAGAGTAGATAATCTCTTGAAATATACTCTTGAGTTAAAGGGAGAGTTCGCGGTGATGATAGTTCAAGATCTCCAAAGAAATGGTATTGTCATGGAGCATTCGGAGGTCTTTAAAGAGTGGGTGAAAAAGTTTCTTTATCTCTTAGAGTAAAAGAGATGAAGACTCATCTCTTTTAAAAGTTTAATTAGTTGAAGTCAAAGCGGTAAGCTTCATCCTCTTCAACAATTACATTTCCTGAACCTTCTGGTGCATAAGGTGCCAGAGATCTTGAAGCTGGTCCAACATCTATAGGCTTGTTGTATGTAATGTTTGTTGTGTATCTACTTACATCTGTTCTCCATCTTGAATCTTCTGGTAACATCTCATTTCCATAAGTGTCTATAGTATTCGCAAGTTTTCCCCACTGAATCCAAGAACCATCATACATATGAGTTTTGTATTTTAAAATTTCAAATGATGCATAAGTTATAAGTGAAGCACGAGTTCCTGTTCTACAGTATGTATAAATATCACTATCTCTTTTAACACCTAGTTTTCTAAAAGTACGTTTGAGCTCGCGTTTAGACTTGAAAGTCATAGAAGCATCTCTTGAATCAACTACACCATCGTTATTTAAATCTTTTACAGCATCTTCTATATTTATAACACCGCGATACTCTAGGTTTACTGCACCTTTAATATGCCCTTCGATTGCTGAGTAACACTGCTCATTGTGATCTGCACCACACTCTTTAGATTCAGTTTTTGAACGTTTTTTTGCAATATCTGCATTATACTCTGCTTCACTTCGTCCATCAATAATTATATCTTTACGGCTATTTGTATCAACAATATTCATCATATCTTCCATACTTGCAAAGAGAGTAAACTGTGTTTGAGTTGGTAGAGTTTTGATTGATTCAAAATTTTTACGTTCAGCTGGCATTATGCCTGCTTCCATATCACCAAAGAAAAGTTTTCCACCTGGTGCCATAAGGTATTCTGAACCTGCACTTGTAAACATTGACTCTTTAGATTTTACACCTGCTTTTCTGATTTGTGGATTTAACTCCGGATCAAACATATACATAGCTGTACCATTCATAAGTGAAATATGATCACTTTTCATTCCCCAGTAGTTCATAGTCCATAAAAAACGAGTAGCTAGTGCCATATTTTTTGGTTCATCACTTGCAACAACCACAAGAAGCATATCTTCATTAGGGTTTATATCGTAAGCCCAAAATGCGCCATCCATACCGTTTGGCATACCACCGGCAAAAATAGGCATTGGAATATCTGATATACCATCAAAACGAACATCACCTGTACCTGTACAGCCAGCAGTTCTGTCAAATGTATAAACATTTACATCATCATGTTTTATAAAAGGTGTCTTACCTGGTAGAAGACCTACTTGCATAACAAATAGACGACCATTTACATTAGCCGGACGATTACTTTCCCAGTTGTTTATCCATTTTGCAGCTGTTTTAGCTGTAACAAGACCTGACTCGTTTCTTCTATAATCTCTCTGGTCGTGGTTGAGACTACGAATAGTTTTATGTGCCTTAACCCGTTCTGAAAAGCCGCCCATAAAGTTCTGGAAGCTAAAAGCTTCAAGTGATAATGATGTTGCAAGCAGCGCTGTAACTAGTGATATTTTGTTCATTTATACTCCATTAAATTTAATTCTGAGGAGTATATAATAAAAAATAATATTTAAACTCTTTTAGAGATAAATTTTAATTATTTATCAAAAAAATGTAATAAAGTTACGATTAGTAACTTTATTGTGATAGAAAATAGCTTTAATTGAAATGGGTTAAAAAGTTTATCTCGCTTATAGAATGACTGAGAAAATATGATTTTATGCATAAATATGCAAAAAAATTGTTAGAATGATAGAGAGGTTATTATTTTGACATTTAAAATTAAGTTATTCGTTGCCTTTATTGTTTATGGTTTGAGTCTTGTTTTGTTTACTCAAATTGTAGGATTTAAACTTAATGAGCAGCATATTAAATCAGCGAGTTTGAAAAAGGCCTCAGAGGTTTTTAGAACTAAAGATAAAATGTTTCAACGCTATATACAAAATAGTAATTTAAAACTTCTCGCCATTAAAAACTCTAAAATATTTAAAAACTATCAACTAAAAAAGAATAAAGCTATAGATATAGAATCATTTTTTTTAAATATAGCAGCCACTTCAGATAATATAATGCAACTAAGATATATTGATAAATCTGGTATGGAGAGAGTACGAATAGACAGAAAATCTTATGCATCAACTGCATACATAGTCTCTAAGGAAAAATTGCAAGATAAGAGTAAACGTTACTATTTTACTGAGGCAATACATTTAGATGAGGGAGAGTTTTGGTACTCAAAGCTTGATTTGAACATTGAACACTCAGAGATTGAAAAACCTATTAAGCCAGTGATTCGAGTAGCAACAGTTGTGACTTTAAAGGGTGAAAAAATAGGTGTCTTAATTATTAATATTTTTATGAAAAACTTTTTAAAAGAGTTAAGCGAGGACTCTTTTAATAATATTTATCTTTTTGATCGTGATGGCCGTATTATGGTTGACTCTCGTCATAAACAGTGTTGGAGTAGATACCTTAAGAACAGAGAGATTCTTTCTAATCACTTTTTATCTGAGGAATTTAATAAAATTATAGAAGAAGATACTTATAGAGGAAGTAGCATTTATGCTAGTAAGATTTTTCTAAAAAACGGTGAAGAGATTCGTATGATTGTTGAACCGAAAATAGAACATATTGAAGCAGAACTCTCTTTGATTATCTCTAATATTGCTCTGATTTTGTTAGGAGTTGTCCTAATATCTTTTCCTCTCTCCTACTTCTTCTCTCAAATACCAGCAAAACTCAAAGAGAAGGTTGATAAACAAAAACGAGAGCAGGATGTTCTTCTTTCACTCTTTGATTTAGGAGATGCAGTTCTTTTTAAATACAAAAGTGATGAGAAATGGAGTGTCAGTTCTGTCTCTAAAAGTGTTGAAAAACTTTTAGGTTATCAGATGAGTGAATTTAAAAATTCTACTATCACTTATGCAGAGTGTATTTATCATGATGATTTAAAAAGAGTAATAGATGAAAGAACCAATGCAATACAAAACAAAGTTTACTTTTTTGAGCATGAACCTTATAGAGTTGTTACCAAAGATAGAAAACTGAAATGGATTTTAGACTCCACTGTAATTGTGAGAGATAAAAAGGGTGAAATTATCAATTTTATCGGTTATTTGACAGATATAACAGAGCTGAAAAATCAAGAGTTAGATTTGGAAAAAATATCTAGAACAGATCAATTAACACAGATATGTAATAGAATGTATATTGATGAGCTTTTACATGTTCAATACTATAGATTTAAGCGTTCTCACGAGGAGTGCAGTATTATCCTTATCGATATTGATTACTTTAAGTTAGTGAATGATAAGTATGGACATATAGTTGGAGATAAGGTTTTAATCCAGTTTGCTAATCTTATGAAGGACTCTATTCGAATTGGTGATTTTGTAGGTAGATGGGGTGGTGAAGAGTTCTTAGTTATTTTGCCACATACTAATTTGGCAAATGCAATGCTCTTGGCAGAAAAACTAAGAGAATTGGTTCATAATTGTGTCTTTGATACAGTAAAACATAAAACAGCAAGTTTTGGTGTTGCTACTTTTAAGGATGGTATGAGTATAGAGAACTTAATAGATGTAGCTGATAAAGCACTTTATAATGCTAAAGATAGTGGTAGAAATAGGATTTCTACTACACAAGAAGAGTTTTAAGGTGAAAACTTTTTTTAATCAAACTACAGGTGTAGGTTTATTACTTTTTATAATTCTCTCTATATACAATATAGTCTTAGATATTAAAGAGGATATAAACTATATCAATAAAATAGAGTTGATTAAAGAGAAGTTAAAGCAAATAGAGAAAAATAGCAAGATAGTTTTAGAACTTCAAAGGGAGAGAGGTTTAACTAGTATCTATATGGCCTCGTTTTCACAAGAACATAAAGAGACAATGCTTTTACAGAGAACAAAGAGTGATTTGTCTATGTCTGAAGACTCCCAAATTCTCAAGGAGTCTATACAAAATATTCGTGATATGCTAGAATCTAAAAGTGTTACAAGAGAGTATGTATTTATGCTCTATTCTGAGCTAATTCGTTCTCTTCTCTTAGATACAAAATCTTTAACATACAATACAAGCGATAAAGAGCTTAAAAATGAGCTCTTGATTTATAATGATTTGAACTCTCTTCAAGAGGTGCTTGGTCAGTTAAGAGCAAAAGTTGGGGTTGTCCTCTCTGCTAAAAGTATGTCAGAGTTTCAAGCAGATGATATAGCAAGAACAAATATACTTTTTTATCATCAACTAGAGACAACTTTTATAAATGATATTCTCTCTTCCGATGATTATACAAAACGTATATCTAAAACAAAATGTTTAAAACATACTCTACGTATCTCTAGAAGTATATCTAGCGAACTTGATAAAGGTGAGAGTACTTTGTCAGCTATAGAGTGGTTTAAAATCTCAACTTGTGCAATTGATAAGATAAATAGTTTTGTGGATAATCAGATTTTAATCATAAATCAAAATATTGAAGTGAGTATTGAAAAAGCAGAAGAGAAACGTATAAAACATTTTGTAATCTGGCTCCTTGGATTTATAATACTCTCTATTTTTGTCTATATATCTTTAAAAAAATCAAAAGAGCTACTCAAAGAACAGGCCATGCTAAGAAGCTATAAAAAGGCGATTGATTACTCATCTATGGTATATACAAGTGATGTCAATGGTAAAATTACACATGCAAATAAAACACTCTGTGAAAAATCAGGCTACACAGAAGAGGAACTACTCTCTCAAAAGTATACGAAACTCTTACACCCTGATGTAACAGATAAAGAAAGGTTAGACCTACATAAACATCTTATAAAACATGAAAAGTACAATACAATTTTAAAAAACTCTTCTAAAAATGGAGTGGTTTTTTGGGCAGATACTTTTGTAGTACCTATATTGGATGATACAAAAAATCTTGTGGAGTATATAACTATTGGTTGTGATATAAGTGAACTACTACACTTAAATGATGAAATCCAAGATACACAGAGAGAACTCTTATATAGACTTGGAGAGGCAGTAGAGTCAAGAAATAAGGAGAGTGGAAATCATATAAAAAGGGTAGCGCACTACTCAAAAGCCTTAGCCGAATTACTGCAACTTTCACATAATGAGTGTGATGTTATTTTTGCAGCTTCAAGTATGCATGATGTTGGTAAAATTGCTATTCCAGATAAGATACTGCTCAAGCCCGCTAAACTAACAGAGGAGGAGTGGGTTATTATGAAGACTCACTCTGAAATAGGCTATAGACTCTTTAAAGATTCTAATCGTGAGCTCTTAAGAGCTGCTGCAGATATTTCATATCAGCATCATGAATTTTATAATGGTAAGGGTTATCCTAGAGGTCTTAAGGGGGAAGAAATCTCTATTTTTGGAAGAATTGTAGCTATTGCCGATGTTTTTGATGCACTCTACTCAAAACGACCTTATAAAGAACCGTGGAAACTAGAGGATATTTTAGAGTTACTTCAGCGAGAATCTGGGGAGCATTTTGATCCAAAACTTATAAAACTATTTATAGATAATATTGATATTTTTCTCACAATATGGAAAAAATATGAGTAAGGTTTCTCAAGCTAAGGCAAAACTTTTAGTAGAGTACCCATACTTCGGAACTCTAGCTTCAAAGGTGAAAATTATTTTAAATGATAATATAGAGTCCTTTAAAAGTGATGGGAGTACTTTAGAGTATAACGATGATTATTTTGCAGGTTTAGAGATAAATGAGTTAGAGTTTATATTTGCAAATGCTGCTATGCATAAATCTTTAGCCCATGAAAACAGAAAAAATGGAAGAAGTGGATGGCTCTGGCAGATGGCTACAGATATGGCTATAAATGATATGCTTGTAGAGAATGGGCTAAAACTTCCCTATGGAGCTCAATATAGAGAGCGTTTCACTGGTATGTATGCTGAGGAAATATATGCTGAACTGAAGTCAGATATATTAAGGGATGATGAAGATTTAGAGTATGAGGCAGATGATGCTAGAGATGTAGAACCAAATGATAAGAATGAAGAGCAGAGTAAATCTCAAACTCAAGAGGAGCTGCAAGAGGAGATATTTCAAGAGCAACTAGCAGCAGAGGAGGCAATTTCACTTTTAGAATCAGAGTTTAAAAAAGGGGAAGCACCATCCTATATAGAGAGGTTTTTCAAAGTTGATTTTTTAGGAAAGATAGACTGGCGAGATGAGTTAAAATCAGCACTTGATAGATACTTTAAAGATGATTACCTTCTCATTCCACCAAATAAAAAGTTTCTCTCTCAAGGAATTTATCTACCTTCAACCACCTCTCAAACCTTTAGACTTATTATTGCTATTGATAGCTCTGGATCAGTAGATGAAAATCTTTTAAGTGAGTTTTTAAGTGAAGTGAATTTTTTAATGTCTCTAGTCTCACATTACCAAATAGAGTTAATCATATGTGATGAGAAAATTCACTTACATAAAACTTTTTATAGTGGAGAGAGTCTTGATATTGAGATAAAAGGGGGAAGTGGGACTAACTTTAGACCTGTTTTTGAGTTTGTAGAGAGAGAGTTTGATGATGTTAAGCTCTTACTCTACTTTACAGATTTAGAGGGAAAATTTCCTTTTGAAGAGCCACCATACAGTGTCAAGTGGATTACTCCAAAGGCCCAAGATGTTCCCTTTGGAGAGTTGATAATTTTAGAGTAAGGTTACTCTTGAATACAGACTTGGTTTCGCCCACCATTTTTTGCATTAAAGAGCATCATGTCTGCTTGGCTTATCGTCTCATCTAAGCTATCATCATAAACTGCTAATCCGATGGATATTGTGAAGTTTATAGCCTCTTTTTCATCGGAGTAAAAAGAAGTAGTAGCTACTTCTTCTCTAATTCTGTCAAAAATTTCTACTGCTGAAAAACGATTTATATTTTTTAGAACAACACAGAACTCTTCTCCACCAAAACGCGATACTACATCTCTGGGATTTGTACTAGAAGTCAGTATTTCAGCAAGCTGAGTAATAGCTCTATCTCCTGTATCATGCCCATAGTTGTCATTTATCTTTTTAAAGAAATCGATATCAATCATTCCTATTGCAAAGCCTTCTGATATTTCATCTCTTTCGTCTATATAGTTATGCATACTTTGAAAAAAGTATCTACGGTTGTAGAGACCTGTTAAGAAGTCTCGATTCGCATGGTTTGTAACTGTTTGAATATTTTCTAAGGCTTCAATAGAGTTGTTTATACGGCAAGAAAACTCCTCTTTAGAAAAGGGCTTCTTTATGTAGTCATTTGCCCCATGTTTAAGAAATAGAGCATTAATCTCCTCATCATTGTTGGAGCTTATTGCTATGATGCAGAGATCATTTTTATCTCTAGTTTTTCGTACTTCATGAACGAGCTCTAAGCCATTCATTACCGGCATGTTATAGTCAGTAATCATAAGCGAGATATCGGGATGAGTCTCTAACATTCCTAATGCTTCTTCTCCATGAGCTACTGCATAGACATCATAAAAAAGATTTTTTAAAAAGCCATTCATCTGCTTTCTAAAAACCATAGAGTCATCAACAACTAAAATCTTATGCTTTTGGTTTTTATGTAATCTTTTAATAGTGTGAATAATATAGTTTATATCGTCAACTCCACCTTTGTTAACATAGTCGATAATATTTTTTTGAAGCATTTTTTGGCGGAATTCTTTGTCGATGTTTGCACTTAGTACTATGGCATGCTGCCCTTTACGTAATACATAGTCAACAATTTCACCATTAGGGGCATCTGGAAGATTGATATCTAGGAGAGTTATAAAGTATTTGTATTTACTGAGGTAGAGTTTTGCTTCAGCAAGTTTATAGGCTATATCGACCTCAAAATGCAGTGCAGCATGTACTTTTTTTGCGATAAGTTTAGCAAGTGTTTTATTATCTTCAACTATTAATATTCTTTCCATTTAGTGGCTCATTTTAAGTTATTTGTCCGATATTTTACTATAATTCGTTTATGAATTATTTAAGTGTAACTTTAGAAAAACTTTTAGCAAAACAGAATGTTTTTTTAACAGGGGGTGCTGGTGTTGGAAAAACAACTATAACCCGTGAAATTATTGCCGCTTATGAAGAAGATGCTAAGCGAGTTGCAAAACTTGCTTCAACGGGAATGGCGGCTACTCTTATAGGTGGACAGACTCTTCACAGTTTTTTAGACTTAGGAATAGCAAGTGATTTAGAAGAGTTAGAGAGAAATGCAAAGTATGAGATAAAGAAAAAAATCAAAAAATTAATTTCTAGTATGCATCTTATAGTAATAGATGAAATCTCTATGGTAAGTGAGTCTCTTTTTGAGATGATAAACTTGCGTTTAAAACAGGCTGATTTCAGAGGTTCACTCTTAGTAGTGGGTGATTTTTTGCAACTTCCTCCTGTTGTTCGTGGTTATGGTGAAGTCTGTTTCGCATTTGAGTCAGAGGCTTGGAAGAGTTATAGTTTTGAAAAAGTGGAACTAACACATATATACAGAACGGATGATAAGCATTTTATAGAACTTCTAAATCATGTGCGCTTTGGGTTTATCGATGAAGCCATTCATAACCATCTTAATGAGTATATAAAACCACTCCCCAAAGACTTAAGTGAGTTTACTTTTCTTTTTGGAAAAAACCAGACAGCCGCGTTTCATAACAAAGAGCAACTCTCTTTTATAGAAAATGAGCTCTTTGTTAAAGAGGCTCAAATCATCAAACATCTAAAATCTGCAAGTGACAAAGAAGTTGAACGCTTTATGAATGATGCAAGAATAGAGAGAGAACTAGAACTTAAAATAGGAGCTCCAGTTCTCTTTACTCGTAACTCATGGAACTACTTTAATGGTGAACGCGGTGTAGTTGTGAATATAGATACAAAGTATGTTTATGTTCAAAAGAGTGATGAAAAAGTAATAAAACTTGAAGCAACTTCGCAGAGTAAGGGAGTTTGGAAAGAAAAAACCATAGATGGGAAAAAAGAGATGCTTGAAGAGAACATTTTTAGTATCTACCAGTTTCCTATAAAGCTTGCATTTGCCATAACCATACATAAATCTCAAGGAATGTCTATCGAAGATTTAATCATAGAGACAAATGAAATCTTTGCACCCTCACAGTTTTATGTAGCCCTTTCACGTAGCTCAAACCCATCGCGTTTAAATCTTATAGCTCCACAAAAACAGTGGTATGATTTAGCTTTTGTCAATGCTAAGGCGATGGAGTTTGTAAAAAAGAGCTAAATATGATATACTTTGGATATACATTAGGAGTTTATTATGACTGCAACTATCTCTAAATGGGGAAATTCTCAGGGAGTTAGATTTCCCAAAGATATTATGAAAGATTTGCATTTATCTATTGGTGATAAGGTGAAAATTTTTATAGAAGATAATAAGGCGATTGTTGAGCCGATTAAAAAAGAGAAAATCCAATACAATATTGAAGAGCTTGTCGCTAAGATTCCTGCTGATTATAAGCCTAGTGAAGAGTTTATATCCGTAATGGGAAATGAAGAGTGGTAGAGTATATCCCTAAAAAAGGGGACTTGGTTATTTTAACTTTTAATCCATCGGCTGGGCATGAACAACAGGGCCGACGACCAGCACTGATAGTTTCAAATGAAACTTTCAATAGACATGTTGGATTAGCAATGGTATGCCCTATAACAAATACGGACAGACGTTTCCCCTTTCATGTAAGAGTAAATTCTCAGCAATTAACAGGATTTATAATGACTGAACAATTTAAATCTATAGATTATAGAGTTAGAGATGTGAAGTATGTTGAAAAAGTTGATGATGATGTTTTAGATAAGGTTTTAGGAATTTTAGAGAGTGTTGTATTTTAAGTAAAAAGGAAACTTAATGAGAGCCACAGATATAGAGTTTGTAAAATTAGTGGGTATAAAACAGAGTGATAATAGCGTATCATTAGCTTATAAAAAAGATATCTTAAACCATATAGAGTCTATCCATGCATCAGCACAGTTTACTTTAGCTGAAACACAGAGTGGCTTACATCTTCAAGAGCTTTTTCCAGAGTTAGATGGTAAAGTTATTCCAATGCTTAGAGAATCAAAAATAAAGTACAGAAAACCTGCTTTAAAAAGTATAGTAGCCTCTGCAAGCTGTAGTGATGAAAATATTACTAAGTTTAAAGAGCAGTTTGCTAAAAAAGGTCGTTCTACTTTGAGTGTGAGTGTAGATGTGAAAGATAGTGAAGGAGTTTTAACAGCTTCATCAGAATTTATATGGTTTGTTCAAAAGATATAAACTAGGAGAGTAGTTGTTAAAAACCATAGATAAAGGCATACTATATATGCTTCTTGGTGCTTTGATTTCAGCACTAAATGGAGCAGTTTCAAAGATACTTGCAGATGATATGTCTGCGATGGAGATAGTTTTTTTTAGAAACTTAATAGGTGTAGCCTTGATTCTTTATGCTTTAAAACATACACCTCCAACTCTGAGTGGCGGAAAATGGTACCTGCTTATAACTCGTGGTCTATTTGGTTTCTCTGCTATGATTCTGTTTTTTTACACTATTACGACTATTCCTCTTGGTGAGGCTATCACTCTGAATAAAACCTCACCACTCTTTGTAACAATACTTGCATATTATCTACTTAAAGAGACCCTAAACAAGACAACCCTTTTTGCTCTTTTAATCGGTTTTTTAGGAGTTCTGCTTATAGTAAAACCTATAGGTATGAGTATATCTTATGAGCACTTTTTAGGGGTTTTAGGTGGTTTTTTTGCTGCTGCTGCTTATACAACTATAAAAAAGATTAAAGATATTTATGATGCTCGAGTTATTGTACTCTCTTTTGTAGGGCTTGGTGCATTACTCCCAGCACTCTTTTTTCTTAGTGCTCCTTATATAGATGCACCGGAATCACTCTCTTTCTTATTTCCCACATTTAGTTATCCTAGTTCTCTTAAAATTTGGAGTCTCATTACCTTTATGGGGATTATCTCTGTTATCTCTCAGTGGTTACTTACAAAGGCATATAGTAATTCTAATTTGAGTATAGTAGGTGTAATCTCTTATACAAACATACCTTTTGCTATTGGTTTTGGATGGATGCTTGGTGATGCTCTACCTGATTCACTAACTTATACCGGAATCGCTCTTATTGTGCTAGGTGGTTTTATGGTAGGACTTAGAAATAAAAAAAGCTGATATAATAGACTTCTTACAAAACTAAACCCTAAATCAAGTTTGGAATGACGGTCAGTTGGAACTTCGTCACCCTAAACTTGATTTAGGGTCTAGGTTATGTAAGAAGTCTAATAAAATGGAGTAGATAAATGAAAATATTTTTAGTTGGAAGTTTTATAGTTACAGGCTTAGTATTTAGTGCATGTTCAACACATAAAGATAACTTTTACGATAGATCAAATGCTGCGAGTGAAAAGTCATTGAATGGATTAGAGAAAGACACAAGTAAATAAAGAATTATAAGA
>Ga0256826_1000918_pt1 | contig 18332 bp, 18 predicted proteins | sample CV79metaG_FD_185975 | JGI IMG/M metagenome (GOLD analysis project Ga0256826, IMG submission 185975) | Hydrothermal vent microbial communities from East Pacific Rise, Pacific Ocean - CV79 | ecosystem: Environmental > Aquatic > Marine > Hydrothermal vents | place: Pacific Ocean: East Pacific Rise...
ATTATGTAAATGCACATGGTACATCTACACCAGTTAATGATAAGAATGAAACTGCTGCAATGAAAATTTTATTTGATGGAAAAGAGAACTGTCCTCCAATTTCATCTACTAAGGGTCAAACAGGTCACTGTCTTGGCGCTGCTGGTGGAATTGAAGCAGTTGTTTCTATTATGGCTATGCGTGATGGAATCATTCCTCCAACTATTAACCACTCAAACCCAGATGAGAACTGTGATTTAGACATCACTGCAAATGCTTCTCGTAAGGCTGAGTTAAATATTGTAATGAGTAACTCGTTTGGTTTCGGTGGAACTAACGGTGTTGTAATTTTCAAAAAAATCTAAAGGACTTCCTTGGCTATTTATCTAGATTTTGAACAAAAAATCAAGCAGATCCAAGAAGACATCATCTCAGCAGAAGTGCGTCATGATGAACACGCTGCTGAAATCTTACAAAAAGACTTAGAAAAAGAGGTTAAAAAAACCTATTCTAATCTTACTCCTTTTCAAGAGCTTCAATTAGCTCGTCACCAAGATCGCCCTTATGCACTTGATTATGTGAACCTTCTAATGTCTGATCATTATGAGATTCATGGAGATAGACACTTTGCAGATGACCAAGCGATTATCTGTTACCTTGGTTATATTGGTGAGCAACGTACTATGCTTATTGGTGAGCAAAAAGGTCGTGGTACTAAAAATAAACTCAAGCGTAACTTTGGTATGCCAAATCCTGAAGGTTATAGAAAAGCACTTAGAGCGGCTAAAATGGCTGAAAAGTTTGGTATTCCTGTTCTTATGCTAATTGACACTCCGGGTGCATACCCAGGTCTTGGTGCAGAAGAGCGTAACCAATCTGAAGCGATTGCAAGAAACCTTCTTGAGTTAGCTGAACTTGACACACCTACCGTTTCTATTGTTATTGGTGAAGGTGGTTCAGGTGGTGCTCTTGCTATTGGTGTTGCCGATAAACTAGCAATGATGCGTTACTCTGTGTTTTCTGTTATTTCACCTGAAGGCTGTTCTGCAATTTTATGGAATGACCCTTCAAAAGTAGAAGCAGCGACAAAGGCATTAAAAATTACATCTAAAGATCTTAAAGATTTTGATCTGATTGATGATATTATTGAAGAGCCACTTATTGGTGCGCATAGAAATAAAGAGGGTGCTGCAAAAGCTCTTGGAGATTATTTCTTAAATGCAGTATCTCAAATGCAAGCAATGAACAATGACGAACGTATGTCTAAACGTTACGACCGTCTTACTTCACACGGAGCTTACGCAGAGTAAGCTTCACTTCTTTTTAAAAGCTTAGAGAAAACATCTCTCTAAGAATACCTAACTATTTTTTTATTTAATGAGTAAGCGCTTTTTTGATTTTTTGTACTAATTTTTTATTTGTAGTTTCAAACTCATTATGAGCAATAGAATTTTCAACCGGAATAAGTTGTTTAATCTTTTGCACCATCTCCCCAAAACTAATAACAATAAGACCATATTCATCAGACTTAAGTGCCTTTGCTAAATCTTTTAAATCACTTCGACCCATTCCCGATTGAATATGAGCTATTACGGCTCCAATTAAACCACCTATTACCGTCACCAGTATAATCTTAAGTGGTAAGTAATGCTGCTCATTAGTCTCTGTCACACTAAAATAACCTGGAATTTAAATAGATACAAATATAATTGTAAAAATAGAAAGGGTAAAACCAATGATAATACCTAGCCAAGTCTGTCGACGTGTATAGTATTCATTTTTAACAATAATATCTACCTCTTTAGAACTTTTTTTAAAGATAACTGCGGCATTAAAATCCTCAAGAGTATAATTGTCTTTGTAAGACTTCTTTGCTTGATAGTCATCTCTTTTAGCAGAAGCTTCATCAAGATATTTCGCAGAAAACACAGATACTTTTATAAGTTCATCATTTGTCATCTTTATACATTATTGAATTAAGAGTGACTCAGTATTAAAATCTTCTGTATGGTCTTCCCATGTACGCACCTGTGTGATTATAGTGATTATATCGATACGCACTGTTGTAAGGGACGCTGTTGTATCTTGCGGCTCTGTTTCCGTGGTGGCTTGAGTAAGCACCTGTACATCCACTAAGGTATAAAAGTGAAGTGAAGATAAATAGGAAAAAAGTTATGCTTATATTTTTCATTTTTGCTCCTTCTCTTCATAATTTTCTATAATAAAAATGGCGCCAGTTGGGTCTTTAATAAGTGCCGCGTCTCTAAATCCTTTGTTCTGCTCAACACTTACTAAAATAGTGCCTCCTAATTCAAGAACTTTTTCAGATACTGCCTTGGTGTTATTAACACGAATGGTAGATACCCATTGTGTTTGAGACTCCTCAAAGGGATTATTGATGAGTCCTGCTGTCCAGTCGTCATTATTTTTAAAAATTATATAGGCACTATTTAGTACTTCTACCTTGTACTCAAAGACATTTACGTAAAAGTCTTGAGACTCCTTCAGATTATGACTCCATAGCTCATCCCATAACCAGTTATTAACCGAAGGGATCTTTGGACTATGCTCACCTGTAGAAGCATCTGTTAAAATTGACAAGGCGTTTTGTGTGTCTTTAATTAGAAGATAATTGTCACCTGTATTGTTTTGAGTGACCTCTTTTAAGATGGTACCCTTGTTTTTAAGAATCTCTTCTTTTGCTTTTTTAAGATTGTTATGTTTAAATTGAGGTATCCATTGGGATTGTCTGTTTTTATCAATATTTATAATATTAGCAATAATCTCTTTATCTTCATAAAGTTCAACATAGTTTTCTTTTTGAACGGCTTTCCATCCAAAAAGTTTTGTGTAAAAGTTTTGTGAAGTTTTAACATCATTGGTTAAAAGGTCTCGTGAAGAGACCTCCCCATTTTCTAAGCCTTGCGCATAGATATTTGTGGTAAATAAAAGGGTAGAGAGTAAAAGTAGTTTTTTTAGCATAAGTTTCCTTGGGTTATTGAAAGATATGATAGCTGAAATTTTCTAAGAACATTAGCTTTGTTCAGAGTGTCAATTAGATTCTTTTTTAACTTCTCGTCTTGCTAGTCTTGGAGCAAGTTTTGAAAATTCAATGAGCTTTTCTACTGTGGTTACTCTTTTAGGTAAGCATTGAAACGATAGTTTCATAAGCTCTAGTGCCGTAATCGCATCAGAAAGGGCTCTGTGATGGTCAGCTTCTTGATGAAGGTCGAGTGTTTCATTAAGATGTTTTAGCCCATAACGTTGAGCTTCAAAGGTTCTTTGTGCAAGTTCAAAGGTACAGAGTTTTCTGTTAGCAAGAGGTTCTAAGCCTACTCTTTCCATCATGGCAGAGGTGAACTTATAATCAAACTTTACATCATGGGCTACAAAGACTGCGTCACCTAAAAAGGCTTTAAATTCATACATAATATCTTTTAAAGGAGGAGCTTCAAGTGTGTCTTCTAAGCTAATACCGGTAAGGTCCATAATCATGGGTGGAATATGATCACAGCGTACAAAAGATTCATACTTGTCAATGATTTTTCCATCTTGGTACATAACGGCACCGAGTTCTATAATGGTCGCACCTTTAGATGGTTTAGAGCCATTAGTCTCAATGTCCATAATGCAAAATTTACCATGTGAAAGAGGTTGAATGGCAGTTTTATAAAGGAACTTACCCTGATGTTCATAAAGAGGAAGCCCTTGGGCTTTGAGTAGTTCAATGAGCATGTCAGCTTCACCGTGTTTATTAAGGGCTTGGTAGAAACGATTTCTTGGTACACCTTGGTTAGAAAGTGCAGACTCTAACTTTGTTAGCATTTAACCTCATTAAGAAAAGCTTTTACTTTGTGCGTATCTTTTATGCCCTTAGATGCTTCAACCCCAGAACTTACGTCTACGCCGTAAAAACCATAAGGTAGACACTCTTTTACATTTGAAGCATCAAGCCCACCGGCTAAAATAATCTTAGAACAATCAATATCTTTAAACCATTCAAGGTTTAGACGTTTTCCTGCTCCACCGTAAGCCTCACAATAAGCATCTACTAAACGGTACTCTTTTGCATTTTTTTGAATATCTTCAGCTGACTGTGCCCGTACTACTTTAATGTAAGGCAGTTCAAGTTGTGAACAGAACTTATCACTTACTTCAAAATGAAGTTGAATAAGAGTGATCCCTGAAGCCTTAGAAATGTCATTTATAGTTTGAATATCTGCATTAACAAAAAGCCCTACCTTTTCTATAAAAGGAGGCAGTTTATTTATTATTTTCTTTGCATCTGTGGAAGTAATGTAACGAGGAGATTTTTCATAAAAGACGAAACCAAGGGCATCAGCACCTGAGTCAATTGTAGCTATGGCATCTTCAAAGCTAGTAATTCCGCAAATCTTAACTCTCAAATTAAATCTTTAAATTAGAAATAGCAGTTTCATAAGACTCATGTTTAAAAACATAAGACCCAGCAACACAAACATCAACACCTGCGTCACGTAACATTTCAATGTTATCGGCGTTAACACCACCATCAATCTCGATTAAACAATCAGGATTAATTCTATCACGAAGTGCGGCAAGACGTTTGATTTTTTCGACTACATTAGGAATAAATTTTTGACCACCAAAACCAGGGTTAACACTCATTACAAGAACCATATCTAAGTCTTGTAGAAGGTACTCAACTGCTTCAGCAGGTGTATGAGGATTTAAAACAACACCGGGTTTAATACCAAGCTCACGGATGTACTGAACTAAACGGTGAGGGTTCTTCTCTTCTTCCATGTGAAAGGTAATATATCCCGGTTTAAGTGGAGCAAAAAGGTCAACGAAGAAAGTGTTGTTCTCAACCATTAAGTGGACATCTAAGGGTTTAGTAGCTGCCTTTGCAACGGCTGAAACAACAACGGGTCCAATGGTTAAGTTCGGTACAAAATGACCGTCCATAACATCTACATGAACAAGGTCACATCCTGCATCACAAATTGCTTTTACATCATGGGCTAAATTGCCAAAATCAGCCGATAAAATACTTGGAGCTACTAACATAGTTTTCCTTGGGAAATATAATGATGGAATTATAGCAAGTGTAGAAATAAAAGGGGCTTAGGGAAAAAAATTAGGATAATTTTTTTGGTGAAGGGGTGAAGGGGTGATGTGTGGATTGTGAACCGTGAACGGAGCTTCCCTCATTGAAGCTTAGTTCTTGCTCTACCCAAGCGAAGCGTTTCACCGTTCACCTTAAGAGAGCGAAGCAAATGATCCGTTCACGTATTACCCCATCCCTAGAGGCAAGGTCTCAAAGCTCTTGACCTTTCCATTTACCATTAGCGAAGCGAACTATTCACCATTCCCCTGAGCCAAAGGCTCAAGTATTACATTCCCATTCCGCCCATTCCTGGCATTCCACCCATTTCTGGACCTGGAAGACCTTCGTCTGCTTGTTTAATATCATAAATAGCTGCTTCAGTTGTAAGCAGCATAGAAGCTACAGATGTTGCATTTGTTAGTGCTACACGTTCAACTTTGTACGGGTCAATGATTCCCGCTTCAAACATATCTACGTATTCACCTGTTGCTGCATTAAAACCGATATTTTCAGAATCTGCATTTTCAATAGTATTTACAACAACACCTGTGTCGTAACCTGCATTCTCAGCAATCTGTTTCATTGGGGCTTTAATCGCGCGTAAGATAATCTCAGCACCAATTTTTTGGTCATGTTCTAAATGGTCAATTGTAATCTTAGCTGCTGCACGAATAAGTGCTGCTCCACCACCGATTACAATTCCCTCTTCAACCGCTGCTTTTGTTGCAGAAAGTGCATCATCAACACGATCTTTTTTCTCTTTCATTTCAGTCTCTGTTGCGGCACCAACTTTAATTACTGCTACACCACCTGAAAGTTTTGCAAGACGTTCTTGAAGTTTCTCTTTGTCGTACTCAGATGTTGTTGTGTCAAGTTGAGTTTTGATTTCAGCGATACGTGCTTTAACACCAGCTTTTGCTCCAGCACCATTAACGATAACAGTATTGTCTTTGTCGATTACAACACGACCTGCTTCACCAAGGTCTTCAATTGTAGTTGTTTCAAGAGTACGACCAACTTCTTCAGAAACCACTTGTCCTCCTGTTAGAACACCAATGTCTTGTAACATTGCCTTACGTCTGTCACCAAAACCTGGAGCTTTAACTGCAGAGATATTAAGAACACCACGCATCTTGTTTACAACAAGTGTTGCTAAGGCTTCACCATCTACATCTTCAGCAATGATAAGAAGAGGGCGGTTAGTTTTTTGAACTTGCTCAAGAACTGGTAAAAGATCTTTAAGACTAGAAATTTTAGAATCAAAAAGAAGAATGAATGGGTTTTCAATTTCCGCTGTCATTTTTTCAGTGTTAGTAATGAAGTAAGGGCTTAAATAACCACGGTCAAACTGCATACCTTCAACTACATCTAATTCATCTTGAATACCTTTAGCCTCTTCAACTGTAATAACACCGTCTTGACCAACTTTTTCCATAGCTTCAGCAATCATGTCACCAATAGTAGTGTCAGAATTTGCAGAAATAGAAGCAACTTGTGCAATCTCATTTTTTCCACCAACAGACTTAGAAGCTGCTTTTAGGTTGTCTAAGATTGAGTTAGTTGCCTTGTCCATTCCACGTTTAACTTCAACAGGATTTGCCCCTGCAGTGATGTTGCGAAGACCTTCTTGGTAAATTGCATTAGCAAGAATTGTTGCAGTTGTTGTACCGTCTCCTGCTTCATCAGCAGTTTTAGATGCAACTTCTTTAACAAGTTGAGCTCCCATATTTTCTAATGTGTCAGAAAGTTCAATCTCACGTGCAACAGAAACACCATCTTTTGTAAGAATAGGTGCGCCAAAGCTTTTTTGAATTAAAACATTACGACCGCGTGGTCCCATAGTTACTTTTACTGCGTCAGCAAGTTTTTGAACACCTACTGCAAGTTTGTTTCTAGCTTGGTCTGAAAAAATTATCTCTTTTGCCATATTATTAAATCCTTATTTTACGATGCCAAGAAGGTCATCAAGTTCAATTACTAAGTAAGTTTCGCCATCAAGTGTTAATTCACTTCCTGCATATTTACCAAATACTACGGTGTCATTTACCGCTACATCTTTAACTTCTTTGCTTGCTGCAACTACCTTACCTGAAGAAGGTTTCTCTTTTGCAGAGTCTGGAATGTAAATTCCTGAAGCGGTTGTTTTTGCTTCTTCTACACGTTGTACTAAAACACGTTTACCTAAGGGTTCAAAGTTCATAAAAAGTTCCTTCTTAATGTGACTTTATTGCGTCACTTTTAATGTCGGAATTTTACATGATTCTGAGGGCTATGTCAATTTATAAATGAAGTTGAGCAGAATGGGAGAAAATTGTACTACAATAGGTGATAAACTTACACATATGGAGTACTTTATGCTAGATAATTCTCAGTTTAAAATTCTTATTGTTGATGATGAAGAGTTTAATATTGAAGTTGTGGTGGGTTTTCTTGAAGATGAAAAGTACAATCTCTCTTACGTAAGTAGTGGAGAATCTGCTTTACATGTTGCCTTTGAACACTCTTTTGATTTAATTCTTTTAGATATAAATATGCCTGGAATGAATGGTTTAGAAGTTTGTAAGCGTCTTAAAAAAGACCGTGCAACGAAAGATATACCTATTATCTTTTTAAGTGCATTAAATGATATTGACACTATTGCTCAGGCATTTTCTGTGGGTGGGGTAGATTATCTTTCTAAGCCTTTTAATGGTTTGGAACTCATTGCGCGTGTAAAAACGCATATACAACTGCAAAAATATATTCGTGAACTTATCTCTAAGCAAGAAAAACTTGCGCAACTTGCTTCAACGGACACGCAAACAGGGCTTGCAAACCGCATACGTTTTACCTCTATTTTAAAAAGCAAGTGTGCTAAGATAAAAACAGAACCAAGTCGTTTGAGTCTAGCTTACGTTAAGTTAGACAGTCTTCAAAAGATTAATGACATTTATGGCTATAAAAGTGGTGATAAAATTATTAAAAAGATTGCAAACCTTTTACAAGACAACACTCAAGATAAAGACACCGTGGCAAGATTATTTGGAACAGACTTTGTGGTTATCATGCCCAATACCTCTCTTGAAGCAAGTCTACACTTAATGAAGAAAGTACTTGATAAAATACGTGCCTCAAACTTTCTTGAAGTGAAGGTGACATGTTCCATTGGTCTTGCAGAATTTAAAATAGGTGAAAGCCATGAACTTTTTTTACTGCGTGCGGAAAGAATAATGGAACAGATAAAACACAACGGTGGAAATATGATTTCAAGTGAACTTCGTCGTTGAAGAAGAATTTTGTTAAATAAAAGGAAACTAAAAGCTTTAGACAGCTATAATTCCACCCTACAAACGAAGAGATTACATTTCTTTAACTGTAAAAATGCGTGTCACGGTAGCTCAGCTGGTTAGAGCACTGGTCTCATAAGCCGGGGGTCGAGGGTTCGAGTCCCTCTCTTGACACCATGCGTTTTTATACATTTTCCCTTTACTTTCTTTATAACAAATACCTCTTAAAAGACTAGCCTACAATCTTAAGATTGATTCAAACAAAAGCACATTATAATAATTTAGATTATAAATTATTATTGGTTGTGTAATGAAACAGATACAGACAAGCATTATTCGAAAATTATTAAATCTTTTTTCTTTTTACAATGTAATTGCCATTGCTGTATTTTTAGCTATTTTAGTGTTTTCTGTTGAGCCGAAAATACAAGAACAAGCTTCTCTTGAAGCCCATCTTACGGCAGATAAAATCATCTCAAAATTACAACTTGAACTCAATAAAGCAGAATCTTTAGCAAAGTCTATGGCTATTGTTGCTCAAGAATTTACAAAGAATGAAGCCTTAGATAAAAAGATGATGTTAGCCCTTTTAAAACAGGCAGAGAATAATGATTACATTGCTGGAGGTGGTGTCTGGCCTGAACCTTTTATGTATGAAAAAACAAAAGAGCGTGCGAGTTTTTTTTGGGGTAAAAACATTCACGGAAATTTTATTTTTTATGACAACTACAATACTCTTGAGGGGATGGGTTACCATCATGAGAACTGGTATGTACCTTCAAAATATACTGCCAAACAGGTTGCTTTTTGGTCACAGTCCTACATTGACACCTACTCTAAAGTACCGATGGTCACGGTTTCGGTTCCCATGCATAAAGACAATGCTTTTATTGGTGTTGTCACAGTGGATGTTTCTTTAGAAGGTTTAAACAAACTTTTTATTAATGAAACGAAATCTTTTCAGGGGTATGCTTTCTTAATTGACCGAGATGGTAAGATTCTTTCTAACCCCAATGGAAAATTTAAAGATATGAAAGAGTTAACAAAAACTTTCCCTCAGTATAAAGAACTTGAGAAGCATATTGAATATAATTTAAAAGAAGATGTTTTTGATACGGAAAACACACAACTACACCAAAATATTCAAAATGAGATTGAGGGCATTACAAAAGAAGAAAGTGGAAGAATAACTTCTATCATTAATGGTTTTAAGCATGAACCTATTCAGTATGAAGAGTTTGTATTTGAAGATAAAATTATTGGTGGGCTAGCACACGCAAGTTTGATTGAAATTGCAGATTTACACTGGAAGTTTATTGTAGTGATGCCTGAAGATTATATTTTTAGAAAAATCTCTAATATTTATGACATTGCTTTAGTGAGCATATTTTTGATTATGGGTGTTTTATATATTCTTTCTTTACTTACCTTTAAGCAGGTGGTTGCCAAGCCAATTCATAAGATTTTTGATGAACTTATTTTAATTATGGATACGAATAACCCTAGAAAGTACCTGAGTGAAGAGGGTAAAGATGAGTTTACTTATTTAGCCGAGCAGTTTAATAAGCAGACGAGCCTTTTGCACCAAGCACAAGAAAAACTTTTAAGTATGAACGCACTTGTAGTTAAAGAAGTGGAATTAAAAACAAGGTCTTTAGAAGAAGAAAAAGAGACCTTTGAAACCTTGTTTAATGATACTACTGATGGAATGATTTTACTAAAACACCATCACTTTGTTAAGTGTAATGATGCTGTTGTGAAGCTTTTTAAACACCGTTCTAAAAAAGACTTACTGGCTACACATCCTATGAGTTTTTCACCTAAATACCAACCTGATGGTTCTTTTTCTACGATTAAAGCACGTGATATTCTTAGAAAAGTGATGGCTCAAGGGGCGTATACTTTCGAATGGACGTATCTTCAAACGGATGGAAACAAACTACCTTGTCAGGTGACCTTAACTAAGATTTTTATTGAAGGTGAGTCTATCGTTCATGCCATTATTAAAGATGTTACCAAACAGGTTCATCTGCAAAAAGAGATGGAGCATAAGAACAGTGAGTATAAAAAACTAGCCGAAACCTTAGAAGACCAAGTGGAAGACCGCACTAAAGACTTAGCTTATGCCATACGGGTTAAGTCCGACTTCCTTGCCAACATGTCACATGAGATTAGAACACCAATGACAGCTATTTTAGGCTTTATTGATATCTTAAGAAAGTCAGAAAAAGACAGTACTAAGATTGAACAGTTTGGACTTATTACAGAGTCGGGGAAAACCTTGTTAAGTGTCATTAATGATATTCTAGACTTTTCTAAGATTGAAAGTGGTAAGTTAAATATTGAAAGTGAGATTTTTGTAACACGAAGCCCTTTTATTGAAATTGTGGACCTTTATCAAGAAAAAGCAAAAGAGAAGGCTATTTCTCTGCTGATAAACATGGATGAAAACCTTCCTCTTAATGCTAAAGGTGATGTGCTTCGCATTAAACAAGTGACTACAAACCTTCTGTCTAATGCCATCAAATTTACACCTGAAAAAGGTGAGATAAAAATTAATGTATATTATGAAACTAAGGACAAATGCCTTCATTTTGTTATACAAGACAATGGTATTGGAATTAAACAAGAGAGTATAGACAAAATTTTTCAAGCCTTTGAACAAGTTGATGTTTCTACTACACGACGTTATGGTGGTACTGGTTTGGGCCTAGCGATTTCTGCTGACTTAGTCAAACTGATGGAAGGGGACATTGTCGTAAGTTCAGTGGAAAACAAAGGGACACGTTTTGAGTTTACACTTCCTCTTTTTAAAGAGAATTTTGATGCAGTCGAAGTGCTCTCTTTAAGCGAAAATGATGATGAAGCTGCGATACCACAATACATGGCAAGTATTTTAGTCGTTGAAGATAACAAGGCAAACCAGATGTTAATGAAACTTCTTCTTCTTGAGAGAGGTGTTATTTGTGATATTGCTGAAGATGGTGCTATTGCAGTAGATGAGTGCAAAAATAGGAAGTATGATCTTATTTTAATGGATGAAAACATGCCTAATATGAACGGCATAGAAGCGACGAAACTTATTCGCGAAAATGAAGAGGACGAGGGAAAACATACACCTATTGTTGCAGTTACTGCAAATGCACTTAAGGGCGATAAAGAACGTTTTATTGAAGCAGGAATGAATGACTACTTGTCTAAGCCTTTAGATAATAAAGCCTTAGATAAGGTGCTAGCAAGATATTTAACGAGTAACTCAAAATAAAGTAAGTTTTTTTAAAAAAGGTCGTAAATCTCTTTAAGACCCTCAAGATCTGAAATAATTAGAGGAGAAGTACTTTCAATGAGTTCTTGTTTATGAATCTTTTTAAGCATCCTAGAGAGTGTCTCAGGGGTAATGTTAAGCTCTGAAGCAATAGTGATCTGTTTAATCCCACCAATTTCATCTTCATGTTCTACAATGTATTTAGCTACCTTTTGCTCAGAAGTAAGGGTCAATTCACGCTCAACTAGATTTGAAAGTGAACGTAACTTAAGGCTGAGTGACTTGATGATGCCATAAGAGATAATAGGGTTATTTAAAAACTCTTTCTCAAAGGTCTCAAAAGGTACACGCATAATACGTGACTGTGTTAAGGTTACACAGTTTGCAGGGTATGGAATTTTTTCAAAACAAGCAAGTTCTGCAATAGAAGTTACCGCAGATGAAGTCATTAGCTGAACTTCACCTCCTGATGGTTTTGATTTATAGATGCGAATATTTCCTTCTAAAAGGATGTGCATGTATTTAGGTTCATCAGCTTGAAAAAATATAATAGAATTTTTCTCATAGGTCTTAATGTCGGAAAAACTCAAAAGTTTTAATAATTCCTCATCACTCATATTTTGAAAGTATGTACACTCTCTAATAGAGAAAAGGGTCTGTTTCTGTTCTTGTTCTGTCATAAGATGAATTTTAGCCACTTTTTTATAAAAGACATATTTAAAAAAGTAATATTTTGAAAATAAATCTTAACTTAGTGTTGATTGTTATCAATGACAGCTAAATTTGCTTTTAATATACTCTTTTTAACCGTTAAAACTGTTAAGGAAACCTCTTACAACTCTATATCCACTCAGAGGTATTTTAAAAGGTAAGATTGTGCAAGTGTTTTCTTGAGTCATAGCCGTAGCTCTGGCGATGGAAAAACTTGTGCAAGATTGCATTTCAAAATATCTCCCAAAGGGCGATACAAGAAATTCACTCTTACTTCGTTGGATACGATTGAAGCTATTCATAGCTCCTTCACGTATCCGTCTCGTAATAGTAAACTTCTTGTATCGCTGAGAGAATATAGAGTTGTAAGAGGTTCCCTTCCATGTTTAAAGGGTTATAAAAATAGATATCAGGGGTTTTATAATGAATACACTTCCAGAAAATGCACAGAAAATTGAAGTTCAAGGTGCTGATTTAGATTTTTTTAAGTACGAGACAGATGGAATTACATTTTTCCAATTTGACTCTTCAATGACAGGACCTCCTGCACCAATGGTAAATGCTATGTGTGGGCTTAAACTGTTAGACAGCAGTGATAAGAAACTAGTTATGATTAATCATAAACCACCTATGGGTCTTTTCCCAAAGATTGAAGATAAATATACTTATGTTATTGAAGAACTTGAAGATGGAAGACATAAGATTATCTTTGGGGCTAAGTAAGTAAATTTATGAACATATCACAAGAGTTTGCTCCACCTTATAAACTTGTCATTCCTTATTTTATAGTAGGGGTTGTTTTTTATCTTGTGAGTATTTTATATACCTTTAGCTTTGATGTTAACAACTTGCATTACCAAGACCCCACTGTTTTGGCATGGGTACATCTTTACCTCTTAGGTTTCGTAATGATGATTATCTTTGGAGCTATGGCGCAACTTCTGCCCGTTATTTTAGAAGTAGGACATTTTAAGGTCACACTCTTTTATGTTATTTGGCCTTTGTTAGCCTTTGGTGCGCTTTTGATGGTGGGAGGCTTTGTCTTTTCTACTGTTTTACTTCCTTTTGGCGGAACGCTTGTTCTTATCGCAATGATGATTTTTATCTTTGAAATTTTTATGACACTTATGGCGGTAAAGAAGTTTAATCTCGCTATTACAACGGTTTTACTTGCCAATATGTCTCTCTTTGGAGGGGTTCTCCTTGGCATCATTATGGCACTGGGTTATGCAGGTTATTTAGAGATAGATTTCACTTCTTTGTTAAAGGGGCATATCTACCTCGTAATTGGTGGTTATATTATCATTACTGTGATGGGACTGTCCATGATTTTAATACCGATGTTTGGACTTGCTCATGGTTTTTCAGACAAGCCGGTAAAGATTGCGGTTTCATTGATGAGTATAAGTGTTATTGCTATGCTTGCTTCAGTGGTTTTAGGGATTAATGCACTTTCTATAGTTGCGTATGTCTTAAGTATTGTAGCTGTTCTTTTATACTTATACCAAGTTGGCGTAATTTATAAAAGCCGTGCACGAAAGATTCAAGACATCTACTCTCACTCATTAATGGTCGCCTTTGGTTCACTACTGCTAGCAATTGTTTTAGGGCTTGTCTTTTTTATAAGTGGAAATGAGAAGTTTTTACAAACTTCTATGTGGCTTATATTTACAGGTTTTTTTGGTCTGCTTATCTCAGGGCATCTGTATAAGATTGTTCCTTTTTTAGTCTGGTTTGAGAAATTTTCTGCCCTTGTTGGAAAAGAAAAAGTTCCTATGTTAGCAGATATGATTCCAGACAGAGCAACTTACGTTCAACTTATTTTTGCCAGTATTGGTGTAGCAGTTTCAGCACTTGGAATCTTATTTTCCAATAATGAACTTTTTAAAGCAGGGATTAGTTTTTCTGTAATGGGTGCAGTATTTTTTATGTACTCCGTAATCTATATTTTAAAATTTAAAGGATAAAACTATGGCAACTAAAGAAGAAGTATTCGAATCAATTTCACATGTAAAAGATCCCGAGGTAGGGTTTAACCTTGTAGAAATGGGATTAATTTATGATGTTGATATCGCTGACAATGGAAACTGTGTCGTAACCATGACCCTTTCAACAAAGGCATGTCCTATGCACCAACTTATTGCACAATGGGTAAAAGAAGCTGCTGAAAAAGTTGAAGGTATTAATGAAGCTGAAGTCAATGTTGTTTGGGAACCGGCATGGAATCCAACGATGGCAGATGAACATGTTAAAGTAGCAATGGGTGGTTAACTTATAAGAATTATAAGCTAATTCTTATTTTTCTAGGAGTATACTAGTAATAGGGAGAGTGGTTACCAAAGTAACCTTGTTAAGACTTCGAGTTTAAAAGGAGGTCTTATGAATTTAGATATGAGTTATGTTATACCCTTTGGAATCTTTTTAATAGCACTAATTATCAGGTCACCTGTAGTGGAGCTAAGCAAAAAAAGAAAAGAACGTAGAAGATATGATCGCCGTAGTGATAGACGGATGAAACGGTTTAGGCGTCAGTCCATTGAGGAAGATGAAGAAATTGACACAGAGTCTCGAGTGCATGGTGAGAGACGAGATGTGACAAAAGAGAGACGACGTCATGATAGACGTGCTTTAGAACGAATTAAAAAACTTTAAAAAATAGCTTCTATTTTTTTAGAAAGTTTTAGGTGAAACTTTTTTTCATCAGGGAGTTGTAAAGATGTGTCTCTCTGTTTCTCTCCCCACATAGGCTCAGGAAAATACGAGTCTTCTTTAAATCGTGCCATGACGTGAATATGCACATGAGGAAGATAATTTCCAAAGGCTGCAATATTAATCTTCTCCGGCTTGTAAAAAGAACGCATCTCTCCTTCAATAATTTCCATTACTTCATATAATTGTTTTCGTAAAGGTTTAGGAACATCAGTAAGTTCTTTATAGACTTCTGTTGTAAAAATTTTAAGCCAAGGAATTTCGGATTCGTGTACTTCAATGTAGAAGTCTGTGTGTTTATAAATAATCATAAAGAAAGTATAGGGGAAAAAGAGAGAGAAAGCCAGCGTGATTAGACAGGATTAAAAGGATTTTAAAATCTTGTCTAATCTATTTAATCATGCTGGCGACATATTTTAATAAAATCTTTCTTCTGTACTTTTGGAGGGTGTTTTTTTGCAAAAAAAAAGGCTAAAGGGTAATTAATCCTTTAGCCTCACCACTCCATAAAATACAGAAGTTGCTACTCATCTATCGTAAATATATCTAAAAACTAGATATATTACTAGTAACGCTCGCGGCTTCCGCCACCATCACGGCTACGACCACCGCCGCCGTTTCCACGACCACCGCCGCCATCACGACTTCCGCCGTCACGTGAACCACGGTAACCACCACCGCCTCCGCCACTACGGTTTCCACCACGACCACCGCCGCCTCCGCCACGGTTTCTGTTTCCACGGTAACCACCACGTCCACCACCGCCACGGTTTCCACCACGAGACTCGATACGCGCTAAAATCTTAGCTAGTTTTTCTTCATCAATACCGATGCTTTCTGGACCATTCACTGTCTCTTTTCTTAGTAATACTGAGATTACCTTATGAAGAGCAGTTTCCGTGTCACATGAGTCACCAAGTGCTTCAACAATTTGGTGTGCTTCATCAAAGATTTTCTGTTTTGTAATCTCATCAGCAAGGGCACCTAAACGACCTTGAACAACCTGACCTTTAGTCGGGATGTAACACTGCTCCATCGTTGTACCAACTTTTTGTTTGATACGTTGAAGTTCTTTGAATTCATGTGGTGTTACTAGTGTAATAGCCGTTCCCTTAGAACCTGCACGACCTGTACGACCAATACGGTGAACATACGACTCAGGATCAAATGGAATGTGGTAGTTGATTACGTGAGAAACGTCATTTACGTGGATACCACGCGCGGCAACATCGGTTGCAACAAGTACATCAACACCCGTTGCTTTAAAGGCTTTAATAACAGCCTCACGTTGATTTTGCTCCATATCTCCATGAAGACCTTTTGCATTATAACCAGCAGCTGAAAGTACATTAGAAACACGATCAACCTCACGTTTCATTCTACAAAATACTACGGCTTTGTTTGTATCACCCGCATCAAGAAGACGAATCATTGCGTCATCTCTTTCATTTTCATCAATGACGTAATAGTTTTGAGCAATGTTTTTGTTTGTTGTCTCTTCTTTAGTAATCGCAATGTATTCAGGCTCTTTAAGAATTCTTTGTGCAAGTTTCTTAATCGGTGCTGGCATAGTTGCAGAGAAGAGTAGAGTTTGACGTTCTGTTGGAAGGTAAGTAAAGATTTCATTAATGTCATCTAAGAAGCCCATATCTAGCATCTCATCCGCTTCATCAAGGATTACCATGTTTGGAGAAAAGTCTTTAATCATGTTTTTAGAAAGCATGTCTAAAAGACGACCTGGTGTAGCAACAACAATTTGTGCACCACGACGAACTAGGTCTACTTGACGAGTATAAGAACGACCACCATAAATAGTTACCGTACGAACATTTGAGTTACGACCATAAAGGTAAAGCTCATCTGAAACTTGGTTAGCAAGTTCACGTGTAGGAGTAATTACAAGAACTTGAACACCATCACCTTCGATTTGGTTAATAGCTGGAAGACCAAAAGCAGCAGTTTTACCTGTACCGGTGTGTGCTTGTGCAACAACGTCTTTACCTTCCATTACGATAGGGATAGCTTGTTCTTGAATTGGAGAAGGAATTTTGAATCCTACTGCAGCGATAGACTTATTTAAACTTTCTTTGAAGTTAAACTGACCGAAAGTAGACTTGATTGTCTGGTTTTCAGAATTTTCATTATTTTCATGTGACATTAAATACCTTTTGTGAGGAGACTGTTTTTTCTACTCACAAAGGCCTTTCCTGCATGATGAAAACTTAGTCTCTAGTTAAATTTCGCGAATTATACTTAATTCTTCCTAATAACTAGCATAAGTGTAACTATTTGTGATACGCCTAATATTAGATTAATGTTAGAGAATTTTAGTATAATGGAAGTACTTAGAAATAGTTAGGAAAATTTATGGATTATATACTTATTGGAAGTACGGTAGTTGGGCTGTTTGTTGGTGTAATAGGAACCTTCATTGTTTACAGTTCAAAGTTAAAATTTATAGAAGAAGACAATCGTAAACTTGTTGATGAAATAGAAGATTTTAAAGAACAAGAAAAAATAAAAGAGAGTAAATACGAAACATTAAGAGAAGAAAATTTAGGAATTCAAACCGCACTTTCAGGAATTGAAGTGGAAAGAGACATGTTTAAATCACAACTCTCTTCACTTCAAGGCGTTAATGAGAAGTATGCACAGTCCTTATCAGAAGTGTCGGCATTACAAGTGCGTTTAGAAGAAGAACGTTCCCAAAATTCTGAAAAACTAGCCTTACTTACAAATGCCAAAGAGGAGATGAAACTTCAGTTTTCTAAGTTGGCGAATGAAATTTTTGAACAGAAGTCAAAGGTTCATGCCGAACAGAACCGCCTTCAACTTGACACCATTTTAAAACCTTTTAAAGAGCAGGTCGTCTCTTTTGGTAAAAAGATTGAAGAGAACTACATTACAGAAACGAAAGAGCGTCATCTTCTCAAAGATCAAATTATTCAACTTCGTTCTTTAAATGAAAAACTTTCTGATGATGCAAATAATTTAACCAATGCCTTAAAGGGTGAAAACAAAACCCAAGGGAATTGGGGGGAGTTGATTTTAGAAAAAATCTTGGAGAACTCAGGCTTAAGAGAAGGACATGAGTATGAGACGCAAGGGGCTTACCGAGATGAAGAGGGCAAACTATTTAAACCTGATGTCTTAGTGCATCTTCCTGATGAGAAAGACATTGTGGTTGACTCAAAGGTCTCTTTAGTAGCGTATGAACGTTATATGAATGCTGAAGATGAGGAGAGCAGAGAAAAGGCAAGAAAAGAGCATGTACTTTCGGTACGTTCACATATCAAAGGACTTAGTGAGAAGA
>Ga0256826_1000920_pt1 | contig 18307 bp, 12 predicted proteins | sample CV79metaG_FD_185975 | JGI IMG/M metagenome (GOLD analysis project Ga0256826, IMG submission 185975) | Hydrothermal vent microbial communities from East Pacific Rise, Pacific Ocean - CV79 | ecosystem: Environmental > Aquatic > Marine > Hydrothermal vents | place: Pacific Ocean: East Pacific Rise...
CTACGGACATAAATCAAGTATTGAACTCGATTTACAGATGAGTATTTCGGGAAATTTATCTGATGTAAACTTTCAGACATTAAGACTTTTTCTTGGTGGCTCAAAGTTTATGGCAAAAGAGCTTTATCTTTATCTGAGTCGATATGTAGAAAAAATTGAAGTTATCATTAAAGACAAGGACAATAAAGAACTTGACAAGATGACGCTTCCAAAAAAATCTATTGTTGAGGTTGGGTTTAACACAAGTGAGACCATTGTTCCTTATGCACGTAATGTTTTTGATGGTTATGTGATGCTTCAGGAGTACTTCTGTTTTCAAGATAAACATCTCTTTATGGATGTTAATAACATGGAAAATATTAACAATTTTTCAGGAGATGTTTTAAGTAACTCTAAACATCTAAGTCTAAAAATTCATTTTTCAAAGCGTCTTTCAACAGCGCAACTTCCTGCCATTGAAGACTTTCACCTTTTTTGTACACCCGTAATTAACCTCTTTGAGAGTGATGCGGTGCCTATTCGTAAGACAGAGATGGAAGATGAGTACCTTTTAACACCTTCTGAACTTAAAAAAGAACAGAGTGAAGTTTTTTCAGTAGACAATGTTCGAGGATGGATTCCAAGTAAAAATGCTTATCAAGATTACTTTCCATTTGAATCTTTTGGTCATATTGATGATGAAGGCGAGTATTATTCTGAACGTGTGAAGTTAAGCGAAACAGCGCACAGAACAGATACCTTTTTACGTTTTGCTTCTTCTGGTGGAATTTTTGATGACTTAGAACATAACTCAGCAACGGTTTCGGTAAAGATGATGTGTACGAACAAAGATATTCCTTCTACCTTGACCTTAGGCGATGTGAGTGTAAATGACCCACTTTCATCTTCAGACTTAAGCTTTAATAATATCACCATTCCCTCTATCTCGTACCCACCTCCAATTGGAGGAGACTTTTTATGGAAGGTGATTTCAAATATGTCTTTGAATTACCTCTCTTTAGACAACATCTCAACATTGAAGATGATTTTAAAAACGTATGATTTTTTTGGAGCAAACGACCTTAAACAAAAAGAGAAAACAGAGGTTCTTTTAAGTGGGTTAACCGCTATTAATAACAAAAGAACGCAGATGGTGTATGAGGGTCTTCCTATTCGTGGGATTGAGACAGAACTTTTTCTTGACCCAAGTAAGTTTACGGGAATTGGTGAAGCCTACCACCTCTGTTGTGTATTGAATGAATTTTTTGCTCTGTACTGTAACGTGAACTCTTTTCACCGTCTTGTTGTCCATATTGATAATCATGAAACCTTCTCTTGGCCTGCAAAAATGGGCAATCAGGCGCTGGTATAAATACGTATGTCAATAATCGAGTTAAATGAGAAAATAAAACCAGCAGTAATGAAATACTCATTACCTCAGGGTGTGCGTGTTTCGATGACTTACTTAAGGGACTTGTATCCAAAAGAGACACCTCAAGTACTTTATGAAAGACTGCGTTTTAAGTCAAACCCTAGTCTTTCGTTTGCAAAGTCTGAGATTTCAAAGATTGAGTTTGTTGAAACAAATAAGGGTAAAAATGTTGAGATAACACTGAACTTTTTAGGGCTTTTTGGTGCGGCTTCGCCTCTTCCTTCCCATTACTGTGAAATGGTTTTGGACAGTGCAGATACAGATGCGGTTTTAAAAGATTTTTTAAATCTTTTTAACCATCATCTTCAAAAAATGCTTTACCCGATTTGGGAGAGACAACGTTATTACATTCAGTACCAGTCAGGCTTAGAAGACAAGTTCTCAAAATATATGTTGAGTATTTTAGGGCTTTACTCTGAGACTCAGGTGAAAAGTTCAAACCTGAACTTTCAGAAGCTTTTACCTTACATTGGGCTTTTGAGTATGCGTCAAAAATCGGCAGGAACATTGACCTCAATTTTACGTCATTATCTTGGGCATGACGAGCTTGAAATCGTGCAATGTATTGAGATGAATGAGGCCATTCCTTCTTGGCAGTTGGGTGCACTTGGAGAAGAAAATTGTACTTTGGGATCTGACTCTTTAATTGGAGAAAGTGTAAGGACCAAAGGCTCAAAATTTCAAATTTTATTGCGTAATATCTCTTTTGATGGTCTGTACAAATACAGTCTTCATGGGGAAAAAATGGGTGAACTTCAAGAGTTGATTAGCTTGGCTTTGAATGAACCACTTGAGCATGAACTCTGTTTAGAGATTAAAAAAGAAGATACGGAGCCCTTTGAGCTTTCAAAACATTATCTTGGGATTAACTGCTTTTCTGGAGTGGTTGAAGAAGATGCAAAAATAATACTAAGTAGCTAAGGAAAAGAATGAAACTAGAATTACCAAAGTTGATTGAGAAAATGGACGCCTTAACAAAGTCCGACTTAGAAAATGCGGGTTACCGCTGTGTGAGTCGTGGGGGCAATGAAGTTCTTATAGAAGACTTTTTATATGTTATGTTAGAAAATTCTCAAAGTGTTTTAAATGCGGTACTTACTCAGTACAATATTTCACAACAGTCTATGCAAGAAGCCCTTCAACATGGTGTTAAAGTAAGCTCATCTGAGAGTGCAAGTCCTGTACTTTCACCCTTACTCATCACCTGGCTTGAAGATGCTTACATTCTTTCTCATGTGACATTAGAAGCCTTAGATATTAGTGAAACTGCATTAATTTTGTCTCTTTTTGACAATGCTTCACGCTACTCAAACACAAGATACTTTAAACTTTTTTCTAAGGTACCTCTTAAGGAAGTTAAAGCTCTTTTAGAGGGCTTAAATCAAGAGGGTTTAGAAAAACTTACCGCAAACAGCAAAAACAGTATGTCTGGGGTAAATGAGTTAGAAAAGTACACTACTAACCTAACTGAAAATGCAAAAGAGGGAAAAATAGATCCTGTTTTATGTAGAGATGATGAGATTAAACAAGCCATAGATATTGTGCTTCGTCGTAGAAAAAATAACCCTATTTTAGTAGGTGAAGCAGGGGTTGGTAAGACGGCTGTTGTTGAAGGATTGGCGCTAAAAATTATTAACAAAGAAGTTCCTGATTATCTTTATGATGCTCAGATACTTTCACTTGACCTTGGTGCGCTTCAAGCGGGTGCGAGTGTTAAGGGTGAATTTGAAAGACGCCTTCAAGCCGTTATTAAAGAGATTCAAAATAGTTCAGAGTTCATTATCTTGTTTATTGATGAAGCCCATACTTTAATTGGAGCAGGGGGGAATGAAGGTGGTTCAGACGCAGCAAACATCTTAAAACCTGCTCTTGCACGGGGAAACCTTAGAACTATTGCGGCAACGACATGGTTAGAGTACAGAAAGTATTTTGAAAAAGATCCTGCACTTTCTCGTCGTTTTCAAAAAATTGATCTTATGGAACCGAGTGTTGAAGAAGCGATTACTATTTTACGTGGAATTGCAGACAAGTATGAAGATGAACATAATGTTTATATTGAAGATGAAGCACTTGTAGCAGCCGCACAACTTTCTGCGCGTTATATTACAGGTCGTCAACTTCCTGATAAGGCAATTGATGTTTTAGATACAGCCTGTGCAAATGTGAAAATATCTAAGTCAAACATTCCTTATGCTTTACAGAAGATTCAAGGGCAGATTACGGTTATTGAACGTACTATTACTTCATATAAACGTGATGAGGCTCAAGGGGTTAAAGACTACTCTAAAAAGATTAAAGAGTTAGAAAAAGAGAAAAAAGTTCTTGAGCGTGAGGCTAAAAAAGTTGAAACCTCTTGGCAAAAACAGAAATCCCATCTAGAAAAAATTGTAAAACTTCGTAGAGAAGATAAGCAAGCTGAACTTAAAAAAGAACACATTAAATTTAAAGCCCTTCAAGAGAGTGGAACCTATGTTTTTGAAAATGTTAGTTTCGAGCAGATTGCAGAAGTGATTGCTTCATGGACAGGAATCCCTTTAGGTTCAATGGTTCAAGAACAGACTAAACTGGTACTTAGCCTTGATGAAAAACTTAAAGAGAATATCATTGGTCAAGATGAGGCCCTTTCACACCTAAGTACCTTCTTACAAATTTCAACAGCAGGTATGAAAAATGAGAATGCCCCTGCAGGTGTCTTTTTACTTGTAGGCCCTTCAGGCGTAGGTAAAACAGAAACAGCTAGAAATGTGGCTGAGTTAATGTTTGGTGGTGAGAAATTTTTAACTACCATTAATATGACAGAGTTTCAAGAGAAACATACGGTCTCAAGATTGATCGGTTCACCTCCTGGTTATGTAGGTTATGGTGAAGGTGGACAGTTAACAGACCCGGTTCGTATTAAGCCTTACTCGGTGGTGCTTTTAGATGAGATTGAAAAAGCGCATCCTGATATCTTAAATCTTTTTTACCAGATTTTTGACAGAGGGATTGTGAATGATGGAGAAGGACGTGAGATTAACTTTAGAAATACTGTTATTTTTATGACCTCTAACCTTGCGACGGAAGAGATTACTGAATTGTGTACTAAAAATGAGAATATTGAGATGCAAGAGCTTATCAATGCCATCACACCAACACTCTCTTCTTACCTAAAACCAGCACTTTTAGGACGTATGAATGTGGTGCCTTATATGAACTTAGGCGACAGAGCACTTAAAGAGATTGTAAAGCTTAAACTTGGTGGTATTGAGAAGCAGTTACAGGCAAAAGAGGTGAAATTTAAATATGACGAAGAGGTACTTGAAAGAATCGTATTTTTATCTAATGCGATGGATACAGGTGCGAGAAATATTGACCTTATTATCAATACAAACATCATGCCTGTACTCTCAAAAACTATTTTAGATTGCACGATAGAGCAGAGTCCTTTAAAAGCGGTAAAACTTTCTCTAGATAGTGATAATAAAATTATGGTTAAGAGTACACTAGATATCAATCCACGTATGGAAAAATCAACTAAGAAAGAGGAAATCAAATGAGACTAATATTAACAGCAATGGCACTAACACTACTCGCATTAAGCGGATGTGCACCACTTCAAGACACGTACAAACCACTGTATCAGGCGACACCTGAGAAACAAGAAATTCAAAAGAAGAAATAAGCATGAAATTAGTATTTGATATTGTAAAAAATGGTAAGAACATCCCAGCAAAACGTAATTTTCATTTTGAAGATGAGGGGGGAACGATAGGACGAACAGAAGATAATGACTGGATACTAACAGACCCAAACTCTTATATCTCTGGGACACATGTGCATATTTTATGTAAACATGGCTCTTATTTTATTAAAGATGAGAGTACGAATGGTACATTTTTGAAAAACCCCTATAAAAAACTGCCAAAAGGACATCCTGTAAAGATTAATGCTTCAGACGTTTTTATTATTGGTGACCACGAGCTTCAGGCGCGTTACTCAAATAATGACTACTCTCAAGATGATATTATCAGTTCGTTTGAAGAGACAAGTACGAATGAAAATATTATTCCAAATGATGATTTTCTTTTTGATTCAGGTTCTAATGGCTTTACCTCGGTGGAGTCACAAGCGCCTAGTGATATGGATGTAATGAGTATCTTAGATGAGACGCCATCTGCTACAGCAACACCGCAAGGGCATACTTTTGAAAACAATGCTCCCTTTACGGATGTTGTGATAGAAGAAGAGAGCGAGACCTTAGCTGAGGTGGATATTTCTGATTTTATGACTTCATCGGTTCCAGAACCTGTATGTGAAGCTGTTATTGAGATAAAAGAGGAGCTCTTTGAAGAACATATCTCCATACCTTCTTATACTCAACCTGAACCACAAGTTGCTCCTTCTGTACAGGCACCTATACAAGTAAGTGAAGGTTTAGCAAAGTCTGTTTCTATTTTAGAGTCAAAATTGGGGCTATCTATTAATGCTTTAGAGCAAGAAGAGAGAGACCTTCTCATGGCAAAGGTTGGTGATGTTATTAATACAACCTTAGATGCCCTGCAGAACTCTTTACAGCTTAAAGACAAGACAAAACAGGACCTTCATCTTTCAACGTCACATATGGATGTGGATAACAGTAATCCTGTAAAACTTGGTGCCGCTGCAGCAAAACTTCTACAAAATGAGAATAGTGGTGGAATGTTAGGAATGATGCCTGTCCCTGAAGCGATTCAAAAATCATTTAATGAGATTGATAGCCACTGTATTTCACTACACAGCTCAAGTAAAAATATTATGAAAATTGCAACAGCAAAGTTTTCACCTAAAAACCTTGAATACCGTTTTGAGTCAAATGGTGCTCTGCGTGGAGTTCTTCCTCGACAACAGCTTTTATGGAAGGCTTATAGCGAGATGTTTGATAACCTAAATGAACGACCAGAAGAGGGTGTTGAGATGATACGTGAGGAGTTTAAAAAAGAGTATGAAAATATCTCTTATAGCCTCAAACTTCGTACACCTGAAACAAGAAAAGGTATCTAGGTATAGCTACTTGGATAGAGGCTTTTATAGCAGACTATAAAAGAAATATTTTAAATGAGATTAAAGGATAAGAAGAATGAGAATTAAAAATGTAATGAAGATAGCATTAAGTGCAGTGATTTTAGTAGTAATGAGCGCTTGTGCAAGTAAACCAACCCATCTAGACTTAGTGATTAAAAGTACAAATAACATCAACCTTGATAGCGATAAAATCTCTTCACCTTTAATGCTTAACTTTTATGAATTGGACTCGGCTGAACAGTTCTCTAAACTTGATTACTGGACACTTTTAGATAATGGAAAAGATAGACTTAACTCTGACCTTATCTCTCAAAATAAACATATTATTGTTCCAAGTGAAGAGCAACATTATAAGATTCTTTTTGATGAAAAAGCGAAATTTTTAGGAATTATTGGAAATTTTAGAAACCTAGACTCTAACTCAACATGGAGATATGTAATTAACCTTGAAGATAAGACGCATAATGATGTTGAGCTAGAAATTGATGGGTATCAGATTAAGGAAGTTGAGTAATGCAAGCTAGAGTAGTATGGAAAGAGGGGCTTTTTATGCGTCCTCAACATTTCCAACAGAGCGATAGGCATTTTACCCACGAGTTAATGACACGAACCAAAGAGTTGGGCTCAAATGCTTGGGGTCTGTTTGATATGAATATTGACTCTCATCACTTAGGCTCAGGTAAGATTGTACTTAACAGCGCCGCAGGAGTGATGCCAGATGGGACACTGTTTAATATTGATGCTAAAACAGATGCTTTGAGTCTAGATGTTAAGATTGAAGATAGTGCTAAAGCGCTCTATCTTGCCCTTCCTATTACAATACACCATAGTGATGAGATTCATTTTCAAGATCAGAGCAATAGATTAACACGTTTAGTTGCACAAAACATAGATAATGTCCCTAATACTAATGCTGGTGAGATGAGTGAAACAGATCTGATTGGAGCACGTTATAACTTTAAACTTCTTTTAGAAGAGGAGGTAAATGAAGGGTATGTGAAAATTAAGCTTGGTAACGTAGGTGATGTTAGTGCTAGTGGAGTGGTTAGTTTAGATGAAAACTATATGCCAACTTTTCTTCACCTTCATGCTTCAAAAGATCTTCTTTCAAAAATGAATGAGTTAGTAAGTACGCTTTCGTACCGAGCAGAAAAACTTTCTGAAAAGTTAAGTGATGCTAATGTTCAAGCTACTGAGTTAGGTGACTACTTAATGCTTCAACTCTTAAATAAAACACAGAGTCGTCTGCACTACTACTTTACACAAGATCGTATTCACCCTTCAGAACTCTTTTTAGAGCTTACTTCTTTGGTAGGAGAGTTGGCTGTTTTTATGAAAAAAGAGAAACGTATATTAGAGCAGTTTGAGTATGACCATGAACATCAAGGTGAGAGCTTTGATAAGGTCATTGTAGAACTTAATGATATGCTTAGTATGGTCTTGGAATAAAATAGTATTTCACTTCCTGTTGAGAAACAGAAGTATGGTATTTATACCTCTAAGATTGCAGAAAAGTCTATGATTAACTCTTCAAGTTTTGTTTTTGCTGTGAAGGCAGATATAGAAGGCGATCAGCTTAAGAAACTGCTTCTATCCAACCTTAAAATGGGAAGTATTGAGACCATTAGAGACCTGGTGAATTATCACTTAGGTGGATTTAAACTCAAGTCCTTAACAACGGCTCCAAGACAGATTCCTTATAAGGTAAATTACCTTTACTTTAAGGTAGAACTTGAAGCTGAAGACAAAGAGAAATTAGCGCGTTCGGGTGGTTTTGCTTTTCATCTTTCTGGTGAACTTCCAAATGTAGATTATACCCTTTGGGCAATTCGTAATGATTAAGATGGAGAGAATATAATGAGTGCAGTAGCCAATAAAACCATGCTTGTTCCTGTTTCACATGGAACAGATAGTCTAACTGATTTTAGTGAAGAAAAAGAGTCCTACTCAAATTTTAAAAATACCACAGTGTCTCGTGTGCGTGCAAAAGATACCAATCATGAGAATGTGTATGAGGGGACAGGGAATCCTTTTCTTTCCCTCTCATCAGACATCTTCAAACAGATAGATAGTCTACAAAACTCTTATGATATTGGGAGTTTAGAAGAGGTGCGAACTTCATTAATAGAAGATATTATCTATTTTACTAATGCTAGTGGTAAGAAGGGTGTTGAAAATTCTCAGGTGATGCTTGCACGATATATCTTATGTACCTTCTCTGATGAGATTATCTGTACAACCTATTGGGGAAAAGATAATAACTGGGCAAACTCTTCTCTTCTAGGCCATTTTTATAATGAGACCTATGGAGGCGATAAGTTCTTCCAAATTTTAGAGCAACTTCTTCGTGCTCCGGCAAAATATTTAGATCTTTTAGAGCTAATGTATATCTGTCTATCTTTAGGTTTTGAAGGAAAGTATAGAATTCAAAACAGAGGAAAGATGGAGCTAGACTCTATTCGTGAGAGCCTTTACCGTCAGATGAAAATGATGCAGATGAGAGAAACACAAAATTTTTATGGAGCACAAAAACCTTCAGCAGAACGTAATCACCTCATTTATAAAACATCGTATCAAATTTTAGCCATTAGTATCGTACTTATGCTCTCTCTCGTGTACGGTGTCTTGACCTTCTCTCTTGCGAATAAAGAGGATAAAGCCCTCGCTCTTTTTCAGACAAAATATAACTCTTATGTAACTGAAACACGTCCTTCTCCAACGTCGATGCAGGCACAAAAAGAGACATTTAAACCATCTATGGCAGGACCAACAAATGAAGTTCCTGAGTCAATTACAATAAAGGATATTAATGAGTAAGTTTAAAGAAACTTCACTATTTAAAAACCCATTTTTCTGGATTATATTAGTCGCTTTTGTTTCGGCACTTTTAATAGTTTTCGTCTCTCCTTATCTTTTTGAGTCATTTTCAGACTTAACATTAAGACTACTCGTTGGTCTAAGTGTTTTCTTTGGAACTGTGTTAATGGTACTTCTGTATACACTTTTTGTAAAAGATGAAATCAAACAGAAAATTCGTGATAAAAAAGAGCAGATGAAAAAGAGTAAAGAGTACTCTGGTGTTATTGGGGAAAAAATTCAAGACCTTAAAACACGTTTTAATGAAGCGATGCGTATTGTTAAAAACTCTAGTATTTATAAAAACAAACAGATTGCAGGCTATGAACTTCCTTGGTACTTAATGGTAGGTGCGGAAACAGAAGGTAAAACTTCAATGCTAGAAAATTCAGGTTTAGATTTTCCTTTAAATATTAATTATGATAACCGTAGTGTTACGGAAGCGGGTTCAACAAAATCATTTCAGTGGTACTTTGCAGAACATGCTATTTTTATTGATATGCCTGGAAATTACATCTCTAACCAACGTTCTGAAGAAGATCTTGCCTTATGGGAGTCTTTCTTAAAGCTTTTTGGTAAGAAACGTTGGAAGCGTCCTATTAATGGAATTGTCTTAACTATTAGTGTTGACACTTTAATGGAAAAAAATGAGAAAGAGTTAGAGCAGTATGCTAAAGATTTAAGAGATAGATTTGATGAGATTTCTCATGCCTTTATGTCAAACATTCCTATCTATCTTTTAGTGAGTAAAACAGACAAAATTACAGGCTTTAAAGAGTACTTTACGGGTATTAGTGAAGAGGAGAAAGATGAGGTTCTAGGTGTTACCTTTGATGATCAAACAGAGAGTATTGATACATCAGTCATTCAACCTGAGCTTGAAGCCCTGCTTCAGCGTCTTAACAGTGCGGTACTTGATAAGGTCAATAAAGAGTGGGATACGGATGCGCGTGCTAAAATTTTACTCTTTTGTAATGAGTTTTCAGCACTTTTTGAAAAACTTAATATGTTTGTTGACATCGGCTTTGCTCAGACACGTTATCGTAAACCATTGATGCTTCGTGGAATCTACTTTACCTCAGTACCTCATGGTAATACTCTGCCCGTAGCGCAAGAGTTTGAAGAGAGTACCTTAGCTTCAATGGAGCCTCAAAAAGGGATGTTTATTCAAAAACTTCTGTCTGACATTATTTTTCCAGAAGCTGACATTATTAAGATGGATACGAGCTATAAGAAGAACCAAAGAGTTAAGCATATTGGTGCCTTAGCGGCTTCTGTTGCTATTGTTGCGGCGACTACAATCTACTGGATTCAAGACTTTAATTCACGTTTAGACTCTTTAGACAGGTCTGAAAAAGCGATGCTTGAGTATGATGGTACCCGTAAACAGATCTCTGCAAAAACAGACTTTGAAAAGATTTTAATCTCTTTAAATCAGATAAAAGAGCTTAAAAATGAGAATGAAGAAGATATGGAAAACAATATCTGGCAAGTGGCTTACTTTAAAGTTGCAGACAGAAATAGAATTCTTGAAGAGCATTATAAAGAGGCTTTAGAAGATATCTTATTACCTCGTATCGCAGAGTTTATTGAAGGACAAATTGCAGCAAGTATTGGTGATTATGATTTAACGTGGGAGAGCACAAAAGCCTACTCTATGTTAAAGAATGAAGAGCGTCGGGATAAGGACTTCTTGAAGGCGTGGTTGGCGACGGCATGGTCGCACCTGTATCCTAATATGAATGCCACTCAAAATGACCTAAATATGCATTTTTCCAATCTTTTGGATTACGGTTTTACTCCGTATCAGTTGAGAGAAGAGACCCTTACTCTTGCAAGAAAACAGCTTTTAGAGTTCGGGCATGAAGCCTTAGTGTATAAAGAGTTAAAAGATGAGGCGAAAGAGAAAAACTTAAGAGATTTCCGTTTTTCTGCTGCCTTGGGTTCATACGCGTCTGCCTTTGAAGGGAGTGATTATCTGATCCCTGGATTTTATACGAAAAAAGGTTTTGAAGACGTTATTATTGCTGATGGTAAGGGGCTGATTAAAAAGCTTGTAGCAAACAACTGGGTGGTTGGGTACTCAACAGACTTAAGTGATTCAGAACTTAATGAGATGTATGCCAAGGTTCAAAATTACTACTTTATTGATTACAAAAAGCATTGGGTAGCCGCACTGAGTTCTCTTAAAGTACCTAATTATAAATCAATATCAGAGATTAATAATCAGCTTACAGTCTTAACTTCGGGTACCTCTCCTATCGTAGGTGTGCTTCAAGCACTTAAAGAGAACACAATGATCTACACCCCTGCTGAAAAACTTCAGATGAAGGCAGAGAGCACTCTTAAAGGGGGGCAAGCCGCTTCAATAGCTTCACAAAATGCCATTGAAAAAGCTAAAAAGATTACAAGTAATACCAGTGTTAAAAACATTAGAGAGTATTTTGCAACCTATAATCGTCTCTTAGATAAGGAGAATAAACCAACGCCTAAACTTGCTACAGCTATGTTAAAACTTAACAATGTATACCAAGAGATGACGGCTATTTATGGTTCGGTTACGCCTGAAAAAGATGCGTATAGTATTGTGATTGACAGAATTTCTGGACGACATGAGCCTATAATTATGCAGATTTCAGCACTTCCTAGACCAGTAGATAAGTGGTTTAAAAAAGCACTTAAAAATGACTGGGCTTACCTTCTTTCTCGAACAAAGAAGTACATTAATCATCAGTATAAGCAAGAGGTGCTTGGGTATTACAATGACAAGATTAAAGGACGTTATCCTTTAGTTAAGAACAGTAGAAAAAATGATATTAGAATTCAAGATTTTGAAGAGTTCTTCAAGAAAAATGGTGTTATAGACACCTTTTATCAAAACTATGTTGCTACCTTTGTAAACCTAGATACACGACGTGGAACGTATAAATACAGAACCATTGATGGAAGCAATATGTACATCAATAAAAGCTTTATGAATGCAATGCTTAATGTTCAAGATATTCGAAAGACTTTCTTTACTGGAAAGGGTGATTTCTTAGGTACAAGCTTTTATCTTAAACCTCACTCTTTAGGACGGAAGTTAGCACGCATGGAGTACCATTATGATGAAAACTATATTGCGTATGAGCATGGTCCAATTAAGTCAAGAAAAGTGGTTTGGCCAGCAGAAAGTCTGAATAATGTAGCAAAATTCTCTATGTTTAATCTTCAAAAAGATAGAGTAGTTGAAGACGCAGAAGAGGGTGAATGGGCATTCTTTAAGTTGGTGGATAAGTTCATTATCAGAGGACATAAAATTAGACGAGGTACGGACTCGGTTATTATTGAGTATAAAAAGCAGAGATATGATGGTTCATTTACGCTAACAGGTATGGCAGCAAAGGTTTTTACAAAAGATAACCCGCTTAAAAGCTTTAAATTAAATGGGGTGCTTTAATGCAGTGTGTTAGTCACTCTTTTACCCATCCTGGACATATTAGGATGAATAATGAAGATGCTTATTTTACTAATGACGCCTCAGGTCTATGGATAGTCTGTGATGGAATGGGCGGACATCAAGAGGGAAACTTTGCAAGCCACTTAGTCACAGATATTTTTGAACAAGTAGAACTGAGAGGGACTTTTGATCAGAAAATTGAAGCCATTACTTCTCAGTTTTATAATATCCATCGCATATTACAAAAAAAGGTCCATAAACTTGGAAATGATGCGGTTATTGGAACCACTTTAGTCCTCTTGTTAATTGAAGATGAACAAGCTGCTAGTATCCATTCTGGCGATAGCCGTTGTTATGTTGTGCGAAATAACACCCTTTCAATGGTAACACAAGATCATGCACGTAGTATCTCTAGTGAAAATGGAGAGCGTAAAGCATTAACTCGTGCCTTATGTGCTCCAGGGGAACTCTCTTTAGAAGTTAAAAAGTTTCAGACACAACGTGATGATGTATTTTTACTATGTAGTGATGGTTTTTATGACAACCTTTCTCATAATATAATTAAAGAAGGAATGCAGATACGTACTTTTGAAGAGGGAATGTATCTTATGAGCTCTAAGGTACTTTCCGGAAAAGCAGACGACAATCTTACCGCAACACTAGTAGGCGTTAGGTAAAAATGAAAGCGCTTCAAGTTTCAAAAGAGAGTATATTTAAAGATAAATATCAAGCAGTGTTAAATGGAAATTTAATGCTTAACAAACGTTACACCTTAGGTAAAAAGATAGGTGAAGGTGGCTTGAGCGAAGTCTATGCAGTAACAGATATTTATTCACAATATTTTGAAGATAGTCGAGACCTTGTGATTAAGATGCCCTCATCAGAGATTGCAGATAAAAAAGATGTAGCAGCCTTTGTCTATTCAGAGTACTCTCTTTTAAGTTCACTGCATCATGAAAATATTGTTAAAGCAGTAGATTTTGGGATTGATGAGGACTCCAATATTCCTTATCTCATTATGCAAAAACTAGAGGGTGACCTCTTAGTCAACATAGGTTTACATAAAATTGATGCTAAAATGAAGAGAAATCTTGCCTCTTCTTTATATAAGGCGATGGTACATATGCACAATAAAGGTATTGTTCATGCCGATATCAACCCTACTAATATAATGATGGGTCCTGATGGTTATGCACAACTTTTTGACTTTGGTATTTCTCAAAGTATTGGAACGAAAAAACGTTTTAACTTAGCCTATAAAAAAATCAATGCTTATAATCCTATCTATACCGCACCAGAAGTTTTTGAAGGGAAACCTCCTTCACGAAAAACGGATCTTTTCTCTTTGGCTTGTGTTTTGTATGAACTGTATGCAGGAGAACTCCCTTTTGAAAAATCTTCACGTGAGTTACAAGAGAAGCCTTTAAGTAAAAAGCAGCTCAAAAAAATACCCCTTATACAGAGAAGTTGGTTTAAAAAAATCTTGAGTTATGACCCGAATCAGAGACCAGAAAAGATACCTTCTTGTATTCGTTTTAAATCGTATTTAGATAGTTGTACATAATTTAACTGAGGTATGTATCACATAAATGTGTAATTATGAAACATAAAATAAAATAAATACTAAAATATAACTAATAAAAACGAACTACGTTTATATTTAGCTATCTGTTATCTTTTGCTAACTATAATAAAACCTAAATTAACAAAGGAAAACTAAATGGATAATCCAGTTTACATGTCAATCGAAGGTAGTACTCAAGGTAAAATTACTGAAGGTGCAACAACTCCAGAATCAGTAGGAAATATTTACCAAAATGGTCATGAAGATGAAGCAATCGTAAAAGCGTTTACTCACAACATTAACATTCCACGTAACACAACTACAGGTCAACCAACGGGTCAAAGAACGCATAACCCACTGGTAGTTACTAAACTTATTGATAAGAGTTCACCTCTTCTTTATAATGCACTAACTAAGGGTGAAACATTAAAAAAAGTTGAGCTTAAATGGTACAGAACTTCTTATGCTGGTAAGCCTGAGCATTACTACAGCATGATTCTTGAAGATGCGGTTATTACTAACATGGACGCTTCTATGGAATCTCAAGAAAACACATCTGCAGGTCAAGTTATGCCTCTTGAAGTGGTGTCTTTCTCTTACAGAAAAATTTCTTGGAGACATGAAACTGCTAGTACATCGGGTGAAGATGACTGGAGAGTGGGCGTAGGCGCGTAAGCACCTCCCTCTTTTTCGGGGCAACCCGAAGTGTATATATTTTAGTGTGAAAAGTACCTTCTTCAATTAATCCCCCTAACTTACTTGAAGTCAATTACGGTGCTTTTCACACTAAAGTTTATTAAGGACATCTCTATAAAACCTCAGATTTACTTGGAGGTGCCCTTCAGTCTCTTCCAAAGGTAAACAATGTCTCAACTAAGCTCTCTTTTAAACAGTGAAATTCATCAGCGCATCTCTGCACAATTAAAACTTCCCGAGTACAATCAAGTAGAATCATTCATTCCTGGCCGTGACTCGTACAGTGTTTACGCACTTGAAGGTGAGAGTGAAGTCTTACAAGGGTACCACTATACCTTAAGTTTCGTAAGTGATGAAGTGATTAATGTTGAAGATATAGTTGATACCGAAGCAGAACTCTCTTTAAGAGATGAGACGACTCCTTTGAACTCCAAAAAAATATTTGGGAAAATAATTGAAGCCAAAGAGAATGGAAGTATTGCAAGAAAGAAACTTTATCAAATTAAAGTTGTTTCACCTCTACACTACCTGAGTTTAAATCAGAGGTATGAAGTTTATCAAGAGCTCAGTGTCCCAGATATTATTGCATCCGTTATTGCAAAATATTCAGTTCTACTTAACATTCAACTTGAGGTAAAGATTGACCTACAAAGCGTTCCTAAACGTCAGACCTGCACACAGTATAAACAGAGTGATTCTGATTTTATAAAGATGTTATGTGAAGAGGAGGGTTATGTTTTACTGATTAATGCTTCTTCAAATGACCCTTATACCATTACGCTTTGTGAACTTAATGAACATGCCCCTAGAAGTATGGAGACTATAGAGTGCTCATATAACCGCAGTAAAAGTTTTACAACATCTGCACAAGTACAAGACTATTACGAAAACAAGAAACCCTCTTTAGATTTTAGTGTAGAAGCAGGGAAGGTTATGAACTCGCATGACTTTGCAGATAATGAGACAACGACACAACTTCGCTCGGACATAAAAAAGCAGAGCCTAAGAGATAGACTCGATAAGTTAGATGAATCACTGTATAAAGATCTCTCTCGTTACGCTAAACTTGATGCGCAGGAGGGTTTTTCTCAAGGGATTAGAGTAGTTGGTAAGTCAGAAGAGTTAAGGTTAAGTGATGGGGAATATTTTAATTTAAAAGATATTAAGGGGCATAAAGACACCCAAGTTATTATGTTAAAAGTAGTCTATAAAGCGACCTTTCCTAATGCCTTAGATGAGTATGTTCAAGTAACAGGTGATGAGAAACCAGCACAATACAGTGTAGACTTTGTTGCCATCTCCAGTGATGTAATTTACAGACCTGAAGTTCTTACACTAAAACCTAGAATCCACTCCATACAAACAGCCATTGTCTCTAATGGAAATACTAAAACAAGTAAATATGCTAATGAGATAGATGTAAATGAGTTTGGTGACATTAGAGTAATCTTCCATTTTGATGAGAAGCGTCCCACTTCATGTTATGTTCCTTTGTCAAATATGTACAGTGGAGATGGTTATGGTTCACAGTTTCTACCACGGGTAAACTCTGAAGTGATTGTTAGTTTTATAAATGGCGATATTGATAGACCTATTATTACAGGCTCTTTGCATAATGGAGAAAATCGTCAACCCTTTAACTTACCAAAAGAGAAAACCAAGTCATTTATAAAAACACAAACAACACCACAGTATGAAGATAAAGAGGGGTATAATGAACTTCTTTTTGAAGACAAACAAGGCGAAGAGCTCCTAAGTCTTAGGGCACAAAATGATTACCAACTCAATGTCTTACACGATAGCCATACCCATATCGAAAACGACAAAAAAACCGTTATCGACAATGACAAAGAACTTACTGTTGCCAATGACTCCGTAGAAACGATTGGAAATGATAAAAAAATAAATATTCTTGGAAATGCCATCACCACCATAGAAAAAGAGCAGATTACAACGATTAAAGAAGACCAAGAGATACATGTCTTACAAGATGCTAACACCATCATTAAGCAAAACCAAAAGACCATTGTAGAACAAGATCTAATTGAGCGAATTAAAGGTAGTGTCACAAGCTACGTAGAAAAAGAGCAAAAAGAGAAATACTTAACGAACCTCTTCACCCAAGTGGGCAAAGACTTAGGCATAGAAGTAACAAGCGCATACCACTTAAACGCAAAAACAATTAAACAGCAAGCTAAAACCATAGAGCTCGAAGCCACAGATGGAATAAGCTTAAAGTGTGGTGGGAATGTTCTTACCGTCGATGCGAGTGGAATCCATCTCAAAGCAGCAACGGTTGATACAAACTCAGGAAATGGTGGTGTAAGCTCAGCCGATGTAAATTTACCTGTAATAGAAAAACCTTTATATAATAAACTAAGAGTTACAAAAGTAACTCAAAATATAACTAAACAAGATGTTATTTCTCAAGAGCTTGAATTTACTGCAACAGTAGAAAAATATGAAAATGGTTCATGGGCAGTTACAACAGACTTAAATGAAAGTCAAAAGGCACAAATAAACTGGTGCTTTATCAAAAATAATGATAAAACAGATGAAGATATCTTGATGGATAATCCAACAGATGATACTACTAATGTCAAAGGTCTAAAGATGAGTGTTGACCTTGAAGATGAAAATGTCTTCAAATTTGGTCATGCTCATGCCTTTGTTGTCGATTCTGATGATGAAAATGGTCATGCCGTAATAGAACTAAAACGTTTTATAGAAGTTGTTAATGTTAGGGGTAAAAATCTTGGTTCAGAAAAAGATAGAGAACTTAAATTTAAAGTAAAACTTGGGAGTGAAGATGTTACCCAAGAAGAGATATCTACATTAACCACAAAAATTACTAAAACTTCTCAAGATAATAAAAAAGAAATAGAAAATTTCAGTCTAAATGAAAATCTGATAATCACCTTACCATTAAAAGAAAATCACAAAATTAAAGAGGTCTTAATAGAAGTTTATCCAAAGAATAAACCAGAAAATGGAGCTAAAGCCACAACGTTCTTTAGAGAAATCTTAGAAGGTGAAATAATGAACATTAGAGTAGATGATAACCATAAAGAGAGTTATATAGATAATGTGGAAGACAATGTAGTTTTTGTAAAAGCAGATACAGATATCGGTTCAAGTGAAGGAAGAGCAGTTAATATCGCTTTGCATGCACTTTCAGAAGAGGGCACAATTTTGAAAACTACTAAAAATAGTTCAACGGTTAAGGATGCAAAAATAGAAAAAGAGTTTAATCTAGATGATTTTAACGATGTTGAAGATGACATTGTTGAATATATAGGAG
>Ga0256826_1000921_pt1 | contig 18305 bp, 13 predicted proteins | sample CV79metaG_FD_185975 | JGI IMG/M metagenome (GOLD analysis project Ga0256826, IMG submission 185975) | Hydrothermal vent microbial communities from East Pacific Rise, Pacific Ocean - CV79 | ecosystem: Environmental > Aquatic > Marine > Hydrothermal vents | place: Pacific Ocean: East Pacific Rise...
TTTAGCTTTTGCAAAAGAGCTTAATATTCTTAGAAATGATTTCTATTATCAGATGGTAGGAGATAAAAACAACATCTCACTTGTTGACTTTCTCTATCAACCTCTTGATGTTGTAAGTGGGGATGCCTATACCGCGAGAAGAATAGATCAGTATAGAACTTTTTATCTTATAGTTGATGGTATGGGAAAAGGTCTTTCTGCTTCATTGAGTGCTATGATTATGACCTCATTTGTAAATCATCTTATTGATAGAATGATAGAGTATGATAGCTTCTCCATGGATATCCTTGTAAAAGAGTCTATGGACTATATAAAACCTATACTTTTAGATGAAGAAGCTCTAGCCATTGACTATATACTATTTGATAATCATTACAACAAACTACACTACTCTAAATTTGCCATGCCAATCTTTTTACTTCAAGATAAAGATGACAATATTATTAAAATAAAATCAAATAATCCTCCTCTAAGTAAGTGGCAAACAAACTATGTTTTAGAGCAGTATGATATAGAAGAGATTGAAAAATTTCTTTTTTATAGTGATGGAATAGTTGAAAACAGTGTTAAAGGGCATGATGATACATATGCCCAGCATATAGAGAATGATTTTAAACACTCCTTTACAAGAGAAGAGTTCAAAGATAGAATGTTTAAAAAAATCGTTGAACAAGAAGATGATTTAACACTTATCTTTATCAATAAACTAAATTTCAACAACTCTTTGATATCAAAGAAAACATTTGATAGCTCCTTAGAGAGTGTAGACAGTGCCAATGAGTGGTACAATGAAACATGGTCTAAGCTCTCTAAAGAGATTAAGATATCTTACGGAGCGAATGTTGTTTTTACAGAACTCTTTATGAATGCTTATGAGCATGGAAACTTAGGAATAAATTCACATCAGAAACATAAAATGCTTGAGAATGACACCTATTTTGATACTCTTTTAGAAAAAGAAAAAACATGTAGTAAAAAAATCCATGTACAGATAAATAAGATTAAAAATCTATCTTCTTCTTATATAATTACTCAAATTACAGATGAAGGTGAAGGTTTCGATACACAAATTCTTAGTGAAATTTTTAGGAATTCTCAAACTTTTAATGGTCGTGGTGTTTTTGTATCACGAAAAAATTCTATGGGTATTTACTATAATACCGATGGAAATAGTGTTCTATACCTCAACAAAATTTAGTTTTTAACCCATATTTTGCTATAATTTCAAAAAATTTCAGGATTACAGATATGGCAAAAAGAGCAACAGAGCAAGAAGCATTAGACTATCATGAGTTTCCACAACCTGGAAAAATCTCAGTAGAAACAACAAAACCAGTAGCAACACAAAGAGACTTAAGCATGGCATATACACCTGGTGTCGCTGTTCCTTGTTTAGCAATAGAAAAAAATCCCGAGGATGCATACCGATACACTGCAAAAAGTAACCTTGTAGCAGTTATCTCAAATGGTACAGCAGTTTTAGGGCTTGGAAATATTGGTGCACTAGCATCTAAACCAGTTATGGAAGGAAAAGGTGTTCTTTTTAAGAGCTTTTCTGGACTAGATAGTTTTGATATAGAAGTTGATACACAGAGTGTTGATAGATTTTGTTCTGTTGTCTCAGCTATTGCTCCTACTTTTGGTGGAATTAATCTTGAAGATATTAAAGCACCTGAGTGCTTTGAGATAGAAAAAAGACTTATTGAAGAGCTAGATATTCCTGTTATGCATGATGATCAACATGGTACTGCTGTTATTTCAACTGCTGCAATTATTAATGCTTGTGAAATTACAAATAAAAAGATTGACGAGATCAAAATTGTTATTATCGGTGCTGGTGCTGCTGCTATCTCATGTGGAAGGCTCTACCGTCATATGGGAGTAAAAGAGATTCTTATGCTTGACTCTAAAGGGCTTGTTCATAAAGGAAGAAGTGACTTAAACATTTATAAACACGAGTTTGCTGCTGATAATTACCTAGAGAAAGAAAAAATATTTAAAGGTGCTGATGTTGCTGTTGGTCTCTCTAAACCAGGAACATTTGATGTTGAAGATATCAAACATATGGCTGAATCTCCAATCATTTTTACTCTAGCTAATCCTACTCCAGAAATAATGCCAGAAGAGACAAGAAAAGCTCGTCCTGATGCTATTATAGCGACAGGTAGAAGTGATTTTTCAAATCAAGTTAATAATGTACTTGGTTTTCCTTTTATTTTTAGAGGAGCAATGGATGTTCGTGCTAAAAAAATAAATATTGAGATGAAAATAGCAGCTGCCCGTGCCCTAGCAGAGCTTGCAAAAAAAGAAATTCCAGAGTATCTTACAGAAGTTTATGGGAAAAAAATGAGCTTTGGTAGAGAGTATATAATACCTGCCCCATTTGATAAACGTCTTGTTGTTGAAGTCTCATCTGCTGTAGCTCAAGCTGCTGTAGATAGTGGAAGTTCTTCAATGAAAGATTTCGATATTAAATCTTATAGAAAAGAGCTAGCAACTAGAATTAAATAATTTTAGTGAGCTTTAACAAACTCTGACATATCTTCAGAATTCAAAGGTTTTGAGTAGTAAAACCCTTGAATACTAGAACAACCACTTGAGAGTAAAAATTCTTTTTGCTCTTTTGTCTCTATACCCTCAGCAATAACACTCATATTTAAAGATTTTGAAAGATTTATAATCAATTTTACTAGATTACAAGATCCTTCATCTATCGGTGTATCAACAATAAATGAACGATCAATTTTTAACTTACTTACTGGTAGTTTTTGAAGATATGATAGTGATGAATAACCTGTACCAAAATCATCTATTGAAATATTTACACCCAACTCTTTAATTTTGTTAAGCATCTCTATAGATTTTATTGGATCTTGCATAATTTGGGATTCAGTTATCTCAAGCTCAAGCCACTCAGCATCAAACTCCTCGAGCATTTTTTTAAGATAGACAATATACTCTCTGTTTTCAAGAAGTTTAATTGAGAGATTTAAAGATAGTCTTCCTATTTCTGGATATATTTGTTTCCATTTTTTAAATGATTTCATAGCACTTCTCATCACAAAAAAGTCTATCTCTTTTATAAAGTCATTCTCTTCAGCAAGAAAAATAAATTTATTAGGAGGGACTATTCCCATCTCGGGATGTATCCATCGGACGAGAGCTTCCATTCCCTTTATTTTATCAGTTGTGGCATCAACTTGTGGTTGAAAGTAAACTTCAAACTCATTTTCAATGTTTGCATCTTTTAGTTGTAAAAGAAGTGTCATCTTCTCATTGAGTTTATCGGTTAATGAAGCATCATAAAATTTAGCACAGTGTTTACCTGATTTTTTAGCTAAGTTTAAAGCCGAATCCAAATTTTGAATAAGCATTTCACTACTTGAAGCATCTTCTGGAAACCTTACAATACCTAAAGAAACAGTTATAAAGATTCTCTGTCCATCAACTATAAAAACTTCTTCTGCATGCTTTACAATCTCACTATTAAGTATATTTATACTACCAACAGAACTAGAGTTTGTCATGATCAAAAACTCATCTGGACCACTTTTACTTAAAATTTCTTGTTGAATCAATACATTCTCTAAGCGCTTAGAGAGTTCAAAAACTATCTTATCTGCAAAATTATGACCATAACTATCATTAATATCTTTGAAATTATCTATATCTATTTTAATTAATGAAAAACTCTCTTGAGTAGATGAAAAAAGTTTTTGATTAAGCGATTTCATAAATGATTTTTTATTTGGTAAACGAGTTATTAAGTCATAGTTTTCTATCTCAAATGTATACTTCTCAAGTAGCTTATGTTGATCTTCTAAAAGCTCTTTTTGTAATCTATTTCTTTTTTCATATACACCCATAAAAATACTAAAAACAACTAAAGGAAAAAGTCCAAATATAGCACTTTTGAAATTTTCACTACTCATCTTCGTATACTCAGTTAGTAAGATGATTCCAATTGACACAAAAAGCATACCATATGCAAATTTTTTATCACTCAAAAATAAAACTATCATTATCTGTATAAAAAACCAACTGATTCCTACATAGCCATTTGTATTGTTCATATATGTAAAAGAGACTATTACAAGAGAAAATATCATGACAAGATGAATGAGAGTATTGAAGTACTTCTTATCTTTACGTGCAAAATATATGATAAATAATCCAAAGAGAGAGTAGCTAACATCTACCATAGCTTGAAGATTTTCACCTCGTAAAAAACGGATGATAGAAGCGGAGCTAACAACAAAAAGATTTAGAGCGAGAAGAACATTAAAAAACTGATATTTTAACTTCAGTTCGCCTTCTTGTTTGGCAAAAGTAAAGCCACTCCGCAAGTAATTTCTCAAATAATTTTTTAACATTATAGAGTATAACGAAAATAGTCTTAATTTTATCACAAAAACATCACAAATTCTTATAGAACTTCTCTAAGCCCTTCTTAGCTTTGACATCTACTTCATAAGATATCAGCTTAAGATATTCTAAGATATCTACTTCTTTTATTTCTGTTTTTTTAGCTGCATTTTGTAAAATATATCTAGGAATTTTAATACTAGATTTTAAAAAAATTCTCTCGATTTTTTTATAAAGCTTTTTATCTCTGTGATAACATAAAAGAGCAAAAACAAAGGGTAATTTGTATCTTTTGTACCACTCTTGTGCTAAGTCTATGTAGTCATTATTTTTCAAAGCATAACGAAGAGCCTTATCTCCTATGATAACTTCACCATGAATATCAAGAATTTTTGCAAGAGCATTTGAAGAGGCTGATTCTATATCTTTTTTATCTACTTTACCTGGAACAACTAGAACACTCTTAACATCTTTTTTCGCGATAATCCCAAGACCTACATGCTTACTTTTTAGAGCGCTTATACTAGAAATGAACGCAGCATCAACTCGTCGAGAGTGAAAGGCTGCGTTTATCTTTGCAGGTACACTGCGTTTATACTCCATGCTCATTTTAGCACTCGAGCCTTTTGTGAAACGTTTCATAAACACATGAAAGGGAAGTAAGTTAAGATATTCTATTTTTCCAAAAACCATAGTGAAATTATACACTGCTTAACTTATCTTAGATATAATCTCAGTAATTATAAAAAAGGTGTAAAAATGGTAACAGTAGACTTTTTAGGACCCATACAAAAACCAAGTTTAAAATTAGAAATAACTAACTTAAATGAACTTGCAAAAATCTTACAAGATGATGCAGAGATGAGTGAGTGGTTAAAAAACTGTGCAGTAGCAGTTAATGACACATTAGTCTCTTCTCTTGATGTTTCACTGAAGGATGGAGATAAGATCTCTTTACTCCCTCCTGTGTGTGGAGGTTGAGTTATGCTTAGTCTTTATGATGGCAACTTAGATGTGCCAAAAATTTTAAAAGATTGGTATGCGGCTGAAGCTACAACTAACTACGGTGCATACATCCCTTTTGTTGGCACAGTAAGAAGTGAAGATGGCATAGATGGACTTAGTTTTGATATCTATGAACCTATCTTAGAGTCGTGGTTTGAAGCTTGGCAAGAAAAAGCAAAAGCAAAAGGTGCTCTTATAAAGATGGCTCACTCTCGTGGAGATGTTCTACTACATGAGTCATCATACATCGCTGCTGTTTTTTCACCTAGAAGAAGAGTTGCTCTAGACCTTATAGATGATTTTGTAGAAGATTTCAAAGCATCTGCACCTATCTGGAAATATGACATCATTAAAGGTAAGAGAGTCTATGCTCTTGATCGTTCTACAGAAATCGCAGGTAGTGGGATTTTAGCTAAGTAATGTCTATATTTATCTCTTACTCTTCAAAAAATAAATTAGCAATAGGATGATAAAATGAATTTACTATCATACGAAACAAGCCAAAATATGCTTGACCTTTTACATGTAAACTCTAGCAGATACGAGAGAGTTTCTTTGAGTGAGTCTTTGGGACGTGTTCTTTTTGAAGATATCGTTGCAGAGTTTAATGACCCTCAGTTTGCTACGGCTTCTATGGATGGTTATGCACTTAAACATGAAGACTTAGCTCTTGGAACATTAAGTGTTCTTGGAGATAATCCAGCAGGACATGATGAGACACGTTCTCTCAATGCTGGTGAGTGTATCAAGACTTTTACTGGTTCTATGATGCCAAACGGTGCAGATACTCTTATACAGATAGAAAATGTCACTTATGAAGATGGCAAGATTACTATAAATGAAGAAGTACCAAAGGCAAATGCAGTTCGCCCTATTGGTGAAGGCTATAGAAGTGGTGATATTCTTATCAAAAAGGGAAGTAAAATTGGCTTTGCTGAGATAGGTGTTATGGCAGGACTCAATCAAGTGATGGTAAAAGTCTCTGTTCGCCCGCGTGTTGCCGTTATAGCAACAGGAAGTGAAATACTCGACCTCGGAGAAAACGCAGATAACCCAGCACAGATTAGAAGCTCAAACAACTATACTCTAGCAGCACTTTTTGAGCAAGCTGGAGCAGAGGTTATACAACTAGGAACTGCCCCTGACAATAAAGATGCTCTTATGGAAACATTTGAAAATGCTCTTGCATCTGCTGACATACTTGTAAGTACTGGTGGTGTGAGTGTTGGTGATTATGACTTTGTAAAAGATATAGTTCCACGCTTGGGTGCAAATGTAGTCTTTAAAGGTGTTGGCATAAAACCAGGTCGTCATATTATGGTTGCACAGATGGACTCTAAGTTTATCTTAGCACTTCCAGGATTTGCTTACTCATCTACTGTAACAGCCATTTTATATGCCCTTCCACTTGTCGCTAAAATGCTTGGAAAAACGCAGCCATACAGAGTAGTCGCTGCCAAACTTCAAGATGACTTCACAAAACGCAGCCGTTTTACAGAGTTTACAGCATGTAATGTTGTTGTAGAAGATGGTGAGTACTTTGTAAATCTTGAGGGAAAGAAGGTAGGAAGTTCAGCTATTCTTACAAATATGCTTGATAGTAGTGCCCTTATGATAGCAGGTGAAGAGGACAAGTTTCTTGAAGCTGGAACTTATGTAACAACTATACTTTTGGAGAATTTTTAATGAATGCTTACTCTATTGACCACACAACAGCTCAAGTAAAAGAGATTGAGATTGATATGCAGGCAAACACTGTTTATAGCTTTTTTGGCTCAATCCTAATAGATGAGCTTTCAACTCTAAACAAACATATGATTTTTACAGATGCGAATGCATTAAGTGAGAAAAAAACTCCCTACTTTATAGGTGAACAGCTCATAGTAGGTGATGCATTCATCATAGGTAGAGAAGAGTTTACTGATCTTGATGTAAGTATCAAAAAAGAGGAGCTTGAGTCTCTCATCATAAAAGATGTGAGTCAGTTCTACAAAGATACTTTTGCACTACTTCATGAAACAGATATAAACCTCTATAGAACTTTTATACTAAAAAAAGGAAGTGAAAAAGTAACTCTAAATACTGAGTGGGTTCTTTACACTTTTAACATCGCAGATGATAGAACAAAAGAGTACTTTATAAATGAGCTCAAAAAAGCTATAAATGCTGGTGAAGATGCTGAATCTTTTATGCAAAAAATGGCAGGACTAGCACTAAACGCAGGGGCATAAACTCCTCTGTAAAAACCAAAACGCAGAGAATGCACCTATAGCATAGACAAATACTCTTAACACTCTCTCTTCATAAGCAAACAGATACCTCTTTAATATCATCAAAAGTATGTAAGTTACGCCTACAAATAGAAGCTGTCCTAATTCGATACCAACATTAAAAGAGAAGAGTGCTAGAGGAATTTCATCTTGAGGAAGCCCTATACTTGAGAGAACAGAAGAGAAACCAAAGCCATGTAGTAGCCCAAAAATAAAGGCAACAATACCCAAGTATTTTCGTGTAAGACTCTCTTTATTTTCAACTATCATCTCTCTTGCTAAAAAAATGATACTCAAGGCAATCATCGCTTCTACATAAGCTATAGAAATTTTAACAATTCCTAAAATTGCAAAAGCAAGTGTCAAAGAGTGAGAGAGTGTAAATGCACTAACAGCTATAAAAAGAATTTTTCTAGTAGGTGCAAGCAGTACAAGTAAAAAGACAAACATAAGATGATCGTAGCCTTTTAAAATATGTACAACTCCTAGATCCACATACTCAAAGAAAAGGCTCTCTTTAGAGTAGTATTTATCTACAAGCATAAAAGGAGAAGAGGCTTTTAAAACTGCTTGCTGTTGAAAATCTTTGTTTTTATAAATGGCTACAACACCTCTATCTGAACGAACTAATCCCTCTATCCAGATTCTATGTCCCACTAAACTACTCTCACACTCTAGAGTATATTTTTGAATGATAAAACCATTTACTATATTTCGGTCTATTTTTGAGATTTTAGTACATCTACTTGGAAAATTTAGTGTTATATCTTCTGCTTTTATATCACCAAGAGGTTTTTTGTAAACTACACTTATCTTTTTTGAGGTCTGCTCACTCATCTCTACATAAGATAAACCTGTTTGATGTGCATATAAAACATTTGTAAAAACAAGGAAAAAGAGAAAGTGCTTTATCATTGAGTTTTCATATTTTTATAAGCTTTTTTCACTGTGTTTTGTAGATCTTCATGCTTCAAGTCATCATAAACTCTCTGCTGAACCTCTTCAAAAGAGAGTGCTTTCTTAGGCTTTACATCACTTATAAAGATAAGATGTAGACCATATTTGGAGCGAATAGGTTTACTCCAAACTCCTTTTTTAAGGGTAAATAATTTAAGGGTAAAGTAGTTTCCATATAGTGAAGTTAGTTCATTTTTTGTTATCTCCTTTACAAAAAAAGGCTTCTCAAACTTCTCACCAAAATCAACTGCATCTTTGGGTTTTATAGCTGCAATTTCAAGTACTTCTAAACTTTTCTCTGCGTTTTCTAAATCTTTATTTTCAAAGTAGAGTTGGTAAAAGGAGATACTCTGTTTTTCAGAGTAATCTTCTATATTTTTTAAGTAGTAAGCATGAAGAACCTCTTCGCTTATCTCTTCATTTGAAACCTTAGCTTTTAGTATCTGCTTCATCTTACTAAGTAATCTCTCTCTAACAAGCTCATCATGTCTATAGAGATTTAAGACTATAGCCCCTTGAAGTAAACTATCTTCATATTTCTCTACACTTAGCTCTTTAGTTTCACTTTTTTGAGCTTCACTGGGCTCATTTAAAAAGAAAAATAGAACTGCTCCTAAGAGTAAAAAGTGTAATAGTGGTTCATTAAGTATTTTTTTTATCATTTTATCCATCTTTAAAAGTTCTTCGTAGTATAATATATGAATTATATCTAAGGGAAGTAAAAATGGTATTAGTTACTGGAGGAGCTGGTTATATTGGCTCACATACATGTATATCACTTATAGAAGCTGGTTATGAGCTTGTTGTTTTTGACAACTTTTGCAATTCATCAAAAGAAGCACTCAATCGTGTTGAGAAAATAATAAATAAAAAGATACCTTTTGTGCAAGGTGACATACGAAACGCAGCTGATTTACAAGGTGTTTTTGATGAGTATGATGTGGATTCAGTGATTCACTTTGCAGGACTAAAAGCAGTGGGTGAGTCTGTTGATAATCCTGTTATGTACTATGATAACAATATTAACGGGACAGTTACACTTATAAAAGTGATGCAAAAAAACGATTGTAAAAAGATTGTATTTAGCTCCTCTGCAACTGTTTATGGTGACCCTCATACAACACCTATAAAAGAGGATTTTCCACTAAGTACTACAAATCCATATGGAAGAACAAAGCTTTTTATTGAAGAGATACTTCGTGATCTTTTTATATCTGAGAATCAATGGAAAATTGTTCTACTTCGATACTTTAATCCTGTAGGAGCTCATATATCTGGTACTATTGGTGAAGATCCTAATGGCATACCAAACAACCTCATGCCTTTTATAGCACAGACTGCTGTCAAAAAAAGAGATATTTTAAGTGTCTTTGGTGGTGACTACGATACTCATGATGGAACTGGTGTTCGAGACTATATTCATGTTGTAGATTTAGCTGCTGGACATGTTAAAGCACTTGATACCATAGATAAAATATCTGATGTTCTTACAGTAAATTTGGGAACAGGAAATGGCTACTCAGTTCTAGATATGGTAACAGCTTTTGAAAAAGCATCATCACAAAAAGTTCCCTATAAAATAGTACCTCGACGTACTGGTGATATCGCAAAATGTTTTGCTGATCCTAGTTATGCCTTAGAGCAACTAGGATGGAAGGCAGAACTAGGTATAGAGAGAATGTGTGAAGACTCTTGGAGATGGCAGTCAAGTAACCCTAATGGTTATGGAGATACATAAAGGAACTCATACTTTAAAAAGAGTTCAAATATACTTCCCCCTACCCCATTTACAGACTGAGTGTAAGAGGTACCAAAGACTAAATGGTCTTGGTTATTTACCTTACCTCCATACCCTGCATTTAAACCATAGTTGATATCTTCTGAAAAGCTATTATAGTATGAAGAGACTTCAAAGTATGGTCTCCAAACTCTTGTATAAATATGGCTGTTTACCATACCATACAGGAAATTTAATCCTATATTATAAAAATCATCAGGAAGAGCAACTAAATTTGGACCTTGAAGGGTATCTATAATACCTCGTGTTCCTTCAGTTTCATCATAGGTTCCTGCATCTATAAAAGTTCCAACTCTAAGATCTGGATAACCATTTCGTATCTGATGAGATAAAATTACCCTCGCATACTCTCCAGAACCTAGATTCACATCATCTTGTGAATTATAGACATTATGCTGATAAAGTGTCTCAATAGATGTCGATGGTAAAAAGTTAAATAGAAATTTCAACTCAATCATATCTTTTTTACCACCTAAAAGAAGCTGTGTACTCTCATTTGCATTTATATTATTTGCAAGTGCTAGACCACCTAAAAAGTAGTGATTAAATCTATACTCACCTCTTAACATATAAGATATATAACTCTCCATTGAGTTATGATACTCAACATCTCCTTCTAGAAAACCTCTTCTAAAAACTTTTCTAAGTGCAAATCCTGCTTCTATAGAGTCTTCGGGCACAGTAAGTAATATTGCATCATTAATAGTTTTATTTTGATAATAATTTAATTTAGAGTAAAGGTACCAGTTTCTACTTAGATATGTTCTATTTTCCAAAGCAATATACTCTTGCTTGAGAGGATTTCTAGAGTAGTAAGAAGGTTTAACACTAAAGAGATCTGTTCTCTCTTTTACTAGCCCTAAATGCTGTATATAAGCATTTTGAGAATCATCATTTTTATTGAGTGTGGAAAAAGCCAATGTTTGGGCAAGAGCAGTCTGTCCATCATTGTAAGAAGCTGATGAAGCATCTCCAATTGGAAGAAGTTTAAGATATGCATCGAGTAAGTCTTCTATCTCAGAGTGCTTCTGTTGTATAAGTGCATTACTAAAACGCATCCAAAGCTCTTTAACTTTGATATGTTGATAGATTTCATTACTTAGTTCTTGCTCATGTTTTCTTATAGCCCAACTATAATTTAGTCGCTCATAGTTCTCTTCACTTAAGTACTCTTTTGCCTCAGCTAACTCTTTTTCAAACTCATCTGCATGAATAAGATTGATATCTGCATTTAACAAGTTATTTAAATACTCATCATTATGAAGTAGAGAAGAATTTAATTGAGCTTGTTTGAGTAAATCACTCTTAATCTCTTTAAGTTTCATCATAAAAGCATTTTGATTATTTCGTATTTGAAATATATAAGCATCTAAGAACTTAAAATCTAAACTATTTTGTATTGATACATTTTCTTCTTTTATCTTATCTACAAAATAAGCAGCTCTATTTATATCTTGAAGATAAAAATATGATGAAGCGATAGGAAAATAAAAATCTTTATTTAAATTTGGCTGTTCAGATAAGGCATCCAAACCAATTTTCAATTCACTATCAAAGCCATTTGCTATGTAAAAATAGAGTATACTTAGTTGAACTTGCATACTATTTGGATCTAATTCAAGTGCTTTTTTCAGTGCCTGTATAGCCAAGTCATTTTGATGATAGTGACCATATAACTGTGCTTTAATCAACCAGTAGTATGATTCATCTCGTATAGTAGAGTTCTCTAAATCAAGTTGAGTTATTTTACTGTTTAACTCATCATACTTTTTAAACTTTAGAGAATAATTTGCATAAGTATAAAAGATATATGAAACCTTATGCTCCTTATATGCTCGAAATGAAGATTCTGAGACTAGAGAAAGATTTTTCTCTTTTTTCATCTGTGCTATTCTCTCATAATCAACAACTCTAGCCCTGTTCATATGGTAGAGTTTTACTGATGCATTTGCTCCACTCTCATACTTTTGCAGATACCAAGCTAAATCACTTAAAAGCTCATAATATTTTTTACCTGCTCCATTTTTACTTGAGATTAAAAGTGCTTCATATGCACTGTTCATATCTTTTTTTAGATAGTAGTAGTAAGCTATAAGTTCGGCTTCTTTAGCACTATAAGGTCTGCGTTTTTCCATCTTTTGTACAACTACTTTTGCAGACTCCATATCACCCATATTTAAATATATCTGAAGTGATTTTATAAGGTAAATATTTTTACTTGGATTTTTATCATACTCTTTAAGTAAAATTTCTGCAGAGTTTTCAGGATTTCCAATTTCAGAGTGAATAAATATCATAGCATCTATATTTTTATTAGTTGGATTTCTTAGTGCTTTATCTACAACTAAGGGCTCTATATCTTCATATTGGTATGCTTTGATACCATAATCAATTATCTCTTTTTGTAACTTTTTATCATACTTTTTATAGTACATAAACTTCATGTACTTTACTGCTTCTGTTCCCCGTCCACTCCATCTAGATATCTCTGCCATTTTTTGGTTCCAGTAGTAAGAGTTTGGATTTCTTCTGTAACCAATTTTTGCTGTTCTATAAGCATTTTTTAAATCATTTACATATAAAAAAGACTGAAGCATTAACTTTAACTCTTCATCCTTTGTGATAAAGCCATCAGTGGAATCAGCTGACATTACCTTTTCTATTTTTGGCTCTTTGTTCATCTGAGTTCTAAGAGTGTTTTTATCTGTAAATCTATACTTATAAGTTGTTGCTATATAAGCATATTTATAGTTTGGTTTTAATTTATGTAAACTCTTTTTTGCCTTCGCTATTTTTTCATAACAGCCACATCGTACAGTTAGATTTTGAGATATCTTCATCAACTTACAAGAAGAGGGAAACTCCTCATTTTTAAGACGACTCATGCTATCTTCACTTGCAAAGGCACTCACAAGTTGAACAGTATAACAACTCTCTTTATCTTCTGCTACTAGAGTAGAAACTAGAAAAAACAGTCCTATAATTACTCTGATCATTATGGTTTCCTAACTAAGATTTTTTTAGAGAGTGCTGCAGCTCTTTTAAGCGAGCCATTTGCTAAGTAAAGTCGTAAAATATATTGACGCATCTCCCTATCATGAAAATAGTACTCTTCATAACGAGAAGCTAACACAACTGCTTTCTTAGAGCGCTTACCTGCATTTAGAGCACTAATAGCCTTATAAAAATATGATTTTTTCACTTTAGAGTTTTTCTCTTCATCAAAAAGTTGCATATATAAATTAGATGCAGCAATATACTCTTTTAACTTTACCTTATACTGTGCTAATTTTTCTGTCCAGAAAGTCGACTCTTTTGCTTTAGCAGTTAAAATAATTTCTGCATCCTCTTTTGAATAATTTTTTATAATAAGAAAATATATAGCATTTCGCCATTTTTTCTTATGTGATTTATCTAATTTAATAAGGTCATTAACACATTGCATAGCTTCATCTGTTTTATGAAGTTCTAGTGTAAGATAGTATACACTTTCAAGCTCTTTAATTTCACTCTTTTTATTCTTATTTTTCAGAGCATACTTATATGCATCCTGTGTATCATGTAAAAAAATAGACTCTCCAAATAAATACTTAGCACTCTCTTGATTATAAACTTCCTGTCTTGTAATCTTTTTAAATAGTACCTGAAGTTTTTTATAATATTCCTCTTTTTTCTCTTCATTTTTCATAAATTCAAAGTAAAAATAATCCTCTTTCGCAAGTTTATAACTAAGAGAAAAAGACTCTGAACGTATATCAGTATCTTTACTATTTTTAAGAAGTTCCAAAAGCTTATATGCCAAATCTTTTTTTCCACTTCTTAAACTTTGAGTGGCTAGATTTAGCATTAAAGACTCATTTTCAGGATCATTTTTTAGCATATTTTTTAGATAGAGCATACTTAAATCATAATTTGATTTTTCAGACAATATCTGCTCTTTTAGAATATCTTTTGGGTAAAGTACAATAAGGATAATACAAAAAACTACAAAAGTTATTGCCAGTTCTTTATATGTCGCTACATACTTTTTTTCATGGTCTGCAGATGACATCTATTTTCACTTCTTTTGCTTTTTTATAGTTTAACTCAACATGAGAGCCTTTAACTTCTCTTTTTACTTTTACTGAACTCTTTACTTTACAACCCTTTGGTACATGTAGTTCTAATCTTAGTGCAACATACCCTTTAAAATCTAAAATGAGTTTATTATTTTTGTAAGTTTTTGAAGTTACTTTTGCATTTGAGCTTATTAAATAAGGCTCTGTTTGAGGCTCATTTAATGATGATTGCTTCAATATTACTCTATTTACATTATCTAAGTGAACATAGGTATGTGTCTCAAAATGGTTAAATCCTAAGATTCCTTCTGAATGAGTCAAGTCAACATTAGCCTTCTCTTCTTCAATTCGTAAGGTTTTAATATCTTGCATACCATCAACTAAAAAGTAACCATCCTCTTCACTCATCGAAACAGTATAATAATCCATAACCATAGGAATATACTCAGAAGTATAAATTGGCATTACATCTTGAGCTATTGCCCAATCAAAAACATACTTCAGTGCATTTAAAGAGGCTCTTTTTGAACCTGAATATAGATGATAGTAGATATCTATTGGCTTGAGTCTTCTTGGTGAATTTGTCAGTTTAAAAGTTTGTATTACTTTTTTGAAACCCCAAAAAGGGCCTAACCACTCATTAGTATAGATATTCTCATTTTGAGCACCAGTAAATACTTGATAATAATCTCCTCTCTCAATACCAAGTGGTGCAACATAAGAGAGCCAAGGATTTGTATTAGTTATATATGTATCTCCACCATTAATATTTAAGATATTATACTCATAAATATTTTTTAGTACATTATATGTTGGTGCACAGTCTCCACTCCAAAAAACAATATCTGCTGGTTTCTTTCCTTTTTTTAGATAGAGAGTATTAATATCTTCTAAACATCCTCTTATCTCTTTATCTAAAGAAAATGTATAGTTAGGAATATTGAGTCTATACTCGGCTGGAAGATTACCATCAACTATCATATTCCAAAAGTAAGGATGGCTAAAGGTATGTGTTGCAGGCTCTACATTGTCAAGTTTATACATATCTGTCGTAATCTTTTGTAAATGTTTTGCTAGCTTAGGAAAGAGTCCATTAGTATCTATCTCTCCACCAATAACTGAAACAGAGTGTGGTATCTTATATTTTTTTAAAATTTCACTATAAATAATATCACCAGACACAAGCTTAGGATTCCACTCAACCGCATTCATAATACCATCACCATCTATATGTGTAAAGAGCAATCTCTTCCCATTTTGAGTTGTTACATCAGGTATAACTAGAGGTTTTAGTCTTAATGCTTTTGCAAAAAACTTAAATGGATCAATAATCCAAATATTATCATCAACTAACTCTATTATAAAAGCATTACTTATAGCATATCCACCCCAAGGCATAATTGCTGCGAGTGTTGTCTCTTGATTTATACTATCTGAAATCGTAAAGAGAGATTTACCCTTTAGTAGTGTAAAGTAATTATTGTCTTCGGATAGAGAAGGTTCAATCTCATACCCTATCATCTTATCTTTATAAATGACCTTACTATTTTTACTTGTGGGTTTATTGAAATTTTCTATCTTAATACCCAGTTTTTCTAGCATTTGACTACTTTCAATTGAAAAGTTAGTTGCAAAAACAACTTTAACATTAATTTTTTCAAGTTCAAGTATCCAGTTTACTAGCTCACTTGGTTTTTTATATTTTTCTCTAAGCCAAATAACAACTCCGGCATAATGATGCATATCTTTTATAAGAGGTAGTGGATGAGAATTCACATCATAAAGTTTTTGGATATAGCCCATATACTCAAGAGGTAGTGCACCCTCAATATGAACAGACTGTTTAATCCGATCTATCTTACTCTCATCAATAAGTGTAAGTATTTCCCTTTTTATTGCATTTTTAGAAGATTTTCCATATATATCTAACTCTCTTGTTGATATATATGGAATCATCCCTTTAGCTTTGATAGCTTCTATAGACTTCTCTGAGTCTGCTATATCTTCTTGTTTCATATAGTCAAGTGCAATAACATCTAATTTATATGATTGTATCTTCTGTATGTAAGTATCTAACCACTCTCTATCTTTAGCATTTATCTTTTTATACTCTAGATTTTTTCCACCAAGGCCATAAAAGTAAGACTCAAAAAGAACTGCATCTATAGACTCATGTACATCATCAATGATTTCAAAACCACGATTTATGACGAGTTTTGCATCAGGATAACGTTTATGAAAATTCTTGATAATACTTATAAGAGCTCTCTTTTTTCTTGCTCTTTCTTGCTGCGTTTTTGCAACAATTTGATAAGAGTCTAAGGTGTCAAAAAAGAAGTTTTTAAACCCTTTTTTCATCTGAGGCTCTATCATCTCTTTAAAGAAAAACTCTTGATACTCTCTGTTTTCTAAATCAAGAACCTTAGAGTTCCATGTTTTGTTTTCTCCAAGAATCCACTCTTTTTTTATCTTTTTATATGCTTGGGCATCAGAGTGGACTTCTCCTATACTGACATAAGCATACATTTTATCTCTATATACTGAAAAACCATGTGACTTAGTATTTATATGAGAAGGCTGAACAATAATATAATCATGAATTCCAACCATAGGGTAAGAGATATTTTCTCCATAGTAAACCATGGCACTCTTATCATTTAATGCTCCAAAAACAGAGCTATAAACAAAAACTAAAATAAGTATAAATTTACTGCAACATAAATGTTTCATAATCAAGCCTATCCATTTCATTTCGTATCACAACTACGCTTGCTATAAAAACAAGTAGTAGCGATACTGTGTATCCGTAACCAAACATTGCTGGTCCCATATCTATAGAGATTAGAGTTAAGACTGTATTACCAACAAAAAATGCTATACACAACCACATAGCGACCTCTTTTCTATCTAAATAATATAAAATAGCTAAAACTGACATAAATGCAAGCTGTAACATCGCTCCAATAGTTAAGATAAAGAGAAGTCCTAGATATAATTGAGGTATATTTAAGAGTTCAAAAGCAGTTGGAGCGGTCAAAAACATGACAATATCAACAACACCTTGAACCATTATTATTTCATGTATTGCATGACGAATCACATCAACCATTTGATTTCTATACTGTCTAATTATACTTAGTGTACCACCATTTCTAACTGCATCATAGTACAAATCATACTTCTCAGCAAAATCAGATTCAAGTCTATAAAAAAAGATTGCCATTCCTGGTAAAATAGAAAGATATGCCAAAAATATTGGCATATCGTAAACTATAGAAGCATGTAGTTTTCCAATTACCTGATATCCAGTTGCCGGATGATACCAAAAGATTATTTTATCTACCCATGCCCCAAGATTATATGTCAAACCTGCAATTCCTAAACTCCAGTAGAAATTACTTGCCAAAAAGAAATCTATTTTCATAAAAATAGTAGAGTTGTAACTTTTTATGATAAATGTCATTAATATCACAAAGAGAAGAGCATTTCCTAAAAAGAAAGTATAAATCAGTTTTTCTATACTATCTCCATAAAATATTGATACTAAAACTATGAGAGAATAAGAGATAAAATATGCCCAAACTACCCCATGATAGTACTTTAAACTAGCTGCTAATATACTTGAAATCCATACTCCACAAAGAACAAGAAAAGTTGCAACTGCACCCAAAATAAAAACTGCACTCTGCCCTTCAAACACCCAGATATAGAAAGGAACGATAATAGGCATACCTAGAATCCATGACAAAAAAAGTGCACCAAAATATGAGGGTAAAATCTCTTCTTCTTTATTTCTAAAAATAAGATCGGCAATATATCTAGTAAAAGGAAGTTGGAGGATACCGGTGATGA
>Ga0256826_1000922_pt1 | contig 18289 bp, 14 predicted proteins | sample CV79metaG_FD_185975 | JGI IMG/M metagenome (GOLD analysis project Ga0256826, IMG submission 185975) | Hydrothermal vent microbial communities from East Pacific Rise, Pacific Ocean - CV79 | ecosystem: Environmental > Aquatic > Marine > Hydrothermal vents | place: Pacific Ocean: East Pacific Rise...
TATCGCTCTTACAATGATACTTGGACATAACCTTCTAGATTCTATACAACCTGAAGCTTTTGGATCTTACTCATGGGTTTGGATGCTTCTTCACTCACCTGGTAGTTTTTACATAGGGAGTATTGAGGTTCGTGTTATTTATCCTTTTATACCATGGATAGGTGTTATGGCACTTGGGTATCTCTTTGGCCCTATTACAAAACTATCTCGTATTGAACGAAAAAAGATTTTTTTACTTTCAGGGTTAGGACTTCTTCTTTTTGGTTTTGGACTGCGTTTTTTAAATTTTTATGGAGAGTTATCATCTTGGAATTTTCATGAATCGATAGAGATGACGATCATGAGCTTTATGAATTTTACTAAGTACCCACCTTCTCTAATCTATCTAAGTGTTTTAATCGGTATAGCAATGGTTTTTATGAGTCTTTTTGATAGAGACTTAGGTAAATGGTCAAATCCTCTTAGAGATTTTGGTCAAGTACCATTTTTTTTCTATATTCTTCATATCCCTCTTTTACACTTAGGAGGAGTTATTTTTGCTTACTACACTTTTGCTGATGCTTCTTGGCTTTTTGGTGCACCAATTGAAAACTCTCCAGAAGGTTATAGTTATGGCAGTGAACTTCTACCTACTTATATAGCTTGGATTATTGCACTTTTTCTACTCTACTATCCAAGTCGATGGTTTGCTAAACTTAAAAAAAGAAGAAAAGATTGGTGGCTAAGTTACCTGTAATTAACTACACTTTTTTTACATTTTATTTCTTTATACTTTTTATATCAAAATTAAAGGATATAAAATGTTTGAGTCAGTTACTATTTTACCAATATCTGTCATGTTAATTGGAGCAGGTTTCTTCTTTATGTTTGCCTCTCTTATAAGCCTTATCTCCGATCCATTTTTAGATAAAACCCAACTCCATTAGAGTTCTAAAAGAACACTCATTCCTACTCGTAAATCTTTTATATGTGTTGTAGGTCTAAGATCTACCTCAAAGCTCTTCATATCAAACCCTTTACCACTCTCTGTTGCTCTCCAAGTAGCATAGTCACCCATAACCGCTATGTTAGTTACTTTAAACTCATAGAGATCATCACTAAGAGCAGGAATCTTAGCCTTAAAAATTTTATCTTTTTTAAATAATCTTAAATAATCTTCACGTACAGAAAATTTAGCCCATGAATCTTCAATATCTACAATACTAACAACAGGAAATCCTGTTGGTGCTAACTCTCCTGGATGAATAAGAACTTGGGTAACTTCACCCTTATGAAAAGCATACTGTGCACTCTCTTTTATGTAAACATTGACTTCATCAACCTTAGCTTCATATACTCTCTCTTGAGCAGATGCAGCTGCTTTTATCTCTATACGTGCTCCCTCTTTTGCCATTGATGCCATCTGATGAGCTGCGTTTGAAGTATATTTTGCTGCTTGGTATTGAGTATAAACTTCATCACGTTTTTGCTGAGATATAACACCTTGCTCATAAAGAGTATTTATTCTTTTGTATGTTGTTAGCATAAGTGCTTCAGCTGCTTTTGCTTTTTGCCACTGATCGTGTGCTGCTTGAATCTCTTGTTTTCTTGCACCATTGTCTGCCTGCGTTTTTTGTGCTCCTGCTGCATCTTTTGCTGCTTCTGCTTGTTTTAGTTTTGCATCTACTTCAGGTGAAGAGAGACTAAAAATAGCATCTCCTAACTCTACCTTCTCACCTTTTTTTACAAACACTTCACTAATACGCCCAGGAAGTTTTGAAGAGATATTATAACTTTGAGCATCAATTTGACCTTGAAGAACTAAGGCTTTAGGCTGATAAGCCTTATAAAAAGTTATGCCAACCCAAACAACTAATGCTAAAACAAATGCAGCTAAAACTAAAATACTCTTTTTCATTACTCTATCCCTTGTGATAACTCTTCAACTCTAAAAAACATCTCTCTATCTCCAGTTAAAACACTAAGCTTTGAGACTTTTTGTACAAAATTATAAGCTGCATTTAAACGTTTTGTTTTTGCACCCATTAAAAACATTTGAGCATCCACCAATTCTACAGAAGTAGAAAGTCCTTCCTTAAAGGCAATACTACGAAGTCTATAGTTTTCACGAGCCAACTCAAGTGAAGAACTCAAAGAGTTAAACTCTTCTCTATCAGACACCATCTCTTTATAAGTTTTCTCAACTAAAAGTGCTAGGTTATCAATTGCCTCAAGTTTAAGATACTTTACTTTATCATTTAAAAGTTTTGCTGCTTGAACCTCTTGACTTCTATCTTTTCTTTGTAAAATATCTATTTTTACCATAACTCCTGCAAACCATGTAGGTAAGGTACTCATTATTGGAGAGTTGTCTTTGTAAAGATTATAGTTACCGTATGCTACAACTTCTGGCATCCAAGATGCCTCTTTTATTTCAACAAGTGAAGCACTCTGTGAAGCTTTTGCATCTAAAACTTTTAGTCCAAGATAATTCTCTTGTGTCTGCGTTTTATAGTAAGTTTCTTCTCTCATACTCTCATTTACAAAAAGTTTTGAACTCGGTTCTGGTCTTAGTTTTGTAAGTGAAGCAAGTGCTGATGAGGCGATCTCTAACTTATGCTTTGCCTTACTTGTATCTATACGAGCAGCATCTAGTTTTACCTCTGCATTTAGAAGCTCAATATTTGCAATTTGACCTTGAGCTTTTAATTTTTTTGAATTTTCATAATGAATTTGAAGTGCTTTTTGTGCTTCTAATCTTGTTTCATAAAGAGATTTACTAACAACAACACCATAGTAATACTTCACAAGTTTTAAAAACTCCACATCCTTTTTCATCTCTTTTAGTGCTTTACTCTCGCTTATTTGTGCGGCATAAATATCTTGAGCTGCATCTATTTTACCACCAACATACAGAGGCCATAAAACTTGAAGATCAGCTAAAAATACATCTTGGTCTGATAAATCTAGCTCACTAGGCACTCTACTTGTTGCCCCAAGTGCTCCTAAAATTTGATTTGCCTTGTTACTAAAATCACTTATATCTATATTTACAGGTTCACTCAAGTGTGTATATGAACCGGTTATCGTTACAGAAGGCAAATACATAGATTCAGCTGAAGACTTCTTAAGCTCTGCACGAGTTACATCAGAAGAGGAAGCTTTTATACCTTCATTAGTAAGTTCTGCCTTTTGCCAAGCCTCTTGTATACTCATATCACTAAAGAGTGAAAGTGTAAGAAGAAAAAGAGCTAAAAATATTTTCAAATTATTTCCTAAATTTTTTTATTATTATATCTTAAAAGATTTTGCATATAAATTTACTAAGGGTTTTGCACTTAAGCCATGTAAAATGATACTCATTAAAATTGTAAGTGTAATAACAGAAAATAGAGTGTTACTAACTTTTACCATCTCTATCTTATGAGCTACTGTCATTACATACAAGATGGAAGCTATTCCACGAGGGCCAAACCACCCTATAAAAAGTTTACTTTTAAAAGAGAGCCCAAGTCCTATAAGACTGAGTGCCACTGGAATCATTCTAAAAAGCGTTAAACTAAGTATAGAATAAATTACTATTTTTAAATTCCAAAACTCTATAGTAGCTGGTATAAAAGAGAGACCAAATACTAAAAAACTTATAAGTATTAAAACCTCACCCTCACTCTCTAAAAAGTTTTCTCTAGTTGAGTCTACTAAATTTGAAAAGTTACCAAAAAATGCACCAGAGACAAAGGCTGCTATAAATCCATTTCCTCCTAAATACTCTGCTGTATAGTAGACTAATATCGCAAGAGCAACAGGAGATAAGTTTTTATATACATCTTTTACCCAGCTTCTTTGAACAGACGTACTTAAGGTTTTTGCACCAAGGTAACCCATAAAAGCACCTACAATAAATCCTAAAGATATCTGTTTGAATAGATATGTGATCCAGCTGTTATCATTTCCTAACTCTTGATGACTCATAATAAGTAAAAGTACTGTTATTAAAAGTGGAAAAACTATACCATCATTTAAACCTGATTCTACATTTATACTTGCACGAATTTTTTTTGGAACTAGTTTATCAGTAACTACTGCCTTTCCTAAAGCTGCATCAGTAGGAGCTAAAATAAGAGCTGTTAAAATTAAATATAGAAATGGTTCTTGTGGGAAAAAAAGAGTAGCTATATAGGTAGAAAATATTATAGTTATTGGAAGTCCTACAAAAAGTAATCTTGCAGATATTCTCCACTCAAATTTAAACTCTTTTAAACTTAAAGAGGATGAGTCTGTAAAAAGTACAATTATTAGTGCTATCTCAGCTACTATTTTTACAGCCTCAGAATTTAAAGGAATTTCAATGAGATTAAATCCTAAAGGAGAAAGAATTATTCCAAATAGTAAAAAAATCATAGGTCCAGAAATATTTAATTTTTCTAAATATTTTGAAAAAAAGCCATATACTAAAACAATAAAAGCGATGATAAAAATTATAAGTTCATTATTCATTATTTTTTATTTTTTAACCTCATACGTTGAGAGTGAGTTATTGCAACTGCCATTGCATCACTTATATCAAGAGGTTTAATCTCTTTTTTAATATTAAGCAAACGTTTAACCATAAAATTAACCTGCTCTTTACTTGCCTTACCTTTACCTGTAAGTGCTTTTTTAACTTGAAGTGCTGTATACTCACTAAACTGTCCAAACTCTTGAAGAAGCTTGAGCATTATAGCTCCACGAAATTGTGCTAATTTTATAGTTGTAGCAGGATTGTGAGCATAAAATATATCTTCCATAGCAACTTCATTTACAGTATGATTAGAAAATATACGACCAAGCCCTTCTACCATTTGAGGTATCTGAAACTGTAAATCTTCTGCTTTCATTTTTATAAGTCCAGCCTCAACTAAGGAAATTTTAGAGTTTTCAAGCTTTATTAAAGCATAGCCCATATTTCTAGTTCCTGGGTCTATTCCAAGTATTATCATTTTTTACCTAATGTTATTTATCTTAGTATTATATACAAATTTTCTTTACTATTCACACTATGTACTTCTACTTATTCACATTAACTTAACCCTCTTTTATGGAATAAAGTGATACTATTCACATATAAAATAATAAATCAAGGTTCGATGTGAATATAGGTCAAGAAGTTTTAGAAGCACTTAAAGAAGAGATTACAGAAGTAGAGTTTAATAGATATATTAAACACCTAAGTTATGATGTAAAAAAGTCTGTTAATGGTTTAGCAGTTTTTTATGCACCTAATGCACTTGTAGTCAACTGGATATCAAAAAAATATAGTGAAAAAATTTCACACCTATTTGAGATAAAGTCAAATAGTAAAGTAACAGTTAAAATAACTCTAAAAAATAGAATAGAAAAACGACAAACTAAAAAGATAGCAGAAGCTAAACAAGGAAGTTCACTCTTAAATCAATCACACTCATTTAATAACTTTATGGTTGGTGGATCTAATCAGTTTGCTTATGCAGCAGTAAAAAGTGTAAGTGAAAACGCAGGTAAGGTATATAATCCACTTTTTATTTATGGTGGTGTTGGATTAGGTAAGACACACCTTATGCAGGCAGCTGGTAATGTTTTTCAAAATAGTGGATTAACAGTTATATACACAACCGTTGAACAATTTTTAAATGACTTCACTCGTAGTATTAGAAATAATACAATGGAACGTTTTCGTGAAAAATATCGTAAATGTGATGTTCTCCTTATTGATGATATTCAATTTTTATCTAATAAAGAGGGTATACAGGAAGAGTTTTTTCACACCTTCGAAGCACTTAAGGGTGATGGAAAGCAAATTATTTTTACCGCAGATAAACATCCTAAAAAAATTGGTGGTCTTGAAGCACGTTTACAGAGTCGTTTTGAGTGGGGACTTGTTGCAGATATTCAGCCCCCTGAACTTGAAACAAAAATTGCTATTATTGAAAAAAAATGTGAGATAAATAAAGTAGTTCTTACTAAAGATATTGTCAATTATATTGCAACGGTTATAGATAGCAATGTCCGTGAAATTGAGGGTATACTCTCAAAACTTCATGCCTATTCACAATTAATGCATGTTGACATAGATCTTGAGTTTACAAAAAATGTTTTAAAAGACCAGATGAATGAAAACCGTGAAAATCTTACTATGGATAAGATTACTCAAGTTGTTGCAAAAGATTTAAATATTAAACCTAGTGAAATTCGTTCAAAAGGTAGAAGTAAAAACATAGTCTATGCTAGACGTATAAGTATATATATCTGTCGTGAACTCACACAAAATACAATGCCTCAACTTGCTCAATACTTTGGAATGAAAGATCATACAGCAATTAGTCATACTATTAAAAAAATCAATACTTTAATCAAAGAAGATGAAGATTTTAGAGTAAAAATTGAAGAGTTAACAAACAAAATAACATCTGCATCTTAAATTACTGAATAAAAAAGATAAAAAAAAGATATAATTATAAAAGTGAATTGGCGTGAATGAATCTATTGTCTTTCATCACGTCTTTAAAATCCTTGTAGTAGGGGATTAGATGCTATTTTCACATATTCACTGACCCCTACTACTTCTTACTAAAATTATATAAATATATAGGGAAATTTAAATGATAATAACTATATCAAAATCTGTAATTGAAAATATGCTTATTCATGCAGGACCTTTCTTAGAAAAAAAAGATACATCACAAATAACTTCTCATGTATATCTAAATGCATCAAATTCTAGTTTAACACTTAAAGCAACTGATTATGAAATTGGTTTTTTAGTTAAAACAGAAAATCTAAATATTACTCAAGATGGAAGTATTACAGCTAATGGTAAAAAATTTCTTGATATCGTTAGAATATTAAAAGATGGAGATATTAACTTAGAAGTAAAAAAAGATACTCTTCATATTACTCAAGGTCATTCTAATTTTAAACTTCCAACTTTCTCTTTTAATGAATTTCCTGAATTTCCATCTTATGAAGGAAAAGCAAGAATCTCTATAGAGTCTCATACTCTCATAGAATCACTTAAAAAGATAACTCCTGCTATTGATACTAATAATCCTAAATTTGAGCTAAATGGTGCCTTAATTGATATAAAACAAGATAGTATTAACTTCGCTTCGACTGATACAAGACGATTAGCAGTTGTTAATATAAATAATACAAGTGAAAATGAACTTTCTATTATCATTCCTAAAAAAGCAATTATAGAAATTCAGAAACTTTTCTTTGATAATATAGAACTCTATTATGATGAAACAAATTTAATTATTCACTCAGAGCAGTATACATTTTTCACAAAATTAATTAATGGAAAATTTCCAGAGTATTCTCGTATTATTCCAAAAGAGATTGCTAACTCTCTTGTTTTACCAAAAGCAATTATGATTGATTCTATAAAACAAATTACTACAATTTCTGCAGATTTAAAAATTACATTTTTAAATGAGGTTATTACATTTGAATCTTTAAGTGATGATAATATTGAAGCAAAAACAGAAATAGGTCACTCTACAGGTTTTAGTGAACCATTTTCTATAGCAATAAACTCTAGATATTTATTAGACTTTTTAAACTCTATAAACTCTTCAGATTTTACTATAGGATTAAATGAAGGTAATTTACCTTTTATACTTAGTGATGAAAATTTTAAAACAGTTGTAATGCCTATTGTTATTTAAATAGACATTTTTAGTAGCTTAGGTTTTTACCAAGCTACAGATTTGTTACTACCACGTTTTCCTATAATACTTTCACCTTCCCATACAGCAAAACCATTACTAAGATCAGTCAGTGTTAACATAAAATAGTACTCTACTTGTTGCTTGTCATCACTCATTTTAATATTTCTTTGTAAAATTTTTCCAGAGAGTGACATATCAGGAGCTTGTAAAGTTCCTTCTATCTGTACACTTGAGCTATCAAACTCTACATTTTTTCGAAGTTCTCTTGCTTTTTTATTCATTTTATCTTGAGATGAACCAAGAGCAGTAGTAACATAAACTTTGCCACTATTTAAAAGTTCAATTCTTATCTTTTTTATAAGTTGATCAGTATCTATGTGTTGCATAGTGTCGTTTTTAACATCTGAAATAACTAAAACATATCTAGATCCATCATTTTTATGAAGTGCTGGAGATTTTAACATTGATTCTATAGCATCAGAAGCAGCTTCATTAAAGTCACGGTAATCAAGACCCATTACTTGTCCAGCATTATCATTACTCATATTTATTCGTTCAACCTTTGTTGCACAACCGCTAAGTAAGAGAAGTGAAAGAGTTGATGAAATTATTGTTAGACTTAAATTTTTCATTTTATTTTCCTTGTATATTTATCATTTCCAAATGGAATTACTTTTACAGATGCAAGAGTATTAGATGTAGCAATTTTAACATAAATTAAAATATTATTTTTATTTGGTAAATGTAACTCTTTTACTAATCTATTATTTGGAGTATAAATAGTAATTTTTCCATCACTTGGACGACTAAAACGTGCTAATTGAAACTCTTTTGGAAGAGTTGACCAGATACGTGTATCAGCTCTAGTGGATGCTATTTGGTATAGAGCACTTACTAAGTTGACTAAAAGTTCCCCATCTGTATTTTTACTTTTTTTATTGGCTGTATAGCTAATAGCTGCTTTAGTTGCAGCAGATAATATAGCGCGTCTTACAGTTGCTTCATAACTCTTAGTAAATTCTGTTTTTATAATGTTTTCCATACTGCAAAGATATTTAGTCTTTATATTATTATCATTTACTGAAATGTTTAGATAAGAAAAAGCAGAAGATCTTTCTATTAATTTTGGAAGGGCAACAGAAATATAGGAGAGATTATTACTAAAAATCCACATTGGAAAATCTACTCTAAATTCTTTTAGTATAGGAGCTTGACCATTTTCAAAAATAATCCAAACCATCTGTTTATCTCTTTTTCCTTCAAAATCAGCTTTTACATCCTCATTATCTTTCATCATAAAAAAAGACTCTTTTAAAAGTGTTTGAGCTTTAGAAGTATCATTTTGAGATTGTGCAAAAATAGCTGCAAGATAAGTAGTCATTGGATTTACAAAATCAGGATAGGCTTCAAAAGAGTGAAGATTTGGATAGTGAGAATTTAAAGTATTTGTTAAAGTACTATCACTAATAGTAAAATTTTCACCTTTTTTTGCTCTTTCTTTCTCTTCTTGTTTAATGGCATCTTTCTCTTTTTGTATCATTTTATTAAAAAATATTTTAGCACGACGTTGACGATCAATAGCACGATTAAACTCTACTCTAGCTCCACTCATATCATCTTTTGACATATACTCTATAGCCTTATAAGTATTGACCATTATGCCATCATACTCCGTTCCTTTATAAGGTCGAGTAGTATCATTAAGTAGAGTTGATTTAAGTGTTTGAGATATATCATTTGCAAGTAATTGCTCTCTAAAATGTTTCATTAAGTGTTCACTATTATCAAAAGATTTAATTGAACTGATACTATCATCTGCATAGGCATAAGAAGAACCACTATTTAAATACCAAAGAAGATTATCTATATCATAAAAATCTTCTTTATCTATTTGAGAGTCACTAAATTCAGCAGCTCGCTTATACTCACCAGATGCGATTAATGTATCAACTTTTAACATAGCTTTTTTTGGTGCACAAGCATTCAAAAAAAGTGAAATAATTAAAAGAAGTAATAATATTATATTTTTCAAAACTGCTCTTTTTAACTCTAAATTTTAAAAATTCTAACAATAAGAGTGTTAAAAATAGCTTATCATAGATATATAAATATTATTTTTAGTAAAACTTAGATAAAATAGCTTCAATTATGTCATATGGAGATATTAATGGAAAATTACGGTGCTAGTAATATTAAAGTCCTTAAAGGACTAGAAGCTGTTAGAAAACGCCCAGGAATGTATATTGGTGATACAGGTCATCGTGGTCTGCATCATCTTGTATATGAAGTTATTGATAACTCTATCGATGAGGCAATGGCTGGACACTGTGATACTATCAGTGTAACTTTAACAAAAAATGGAACATGTAAGGTTTCAGATAATGGTCGCGGTATTCCTACAGATATGCACCCAACAGAAGGAATGAGTGCAGCAACTGTTGTTCTTACAGTTCTTCATGCTGGTGGTAAGTTTGATAAAGATACTTATAAAGTTTCTGGTGGTCTTCATGGGGTTGGTGTTTCAGTTGTAAATGCACTTTCATGTGATTTAAAAATGACTATTTACCGTGAGGGTGAGGTTTTTGAACAGGACTTTAAAGAGGGAATCCCTCAAGAAGCTCTTGCCGTAATCGGTACTACTCGTAAGACAGGTACTACTATAGAGTTTGCAGCAGATCCAACTATTTTTACAGATACTATTACTTTTGAGTATGAGTATCTCTCAAAACGTTTTAAAGAACTAGCATATTTAAATCCATTTATTACTATCAAATTCAATGACGAAAGAACAGGGACTAAAGAAGTTTACCACTTTGAGGGTGGTATAGCTCAGTATGTTACTGATATGAATAAAAAAACTACTGTAGCTGATGTTTACAGTTTCACACAAAAAGTTGAAGACATTGAGTTTGATGTAGCACTTATGTACAATGAATCTTATGAAGAGAAATTATCATCTTTTGTAAATAATATTCGAACTCCAAATGGTGGTACACATGAGGCAGGTTTCCGTGCTGCACTTACTCGTGTTATCTCTAACTACAACTCTAAAAATGGAGCTGCAAAAGAGAAAGATGTAAAAATATCTGGTGATGATGTAAGAGAAGGGCTTATTGCCATCGTTTCTGCTCGTGTTCCAGAACCTCAGTTTGAGGGTCAAACAAAAGGAAAACTAGGAAATACTTATGTACGTCCACTTGTTCAAAAAGCAACAGGTGAAGCACTAAGTAAATACTTTGAAGAGAATCCTATTCAAGCAAAAGCTATTGTAAGTAAAGCACTTGCAGCAGCACGTGGTCGTGAAGCGGCTAAAAAGGCAAGAGATTTAACTCGTAGAAAAGATAGTATGTCAGTTGGAACACTTCCTGGTAAACTAGCAGATTGTCAATCTAAAGATGCAAGTATTTGTGAACTTTACCTGGTGGAAGGGGATTCTGCGGGTGGTTCAGCTAAGATGGGTCGTGACCGCGTTTTTCAAGCGATTTTACCACTTAAGGGTAAGATTTTAAATGTTGAAAAAGCACGTTTAGAGAAGATTCTTAAATCTGATGAAATTACAAATATGATTACAGCTATGGGTTGTGGAATTGGTGAAGAGTATAATGAAGAAAAACTTCGTTATCACAAGCTTATCATTATGACCGATGCCGATGTTGATGGTTCTCACATTCAGACACTTCTTCTTACTTTCTTCTTTAGACATTTCCGTGATGTAGTTGAAAAAGGGTACCTTTACCTAGCACAACCACCACTCTACCGTTATAAAAAAGGTAAAAAAGAGATTTACTTTAAAGATGACAGAGAGATGAATGATTTCTTAATTTCTAATGGTATAGAGTCTTTAGAGAATCAAACATTGGGACATAATGACTTAGTATCATTCTTTAAGATGGTTGACCATTATGCAAGTTCTTTAGCTGCACTAGAGAGACGTTATGCACTTGTTAATTTGATTCGCCACTTTATAGAGAATCCAGATTTAATTTCTCTTGGTGCAAATGATTTATATGCAAAAGTTGAAGAGTTTTTAGCTTCTATAAACAATAACATCCTTTCAAAAACTATAAATGTAGAATCAAATGAGATTCATATTTTTGTTCAGACTCAAGGTGGTATGGAAGAGTTACTTATAAATGATGATCTTTTTAGTGCTCCACACTTTACTGAAGCTGATTTTGTTTTCAAGAAGATTCAAGAGTGGGAGATAGAGTTTGAAAATGACATTATACAAGAGCTTGAAAATATTAAAGAGTTTGCAAAAAAAGGTTCATATATCCAACGCTATAAAGGTCTTGGTGAGATGAATCCTGAACAACTTTGGGAGACTACAATGACTCCTGAAAATCGTGTACTTCTTCAAGTAACTATTGAAGATGCTGAAGTTGCATCTGATGCATTTACTCTATTTATGGGTGATGAAGTTGAACCACGCCGTAACTATATTGAAACTCATGCAAAAGATGTTAAGCACTTAGACGTATAGAGTTAAAATGTTACTTCCACAGACAAAAGAGAGAGAGTATCGTTTTAAGTTAGCACTTAGAATGGGTCTCCCTATTTTTGCTCTTATTTTAGCCCTTATCTCACATACTCTTATCAAAAACTATACTACTCTTGAAAGCTCTTTTTATATAGAATCTGCCTTATTACTACTTTTTAGTATCTATTTTATTTTTTATCTTATTCATAGTGGTTTTAATGTAAAAATTACAGATGATGTTAGTAAAACTTTCACAAGAGAGTATCTTTTTAATTATTTAAATAAAGATATTAAACACTATAAAGAGTATACACTTATACTTATAAGTATTGATAATCTTAGTGATATAAATATTCAGTATGGAATTAAAAATGGTGATAAAGTTTTAGAGAGTGTTTCAAAATGGGTAGGAGAGTATTTAGAAAAAGAAAAAATAGAAAACTTTCCAATGGGACATATAAAAGGTGGAGACTTTATTATAGGATTAAAGGGAGCTAGAAGTAAGTATACAACTATCTTAGAGTTGATGTGCTTAAAATCAAGCGAGTTTAAAGTTGGTAATATAGAGATAAAAATATCGGGAGCAATAATAGATAAAAGTTACTCTGCTGAGCTTGATTATATGGTCGAGAAACTCTTTGAACTTCAAGAAAAAACTAGAAATTCTAAAAACAGAGATATAGAAGAGTTAATGACACCTAATGAGCTTGAATCATTTGTAATAAATGCTATAAATAAAAGAGATTTAATTATCATGTCTCAAAATGTTTATAGTGGTGAAGAAGTAGTTTTTAAAGAGTGTTTTATTAAGCTTAAAAGAGAAGACCAAGTTCCACTCTATCCAAAAGCATATATGAAGATCATCAATAAGCTTGGTTTAGGTATTGAGTACGACTTAATGGTCCTAGAAGAGATTTTAAATCATACTACTAACATAACTTATGCAATAAATATATCTCCAACATCTTTAAGAAATGAAAAATTTATATCTCGTACAAAAGAGCTTTTAGAAGGTAGTGATAAAAAGATAATGTTCGTTTTGTCTGAACAAGAGTACTATACATACACAAGCAGGTATAACAGTATTATTCATGCTCTTAAAAAGATTGGAGTCTTAATAGCCATAGATAGAGTTGGCTCTATACATACAAGTTTTTTATATCTAAGAGAGTTAAATATAGATTTGATTAGATTTGATACATACTACTCAAATACAAATAAAATAAGTGATAATCGTAGTATAATAGATGGATTTATTTTAATGGCAAAAGAGAAAAATATAAAAAGCTGGATTAAAAATATAGAACAAAATGAATCACTCAATATAGCAAAAGAGATGAATATTGATTATATTCAAGGTAAAGAGTTATCAAGTTTAGAAAAAATTTATGAAAGTTAAGGATAAAAGATGTTTGGAAGTATTTTAGGAAGAAAAAAAGAGACAATAAGTGAAGAAGATACAACACATAATATGATAGTCGAAAAAGTTTCTAAAATGAATTTAACTGATATGCGCTCATATATAAGAAATAGTGTGAAAGATTTTGAAATTTGTGGTGATGGACTAAATGAAGTAATGCTGAAGTTAATTACTAAAGATGCAAATAGTTCAAAGTACTATATAAATAGTGATGATATGGATTCAAAAAAGAAAAAAGCATTTGATTTAGTTCTCTTAATTGCTGGTAGTAAAAAGATAACTGTTACAACAGTTGAATATATACAAAAATTTGTAGAAATTTATCAAGATATTATTACTCGTTTTGATACAGACTTTAAAGAGATATATGCTTCAAGATTTAATGATGCATTATCTGTTTCAGTAGAAAATGTAAATGAAATAGCAGAACTACAGAGAAAAATGAATATTTTAGGAGAGTAATTTCTTTTTTAAATAAAGTTCTGCTTCTTCCTTCGTTTTAAACTCTCCTCTCATCTGAGCTATATAAGCATTTTCTAAAATAATTGAAAACTCTTTGGAGGGTTTAAGCCCTAAATTTAATAAATCTTTTCCTTCTAAAAACGCAGGCATTTTTTCATTATATACATTGAGTAAATTAGCTTTTTTTTCTAAACTATATAGTTGTGTATCTTTTTTACCTAAGTTTAGAGCTTTTAAAAAGGGTATGAAAGTTTGTATTTTTAATTTTGTTGCTAAAGTATAGATATCATAGTTAGTAAATTTATCTAAATTTATACTCTCTTTATTATTTAAAAGTAGATTAATATTTTGAATTATATCTTTTTGAGTTGTTAACCTTTTTAAAAAAGTTTCTCTATCTTTAAGAGAAAAATGATAACAGAGCAGTGCTAACATAATAATGATGTTAGTATTTTCACTTTCAATATTGTAGGACTTAAAAAGATCAATTGTTTTTAAAGTTTCATCATAATCTTTATGAGATAAATGAAGAAATTCTTTAAAAAAATTAAAACCATTTATCTTACGCAGTAGTAAAAAACCATGAGATGGTGATTTTGATTTTAGTAAAAGTTTTTTAATCTCTTGAAAAATTCTTTCTCTCGCCAACTCTGAGAGTGAATTATTTTGCATCATATTTTTACATTTATTAAGTAGTTGAGAATCAAGAGTAAAGTTAAATCTTGCACTAAACTGTATTGCTCGTAAAACTCTTAAAGGGTCTTCATCAAACTTATTTATATCTACAGCTTTAAGAGTTTTATGTTTTATATCTTCAACACCGTTAAAAGGATCAAGAATTTTTTTTTGTTTGATATCATAACCAATAGCATTGATTGTAAAATCTCTTCTACTTGTAGCAGTTTTAAAATCTAAATTTTTATCTGTGGTTATTTTAAATCCAGTGTGACCAGAGTCAACTTTATTATCAGTTCTAGGAAGAGAAAAATCTAAATCTAATTTCTCAAAAAGTAGTTTAGTTACTCCGAAACTTTTTCCAACACTATTAACTGAACCAAACTCTCTTAAAATTTCTTCTACTTTATCAAGAGATGAAACACCATAAAGTTCAATATCTATATCTTTTGAAGCAATATTTAGTATAAAATCTCTATTATAACCACCAATAATAATAGGTTTAATGTTAAAATTATCTAGTTTATCAAATATAATATTTAATTTATTTGGATAATCAATCATTTATTTCCTTTATATCTATTTGTGAATTTTATAGTATAAATAATTATTTAGTTTTATCTATTTGGTTTCTAAAAGAGTTTAAGAAAATTATCTAATTTAAATTAAAATCCTACGTAACAAACTACAACTATTGTACAAGTATATCACTTATTTCACCAAGGTATGATATTTATTTGGGTATAATCGCGAAAATTATTCCATAATTGAGGAAATCTTATATGCAAAAAATTAGAAACATTGCCGTTATCGCTCACGTTGACCACGGTAAAACTACACTAGTTGATGGTTTACTAGAGCAATCTGGTACTTTTGGCTCACATGAACAACATGACGAACGTGCTATGGATAGCAACGATATTGAAAAAGAGCGTGGAATCACGATTCTTTCTAAAAATACAGCGATTACTTATGGTGATCACAAGATTAACATTATTGACACTCCGGGACACGCCGATTTCGGTGGTGAAGTTGAACGTGTTCTTAAGATGGTTGATGGTGTTTTAGTACTTGTTGATGCTTATGAGGGTGTTATGCCTCAGACTAAGTTCGTTGTTAAGAAAATGCTTGCTCTTGGTAAAAAACCAATAGTTGTAATTAACAAAATTGATAAGCCTTCTGCTGAGCCAGATCGTGTTGTTGATGAGATGTTTGACCTGTTTGCAGATATGGGCGCAACGGATGATCAACAAGATTTTCCTGTTATCTATGCAGCAGCACGTGATGGTATGGCTAAATTAGATATGGCTGATCCTGATGGCGATTTTAAATGTATTTTTGATGCTATTATTGAGTCTGTTCCTGAGCCAGAAGGTTCTGCAGATAATTCACTTCAGGCACAAGTATTTACACTTGACTATGATAACTATGTTGGTAAAATCGGTATTAGCCGTATTTTTAATGGTACAGTTAAAAAAGGTGATAACATTATGCTTGCAAAAGCAGATGGGGAGATGGTTAAAGGTAAAATCTCTAAACTTATAGGTTTCCATGGTCTTAACCGCATGGAAATCGATCAAGCTGAAGCTGGTGATATCGTAGCATTTGCTGGTATGGAAACTGTTGATGTAGGTGATACGGTTGCAGATGCTCAGAATCCTGTAGCACTTGATCCTATGCACATTGAAGAGCCAACTTTAACAGTTATATTTGCAGTAAATGACTCTCCTCTTGCTGGTAAAGAGGGTAAACATGTAACATCTAATAAACTTCGTGAGCGTTTAGAGTTTGAAATGCGTACAAATGTTGCAATGAAACTTGAAATCGTTGGCGAAGGGAAATTTAAAGTTTCTGGTCGTGGTGAGCTTCAGATTACTGTTCTTGCTGAAAATATGCGTCGTGAAGATTTTGAGTTCTCTATCTCTCGTCCAGAAGTTATCGTTAAAGAGATTGAAGGTGTTAAATGTGAACCATTTGAGCATTTAGTTATCGATGTTCCTGAAGATTTATCTGGCGGTGTTATTGAGCGTCTTGGTAAACGTAAAGCTGAAATGAAATCAATGCTTCCAATGGGTCAAGGTTTCCAACGTATTGAGTTTGAAATTCCTGCTCGTGCACTTATTGGTTTTCGTGGTCAGTTCTTAACAGACACAAAAGGTGAAGGTATTATGAATCACTCTTTCATCGAATTCCGTCCATTTAGTGGTGGTGTTGAGTCTCGTTCTTATGGTGCTCTTGTATCTATGGTTGCTGGATCTACTCTTGCTTTTTCACTATTTTCAATCCAAAACCGTGGTGTTCTTTACATCGGTGTTCAGACTGAAGTATACGAAGGTATGATTGTTGGTGAGCATTCACGTGATAATGACCTTGTTGTTAACCCTATTAAAGGTAAAGCACAGTCAAATGTTCGTTCATCTGGTGCTGATGAAGCTATTAAGCTTATTCCACCACGTGATATGTCATTAGAGCGTGCTCTTGAGTGGATTGAAGATGATGAGTTACTTGAAATTACTCCTAAATCTATCCGTATTCGTAAAAAATTCTTAACTGAAAATGAGCGTAAACGTCACTCTCGTAAAACTGTTAAATAAATTTCTATTTCACACACTTTTTTTTTTGAGTGTGTGAACCACTAACTACTTCTTAATTCATAATTTTTCTTATATTTTCATCTTCTAATTCTTATTGCTGTACTAGTTAATATGACTATACTAAGGTATATATTAAGAGTAGTAGGATAAAATGAATAAAGGAAACCTTTAAAAAGAGAACTTATGATAACAAATAAACAACTAGATTCTATTGTCAAAATAATTGAAATAAATGAAGAGTATGTTGTTTATGATTATAGAGGCAAAGAGAACCAGATTCTTATCACTAAAGAGCTTATAGAAAAGCTAAATTCTGCTATTAATAAATTTAATGAAAATAGTTTAGATTCTAAAGAGATATTAAAATTTGTTTTACGTGATGCCTTTGAATTAAATGAGTCAGATTTAGTTCTTAGCAAGAATGGAAATATATTTATTAAGCTATTTAATAAGGTCAGAAGAAATAGTTTACAAGAGCAAGATAGAGGAACTATTGCAAGTAGATATGAAGGTTTTGAAGAAGAAGAATTAGAATCTTTTTATGAAGAATTTTTCTTGGATGGGACACAGAAGACATTTTTTTTAAAAGTAGCTAAAGAGTTTATAAAGAGGTATTTTTTAGAACAAAAAATCAGTAATACCCTTTATGAAAAAAATGTATTTGGATATATACAGGCAATTGTGTATGAAAAACTGGTGGCAATGTATGACAATAGTGATGGTTTTTTTAATGGTTTTGCTGGTTATATGTTTAGAATTCACTTTAAAGAGACCTTCGAGTATATAGCAGATTTAATACTAGATGAGATAGCAAACTCAAATACCTATGTAATGGAATTTTTAAATTATTACTCATCTGATGTTATAGTTATTAAAAGTGTTAGGTATCGTGTACCAAATATTGAGGCAGAGAGTGGTCTCCGATGGACAGGTGTATCTATGTTGTCAATTGCAAAAATATACTCAAAAAGTAGAGCTTTAATAGAAGAAA
>Ga0256826_1000923_pt1 | contig 18271 bp, 17 predicted proteins | sample CV79metaG_FD_185975 | JGI IMG/M metagenome (GOLD analysis project Ga0256826, IMG submission 185975) | Hydrothermal vent microbial communities from East Pacific Rise, Pacific Ocean - CV79 | ecosystem: Environmental > Aquatic > Marine > Hydrothermal vents | place: Pacific Ocean: East Pacific Rise...
GTTTTAGGCTTATGCGAATAAGTTTTATAAAAAAGATAAGCCCAACAAGAACAGAACCCAAAAATTTTTACAGTAACAACAGCCACAAAATAAAAGCCGAAAACGCTATGCACCATCTACAGTCTCCCTTTAGTAAAATCCATAACAAGCCCTATATTGTATTGGTTAAAATATCAGCCTATGCCTCGGTCTATTTTAGTGCAAAGCAGTATCTAAAAAGCCAAAGAATGGTTAAAAAGTATAAAAACCGAGAGACTCTATTTGAGTTTACCATTACAGACGACATGGAGATTATGCCACTAATCCAACAGTGGATTCCTCATCTAAAAGTAATTGAGCCTATAAGAATAAAAGAACAGATAGAGGAGAAGATGAGAGCTTTTATGAAAGGGGAGTAAAAACGAACGTTTTTGGTAATTTCTTTTTGTATAATAGGATTATATTTTATTTTTAAAGGGAAGTTATGGGTATAAGATTTAAGTTTATCAAAGCATTTAATGGAGATTCTATTCTAATATCAACAGAAAATAGCAGTATTTTAATTGATGGAGGAACAAAAAAGACATACAATATTTTTTTGAAAAGAGAGATAGAAGCGTTAAGAGAATCAGATAAGAAATTAGATTTAGTTATTTTAACACATATTGATAGTGACCATATTGATGGTATTGTTAAGCTTTTGGAGAATGAGAAGAGATTGCTTGAAGAGGGAGAAATATCTTTTTCTATTGTTCAAGAAATTTGGTTTAATGCTTTTGAGAAAAGAATGTTTTCAGATGATTTTTCTAATGATACAAGCTATTCAGGATATAAAACTTTTAGAGAGTTCATTTCTGATATGACGGATATGATTGATTACTCTGACTATCTTTCTATAGATAATGAAATTGATTATCTACTAAATGATGAGATTAAAATTAAGCTTCTCTCTCCAAATGATGAGAAGTTAAGCAAACTTCATAATAAATATGAAGATAGAATCGAAGATGATTTTTTAACTTCCTATAGCAAAGATGCTGATAAAACCATAGAAGAGTTAATAGCCTTGCCCGTTAAAAAAGATAACAGTGAACATAATGGGGCAAGTATTGCTTTTATTTTAGAATATCAAGAGAAAAATTATCTTTTTTTGGCTGATGCACATATTGATTTGATTGTAGAGTCATTAAAAAAAATGGGATATACAAAAGAGAATCCTTTAGAAGTTGAGTTTGTAAAGTTATCTCATCATGGAAGCAAAAAAAATATCAATCAAGATTTTTTAGATTTAATCAGAAGTGATAATTTTGTTATTTTGACAAATGGTTCATCTCATGGACATCCTGATAAAGAGGCTTTGAGCCGAATTATTTTAAATCCTAATCGTGATTTTAGCAAAAGAGTTAATTTTATTTGCAATTATGAGAATATTTTGGAACATAATAGTTTCTCTTGGGAAGAAGAAGAGCATTATAATTTTGAGTTAATTTATAGGAGTGAAATAGATGTATAAGGAGCTAAAAAGAGAGGAGTTATGTGAGTTTATAGTTAGACTAGAGTATCAAAAAGATGAGAATAGAGTAGAAAAAGCAAGTGGTGTTATATTAAAAACCAATAATAAATCAGCCTATATTTTAACAGCTAAGCATACCTTTAAATCATCTACTATTAATACCGAAGCAATAACTATAAAAGATTATTGGGATAGAGAGATTCAAGTAATTAAAAGTTATTTGTTAGATAAAGATTTAGATATTGCTATATTGAAAATTGATGATAGCAGTATGAAAATAATAGAGAAAACAAAAAAATTGAAACTTTATATGGGAGAGTTTAATGATTGTGCTATTGCAGGTTATCCTAAATCATTAAAAGGTATAAAATCAGAAGTAATACAGATGTCAAATCCTGATGAGATTGATGCAAACTCAATATCTTTTCAAATAAAATCAAAAGAACCTTTATCTTCTTTTGAGATTCCAGAGATGGCTAATTTAAAAGGTCTATCAGGTAGTGGTGTTTTTAAAAGAGGTATTGATGGAGAGATATTTTTAGTTGGAATACAATATAGATACATGCGTACCATTTACTTAGAGTGTTTGGATATTAGAAAATTGGTTAAAGATATAAAAGTACATATAGGAGAAGAGTTACTTTTAGGAGAATATCCTTTTTTTGAAGAGCTTGGTATTGATGTTAATAAGCTAAATTTTGAGTCTTTAGAGAATTTGTTTAGAAACAATAAAGAGATACGAAAAATTCAAAGAAGCTCAAATCAATATCAATTTTTATTAGAGGATAACCGAAGTAATAGAAAATTAGAAAAAGATTATCACAACTTAAAAAAAGAGATGAGAGAACTAGCTCAACGATATTTTTATCAAGGAAAAATATTTGTAGATAATCAGGATATGATACGAGCCTATAATAGTTTTTCAAGAGCTATAGAGTTATCTCCTGAATATAAAATTTATCTTGCAAAAGATGCTTTTAAAAAAGATATGTTAACTGATGAAGAAGAAAGAGCTAGAGAAAAATTGAGAGATGAGGTTAAAGTCTCTACAGATAGTATCATATATGCCCAAGTTTTAAAAGATAATATTGAGAATAATGAAAGCAATAATAATTATGAAGATTTAGAATTTAACTATAGAGAACTACTCTCTTTTTATTATTCAAATTTTCTTAAATATAGAAAAGAAATTATTGATTTATTGAAAAAATTAGCAAAAATAAAACTTTTTAATAAAAAACCCATAGATGCAGAGAAGATATTGCTTGAAGCAAAAAAATATTTAGAAAATGAGAATAAAGAAAGCGTTGATATATTATTAATTGAGTTATATATGAGTAAAACCTATATTCAAGATAACTCTGTCTCATATAAAGAGCTCTATCAAAAGCTTTTGGATTTACAACAAAAATTTTCTGAACAAAGTGATTATTATATATTTATCTCTAAAACACTTAATCAAATTAAAGTTAACTACTCTTATAGTGATGATTGTTTTATTGAGCATTTAGAGCGTCAAAGACGAGAGATTAATCGTTTGAGAAGTGAAAATAAGGGTTATTGGTTAGAGCTTCAAAAAAAGCCAAAAGTTTTGATTAAGAGATATATTGATAGAAGTCCAAAATTTTATATTGTTGGGATTGTAATGTCAGTAGTAATTGTTTTTTTTGTACTGATATTTTTAAATATAGATTCTATTAATTCTATTAAGAGTTTTTTAGGGATATAGAGAATCATAGAAATATAGTTTTTATTATCTATTTAAGAGAGCCTAAAATACAAAATATCTACAAGCCTCGATATTAAGCTATTTAAACAGCTTTTAACATGTATCGGTATAAAATATGATAGCGTGTTCTGCAAAAACACGCTAAAATCCTAAAAAAAGGAGTATTTTTATGCCTTACATAAAAACAGATATAATTATATCTAAAAGCGTTTTAAATAATAAAACAGGAGAGATAAACCAAGAAGAGTTTATCTTGAAAAAGAGTCAAGTAGATACAGCAAAAGGAGGTTGGCGAATGGTATATAAAGATTTTGACTACATACTGCTTAGTATGAAATCCCCAAAAGAGATAAAGATGTTATTGGAGACAAGAGATTTATTCAAATCATCAAAGAGTATAGTGGTTATAAACAAAACAACCATGTGTAAAAAGATGGAGACAACACGAGCAACATTAAGTAAATTTATTACACGATTGGTGGGGTATAATTTTTTAATGGAGTTAGAGGATAAGCAATATATGATGAATCCTTTTATGCACCTACCATATCATGCAAATGCCAAAGAGTTGCAAGATGAGTGGATGGATATACGAAATAGAAATTTCTATAATAGACGTGGGCTTAGTAATGAGGAGTGTCTGATGATAAAAGATAATAGGCTTGATATTGAGGGCTTAAAGGGTATTGTGGTTGATGAGAATAGGCTGAATATTTGAATTAGTAAATGATTGGGCTTTAGCCTCATCTTCTTTAGAACTGAATTGCAATGCTAATTAATTAAGCCTTTAGGCAAAGCTCTATAATCAAAAAGAAGATACAATACCACCAATAAAGTATTAGGATTTTATAGTGTCAAAAAAAATAGCATCTGCAAGAATTTCGGAGTCAAGTTCAAAACTCCTTCAAGAGTTAAATAACTCATTACCATTTGATAAAATATTATATAGAGAAGATATAGAGGGGTCTCGGGCTCATGCTTTTATGTTGGCAGAGCAGGGGATTATCTCTAAAGAAGATTATGCTCAAATAGAAGAGGGCTTGATTGAGATATATGAAGAGATAGAGTCAAAAATATTTTTACTTGATGGCGATGATGAAGATATTCATATGGCGATTGAGGGGCGTTTGACCGAAAAGATTGGCGATGCAGGTAAACGACTGCACACAGCACGAAGCCGTAATGACCAAGTGGCTTTGGATTTTAGATTGTTTGTTCAACGAAATACCCAACAGATAGCTGATTTACTTCTAAAAAACATTGTAACCCTCACAAAAGTAGCTTCTGAAAATACAAGCACACTTTTACCAGGTATGACCCATTTACAACATGCTCAACCGATTAATTTTGGGTATCATATGATGGCATATGCCTCTATGTTTAAGCGTGATTATGAGCGTTTCATTGCTTCGTATGAACGTAATAACTACTCGCCTATTGGTTGTGCTGCTTTGGCAGGAACGCCCCATCCAATTAACCGAAAAACGACAGCTGAACGACTTGGATTTAATGCTCCTACGCTGAACTGTTTGGATACGGTAAGTGATCGAGATTTTGCTTTGGAGATTTTGTTTAATATCTCGACCATGATGATGCACATGAGCCGTTTGAGCGAAGAGCTTATTTTATGGTCTGCATCAGAGTTTAAATTTGTGCAACTCTCTGATAAACATGCTACAGGTTCATCAATTATGCCTCAAAAGAAGAATCCAGATATTCCAGAGCTTCTTCGTGGAAAAACAGGTCGTGTAAATGGTAACTTGGTATCGCTCTTAACCGTTATGAAAGGTCTTCCACTTGCCTATAATAAAGATATGCAAGAAGATAAAGAGGGGGTTTTTGATTCGGTAAAAACGGCTCTTCTGTCGTTGGAAGTATTGAATGAGATGATTGATGAGATGACCGTTAATGTTGAGCAAATGGAACGAGCATGTATGATTGGACATCTCTCTGCAACGGATTTAGCTGACTATTTGGTCAAAGATATTGGTATGCCTTTCCGTGATGCCTATCATATTACAGGAAATGTGGTAAATTTAGCAGAAGAGCGAGGGGTTGATATTTCAGAACTTACCATTGAAGAGCTTCAAAGTGTTGATGATAGAATTACAGAAGGTGTGGTGGAACTGTTAGACAATCGAGCTTCTATGAATGCACGAATATCAGAGGGTGGAACAAGTACGGTTCGTACTAATGAGCAGATTGAGACTCTGCTTGAGTGGATAAAAACAAAACAATAAGGATAAAAATAGATGTTTGGATTATTTAAAGCAAAAAAGCAGACCATTGTGTCGCCTGCTGATGGAGATGTTGTTGATTTGTCAGAAGTTCCTGACCAAGTGTTTTCGGAAAAGATGGCAGGAGATGGAATTGCAATTACCCCAAGAAGTAATACTTTTGTTGCTCCTATTTCGGGAGTAGTTACTAAAATTTTCTCTACCAACCATGCCTACTCTATAAAAGCAAAAAATGGTTTGGAAGTTTTGGTGCATATCGGTTTAGATACGGTGGCATTAAAAGGAGAAGGTTTTGAGCGTTTAGTAGAAGAGGGTGCCACAGTTGCAACGGGAAAAGAAATTATCTCTGCTGATTTAGAGTACATTCAATCTCAAGGTAAAAATATTATTACTCCTATTGTTTTGAATCATGATAAAGAGCTTCTTCTTGAGAGTCATAAGACAAGAACGGTTCGAGAGGGAGAATCTTTATTAGAAGTTACTTTTAAATAAGAATAGTATAGTTTTTATTTATATCTTAAATTTCGTTACGATATAACCCTTTTTAGGGTTGTTTTTCTAAAATATTAAAAATTATCTTCTTTATATTCTTTTTTATTGTTTCATATTTACTCAAAAATACTATTTTAATCAATTTTTTAATATTTCTTTCACAAATCCATTTTTTCACATTAAGTACACTTTCAATGAATAAAATCCGTTTAGTTTTTTCCTAAAAGGGTTTTTAAACAACGGAAAGAGCTAATTTAATTTTATGTTAAGGTTTATTATGTTAAAGATTTTTCTTGTTTTAGTTTTAGGTATTTTTTGTACAGGTTGTGCTTCAAGTAAAGCAAATGCTACTCCTATAAAAGTGCAGAAACCTATTAAAAAAGGGCAGTATGATAAAGGGTGTAGAATGATGCCTCATGGTTATTTGGTTTGCCCTAAAACAGTTAGAACTTAGTGTTTTACTTTTTACAGAAAGTATCAATATAAAGATTTTCCACTTTAATCCTAGCCCATTCATGGTCTACATTGCGTAGAAATTTAAGGCTAGCCTTAATGTGAGGATTGTTATTAAAACAGTTTATTCTTATTTTCTTTCCCAACTCTTCCCATCCATAATGTTCTACAAGTTGTTCTACAATATCTTTTAATTTTATACCATGTAAGGGATTATTTGAATTGTTCATTGTTTCTCTTTTTTAATTTTCAGAAATTATATTACAATTTGACATATTTCTAGATTATTTTAAAAATCTGTTCTATACTGTTGCTATGAAAACACTAAAAGAACTCCATAAAGATGACAAACCAAGAGAAAAATTAGTCAAAAAAGGGGTAGAATCCCTAAAAAATGATGAACTTCTTTCTGTATTAATTGGCTCGGGTATAAAAGGAAAAGATGTGCGTAAACTTTCACGTGAAATCGTCTCAATTTTAGACAGTTCCTTTCACTCACTTACCTTGGAACAACTCTGTAATGTTCATGGTTTAGGAGTTGCCAAAGCCTCACAAATTTTAGCTTCTATAGAACTTGCCAAACGATATACCTCGCAAGGAAATCGAAAGATAACCTCTGCCGAAGATGTTTATCGTGAACTAAAATCTTTTTCGATAAAACAACAAGAGTATTTTTTAGTTATTACGCTTGATGGGGCTTCGCATATTATCAATACACGAACGGTTTTTATTGGTACGTTAAATCAAAGCTTAGTTCATCCACGAGAAGTTTTTGCAGATGCCATTGCTGACAGAGCAGCAGGAATTATTATTGCCCACAACCACCCCAGTGGAACGTTGAGTGCTAGTCGAGCCGATATAGCTGTGACTCAACGGCTTGAAGAGGTCTCTAAATTGGTAGGAATCGAACTGCTTGACCATGTGATTTTAGCAAAAGATGGATTTTATAGCTTTACTGATGAGGGGTTGTTGTGATGGTTGATGGAATTTGAAGTATTTTTACTTCAAATTCCCTTTTATACTCTCAGCCACACTTTCTGCTTTTGTCCCTAAAACCACTTGAATGGTTGTGCTGTTGGGTTTTATAACGCCTTTTGCTCCAAGCTTTTTAAAGGCTTCGGCATCTAAATGTTCGGATGCTTTTACTTCCATTCGTAAACGGGTAATGCAGGCATCGGTTGAAATAATATTATCTTTTCCTCCAAGGGCTTCTATAAAGGCTAGGGCTTCGCTTCCTTCTTGAAGCTCTTTCTCCTCTTTTGTCTCTGCAAAAATATTGTATTTGAAAATTTTAATAATATAGTAAGAGAGAGTAAAGTAGATAACTGCAAAAACTAAGCCAAGAGGTAAAATGAGTAGGGGATTGGTTGCTAATTTGTAGTTGATAACGTAGTCAATAAATCCTGCTGAAAAACCGTAGCCATGATGTATATCTAAAAAGTGAGCTGTGGCGAGTGCTAAACCTGTGAGGAGAGCATGAAGCAGAAAAAGTAGGGGGGCAACAAAAAGAAAAAGAAACTCTAATGGTTCTGTAATTCCTGTTAAAAATGAGGTAAAGGCAACACCTACTAGAATGGCTCCTGCTTTTTTACGTTGCTCTTTAGGTGTTGTGACATAAATTGCCAAAGCCATTGCAGGTAAGCCAAACATCATGACTACATAGAATCCTGCCATGTAAACACCTGCTGTTGGGTCTCCTGCAAAGAAACGGTGTAAATCTCCATTTGCTATAACGGTTGTACCATCTTTAATGTATTCGTAATCGCCCACTTGAAAGAGAAATACTGAGTTTAATATGTGATGTAAACCAAGAGGAATAAGCAGACGGTTAAGTGTTCCGTAGATAAAACTTCCTACTTCATCGAGATTGATAATGGCATGGGAAAAGGTGTCGATACCACTTTGAGCATAGTGCCAAAAATAACCTGCCAAAACACCAATGACAATAGCAGATAGAGCAGTTATAATTGGTACAAATCGTTTTCCTCCAAAGAAGCCTAAGAACTCGGGAAGTTTAATGTTATGAAAACGGTTGTAGAGTGTTCCTGCTAGGACACCAATGATGATACCAATAAAAACACCCATATTTAGGTCTTTGTCTATTTGTAAATAGACGGCTTTTGAAATGAGTAAACCCACTGCACCTGCCAAGGCGGCAGCCCCGTCATTATTTTTTGCCAATCCGTAGGCAATTCCTACTGCAAATAACATATCCAAATTTGTAAAAATTGCATCTCCTGCTACTTTCATAATGTTGGCAATGTCGCCTGTGATAAAAGGGATGTCTCCAAAACCAAAACGCAATAAAATTGCAGCGATGGGAAGTACTGCAATTGGGGTCATTAGGGCTTTACCGATTTTTTGAAAAAAACTAAACATGGCGTATTTTTTCCTTTAGTGATGGTATAAGTTTGGCCGAGACAGAGAGTGTTTCATAACCCATCTCTAGCAGTTGCTCAGTTACTTCCTCCAATCCTGCAAGTTCTCCACAGATACTGATGGGTTTGTCTACTTTTTCAGCAATCATTTTGAGTGCAGAGAGAATCATTGGAGAAGTAGCATCAGCTGTTAACGTAGGATGAGTTCGTTCAATAGCAAAAAGATATTGGGTTAAATCGTTTGTTCCTACCGAGTAAAAATCGACCACTTCATTAAACTCTTTTAGAGCAAACAGAACCGAAGGTACTTCAATCATAATTCCAAATTCAATATTGCTTAGATTCATACTGTGACTTTTTGCAATTTTTAGGGCTATCTCTTTTGCTTGATTGAACTCTTCTACAGTCGAAATCATAGGAAACATGATTTTAATGTTTTTTGCAGAGGGCATAAGCAGTTCAAAAGCTTTAAAAATGGCTAAAATTTGTTCTTTAAATAGTACTTGCTCTTGTAATGAAAAACGAATTCCTCTGATTCCCAAAAATGGGTTGCTTTCTTTAGGAATATTGATGTACGGGAGTGATTTATCACCTCCTATATCAAGCGTTCTTACGGTTAGGACATTAAAGAGCTGAAATATCTCTTTGTACGATTTTACTTGCTCTTCTAATGAAGGTCTCTCTTCTCTAAATAGAAACTCAGTACGTAAAAGTCCTATTCCATCAGCCCCTTCTTCTTTTGCCTCTTTTGCAGAGCCATAATCTGATATATTAGCAAGAACCTTAACAATTTTTCCATCTTCTGTTTGTGTACTATCAAAACGTTTTTTATAACTCTCTTGTTGATATTTTTTAAAGATTTTTTGTTTATTTAGTGCTTTTCTCAGATCCTTGTTTGTTGGATTTAAAAGAAGATTTCCACTGTTTGCATCAAGGACAACTCTTTGAGAAGGTTCGAGTACTTGGGTAATAATCATTGATGGAATAGCAAAAGAACGTAAGAGAATAGAGGCATGAGAGGTGGCAGTACCTTTTTGTAAAATAACCCCTTCGATGAGTGTATCGTGAAGTTTCATCACTTCACTAGGAAGTAAGTCATCAGCTAAAAGAATGTAGGGTTTGCTTGGAACTTCTACAATACTGGTCATACCTAAATGTTTCAAGACGCGTTGTTCTACATCTCGATAATCGGGAATACGTGAGGAAAATTTTGTATTTTCCAGTCGGTTGACCTCTTCTCTGATAATTTCTAAAAATTTTCGCACGGTTGAACACTCATAACGAAAAATATCAGCCGAGATTAACTCTTTTTGAGCTAAGAATATTTGAGCTTCATGTTGTGTTTTATTGGCTTGGTACAAGTCATAAAGCTCGTCTTTTGCCTTTCGAATAGCATCTTTTATGGAGAGACCCGTATTTTTTGTTTGCGAAATTTTACGTGTTTCATAAAGGGTTAATGGAGCAATGGCAATACCTTTAGCAATACTTTTTCCTTTGATTGCTTTGGCTTCATATTTCTCTTCTTCTTGTACAATCTCTTTAATGACTTCATCTTCTTGCATCATTTTCTCAAAGAAGTCGGTTAAATAAGCAGAAGCTTCAAGTGCCTCTTCTCCTTGACATTTTAAAGTAAAGTTTTCCCCTTTTTCTAAGGATAAAGAGAGTATCTTGGGAACATGTGTTGCTTGTACCTCTTGATCATGAGCAAGAAGGCTGATTTCTGCATTAAATTGTTTAACCTCATTAACAAATTTAGCAATAGGTCTTAAGTGCAAACCATTTTCAGAAGTGATAGTGAGCGTTGTGAGGAAAGGAGTGTGCCGTTTTTTAAATATTTTGTTTAGAAAGTTCATCTGTTTTTGCCTATACATACTTTAAACTTCCTTTTTATCTTAAAGTGATAAAAACGAAGTTGGTTACTTTTTGTTTTTAGGCATTATCTTAGCATAAAATTAGAATCTTTTTGTATAAGCATGACAATAAGGCGTAGAATTTCTTAATTTGTAGTAATTTTGATGTTCGTGTTCAGCAATATAGAACTTGTGTTCATTCGCATCTTTCAGCATGGTAGCAATATTCATCCCTTTTTCTTCGAGTTGATTAATGAGTCTTGTTGCGATTTCTTCCTCTTCTACATTGTTGGTAAAAATGGCAGAAAGGTACTGTGAACCAATATCTGGTCCCTGCCCATTCATCTGTTCTGGGTTGTGTGTTTCAAAAAAGAGTTTACAGAGTGTTTCAAAGGAGACCTTTATAGGGTTATAAGTAACCTCTACTGTTTCTAAATGACCTGTCTGTTTTCCACAAATATCTCTGTAGGTTGGGTTGATAGTATGCCCACCCATGTAACCAGAATCAGCATCAAATACTCCTTCGGCTTTTTGAAACCAATACTCCACACCCCAAAAACATCCCGATGCAAAATAGGCTTTCTTATACTTTTCCTCATTGGCTATGGATTTAAAATCCAGTGAGACAGAATTTACGCAATGACGTGTGCTTTTGGGAGTCATCTGCTCACCTTTAAACACATGACCTAAGTGACCGTCACAAGTAGAACATATTATCTCTACTCTTCTACCATCTGTATCGGGTATCTCTTTTACTGCACCTGTTAGTGCATCGTCAAAACTAGGCCAACCTGAACCTGAGTCAAATTTGTCTGTTGAGTTAAAGAGGGGAGTGTTACACTTTTTACAGTTATATACACCAGCTTCATAAAAGCCATCGTATTTTCCAGAAAAAGGCATCTCTGTACCTTTGTTTTCAATTACCCGTATCTCTTCAGAATTTAAGTCGTTATAGTGCATGTATATCCTTTAAGTTATTTAGGACTAAATTAGTCTTATTTAAACGACAATATAACATGATTAGTTAAAAACTAGCCATAGAAATTAAAAGCTATGAGATAAAATTTTTATAGATTTTAAAAAGAATAGCTTTTGTAACTTTTTTAGCTATTTTGGGAATAAATCTTGAAAATTGCTTCAAAGAGTAGTAAACTTTTTCTGTGATTTACATACGATATTACTAAATTAAAAGAAATTAAATATAAAAAAGCAAATAATTATAACATGTTACATGTACCTTAAAAAGAGTCTTAAAATAAAGAAAAAATCACATTTTACAAAAAATTCACAATTATGTTATAATATGCTTCTAAAAGAATAAGGAATACACTATGAATCAACGAACCATTCGTCAATCGGTTGAAGTTGTTGGGATAGGTTTGCATAAGGGCGAACCAATTAAACTCCGACTTGAACCACTCAGTGCAGATGCTGGCATTGTCTTTTATAGAGAAGATTTAGCTCTCTCTATCCCTCTCTCTCCCTCTTCTGTTATTGATACCCAAATGGCGACAGTTATTGGTTCAGACAAAGGGTATATTTCTACTATTGAACATTTTCTTTCAGCTATTTATGCTTATGGTATTGACAATATGCGTGTGATCGTCAATGGGAATGAGATGCCTATTATGGATGGTTCAGCAGCTTCTTTTTGTCTACTCTTAGATGAAGCAGGTATTCAAGAACAAGATGTTGCAAAACAGGTTATTCGCGTTAAGAAAACGGTAGAAGTAAGAGATGGAGATAAGTTTGTTCGTATAGAACCTAGTAATCACGTTACATTTGATTTTGAAATTGATTTTGAACATCCAGTTATTGGTCAACAGTCACAAGCCTATTCGTTTGGAACAAAACCTTTTTTAGAAGAGATTGCACGAGCAAGAACCTTTGGTTTTGCAAGAGACATCCAATATTTACAAAGCATCAACTTGGCATTAGGTGCAAGTTTGAACAATGCTATTGGTTTGGACGATGAAAAAGTTCTTAATCCTGAAGGCTTACGTTTTGATAATGAGTTTGCTCGTCATAAAATTCTTGATGCTATGGGTGATATGATGGTAACGGGTCATAATATTTTAGGTGCGTACAGCTCTTTTGCAGGAAGTCATAAACTTAATCATGAGTTGACCATGGCTCTTTTGGCTGATACAGCTAACTATGAGATGGTTGCATTGAACAAGGCTCAAAGTCGGGAGTTTGCAAAAAGTTTTGCCTAGTTCTTACAAAATTCTTATTATCTCCATCGCATCCCCTCTTTTAATAGGGGTCTATAAAGATGAACTCTTAATTGAAAAAATTGAGAGTAATCAAAAAACTTCAGAAGTTCTCTTGAAAATTTTAATGGAATTATCTATAAAATATAACTATTCACAGGTTCTCTATACCAATGGACCTGGTTCCTATATGGCAATTAAATTAACCTACATCACTTTACGCTCTTTAGAGATTTTAAAAGGAATAACTTTTACAGGGTGTAACGCTTTTGATTTAAATGCGAATAAACCGATAAAAGCGATGGGAAAACTCTACTTTATCAAAGAAAATAACACTATAATAACAAAAAAATTTGATGAGGCTGTAGAGCAACGGTTTGAATTACCTTCCATGTTGAGTGAAGTAACTGTGTTAAACGATAATAAACCCCTGTATATTTTACCAGCCGTATAAACTGACCGTTTTGACATCAGCAAAGGAAAAACTTTGTTTATCTCTGTACCTGCAACTTCAGCCAATCTTGGACCAGGGTTTGATACCTTAGGTTTAGCCATTAATCTTCGTAATGAAATCATTATTAAATCTTCTCGATTTTTCTCTGTTTCTACACATGGAGAAGGTGCAGAAAATGCACATATCCGAAAAAACATTCTTTTTATGAATATTTTTAATAAGCAATATCAAAAGCTTAAAGCCAAAGAGGGAACAAAGAAAAAAGAGAATTTTAGATTTGAATTCAAGAATAAAATACCTATATCCCGAGGTTTAGGAAGTTCATCTGCTGTGATTACAGCTGCTCTTACTTCTGCATATGTAACTGCAGGAGAACGTTATAATAAACGAAAAATCTTAAATTTGGCATTAGAGTATGAACCACATCCTGACAACATTACTCCTGCTGTAATGGGTGGATTTAACGTTGCTTGTGTCGAAGATAAAAAGGTTTATTCTAAAAAACGAAAAGTACCTGAATATTTAAGAGCAGTATTGGTTATTCCCAATAAAACAATCTCAACAGCCAAGTCTCGAACAGTATTACCTGATTTGTATCGAACCGAAGAGATGGTCTACTCTTTATCTCGTTCAGCATTTATGACTTCTCTATTTATGACAGAGTCGTGGGATTTATTAAAAATAGCTTCAAAAGATAAAATTCATCAAACTCGACGAATGAAGCAGATGCCAGAACTGTTTGAAGTGCAGAAAACAGCACTTGGTCATGGTGCGTTAATGAGTACGCTTTCTGGCTCAGGTTCAACCTTTTTTACCCTCTGTTATGCTGATGATGCTCCTAAAATTCACAATGCTTTGGCTCAAAAATTTCCAAAATATAGGGTTTTTACGAAAACTCTTGACAACTATGGTGTTACTTCCAAGAGCTAGTAGAGCTTTTTTACGATAGAATTTGATGCATACTAAGAGATATTTATGAAATATAGGTTAATGCAAGAATTTTAATAACAAAAGTTGGGTATAATTATGCGAAAAAATGAACCAGTACGCATGTGTATAACATGTAGAGAACGAGAGCTTCAAAAAAAACTACTTCGCCTACAAGAGAAAAACAGTAACATTTTTCCTTATTCTGGACAGGGTCGGAGTTTTTATATATGTGACAGTTGTCGTGAAAACGAAAAAAAAGTAAAAGGTTTAATAAAACGTTTTCGGCTCTCTAGTGAAGATAGTGAACAGTTTGTTAAGTATTTAAAGGAGTTAGATAAGAATGGATAGAGTTAAAATCCAAGAGATTGCAGTTGAAGCAGGTGCATCAAATGCAGTACTTATTGAGAAAGCTAAAGAGTTGGGTTATGATGTTAAAGTGGCGAACAGCACAGTAACAGTTGAAGAAGCAGGAATGTTGATTGAATATGCAATCAATGGTATCAAGCCAAAATCTAAAAACAGACCTAAAACACTTAAAAAAGTTTCTGTGGTTAAAAAGTCTGATAAAACAGAAGCGACTACCGAAGTTGTTAGTAATAAAGAGAGTACAGAAGTTATCAAAGAAGAGACTCCTCCCGTTAAAAAAACGAAAAGAAATTCAAGACGAATAGGCTCTATTACAGCTACACCGAAGAATCAAAAGAAAAGACCTATTATTATTGAAGAGGTTAAACCTGTGGTTAAAGAGGAAGTACCTGTTGTCGAAGAGGTAAAGGAAGAAGCTCCTGTATCTAAACCTGAAGAGGTAAAAGAGACAGCATCTACTGAAACAAAAGTAGAAGAGGCAACAGCCCCTGAAACACCAACAGAAGAGAAGAGAGAAGAGAAAAAAGAAGAAGCTCCTGTTGTTGAGGAGAAACCAAAAGTAAAACGTAAACGTATTGGTATTACTGTTATTAAAAAAGCAGATAGAAATAAGCCAAGAATCCGTATTGTAGAAGAGCGTAAACCTGTTGAAGTTCAACGTAAAAAACCTATGGGAATGCCAACACCTCCTTCTAAGAAAAAGATTAAAAAAATTGCTACAGCAAAAGAGAGTGGCGAAAAACTTAACTTTATGTCAAACTCTGGTTTTGGTGGCTATGGACGTGGTCAAGTAACTGAAGTAGAAGAAGAGCCAGAAGTATTAATGTTGGATTTCTCTGATAAAAATATCTATGAAGATATGATGCGTCAAGAAGCTAAACGTAAAGAAGAAGCGAAAAAAAGAGCTGCTGCAGGTGGTGGACAAACTCAAAACCGTGGAGGTCGTGGTGGATTCCGTCGTAGACCATCTGGACTTAGACGTGGTGGAAAACGTAAGAAATACATCAGAGAAGAGAGTTCAGGACCAATTACCTCTATTGAGATTCCTGAAAATGTAAGAGTTTACGAATTTGCTGAGAAAGTTGGACGAAGTACAGGAGACGTAATTAAAGTACTTTTCACATTGGGAACAATGTTTACTCAAAATGACTTCCTTGATAAAGATTCTATTGAAATTCTTGCAGAAGAGTTCGAAGTTGAAGTTCATACAATCGATCCATTGGATGCGTTGGATTATGTAAAAGTATACGATGCAATCGAAGATGAGACTCCAACAGAGAGACCACCAGTTATTACTATTATGGGTCACGTTGACCATGGTAAAACTTCACTACTTGACCGAATTCGTTCTACAAAAGTAGCTGCAAGAGAAGCAGGTGGAATTACACAACACGTTGGTGCGTACCAAGTTACTAAAAATGGTAAAAAGATTTCGTTTATAGATACTCCAGGTCACGCAGCCTTTACAGAGATGCGTGCCAGAGGGGCTCAAGCAACAGACATTGTTATTATTGTTGTTGCTGCCGATGATGGTGTAAAGCAACAGACCAAAGAAGCAGTATCTCATGCAAAAGCAGCAGGCGTTCCTATTGTTGTTGCTATTAACAAAATGGACAAAGAGGGTGCAAACCCAGAGTTGGCTAAGTCACAACTAGCAGAACTTGAACTTACTCCTGTTGAGTGGGGTGGAGATCATGAATTTGTAGAAGTTTCAGCACATACAGGTGCAGGAATTGATGATTTACTTGATACCCTTCTTCTTACAGCAGAAGTAATGGAGCTTTCAGCAGATGAATCAAGAAATGCAAAAGCAGTAGTTGTTGAGTCTTCTCTTGAAAAAGGTTTTGGTGCTACAGCAAACGTGATTGTGCATAACGGTACACTAAGTATTGGAGATTGTTTCGTTGTTGGAACAACATTTGGTAAAGTTAAAACATTAATCTTAGATGATGGAAGTCGAACTAAATCTATTGGACCAAGTACTCCTGCTGCTGTTGTTGGACTTTCAAAAGTTCCTGACGCAGGAGAAGTTCTTGTGGTTATGAACTCTGAAAAAGAAGCTAGAGAATTAGCCGATAAAAGAGCAGAGTACGCGAGAACCAAAGAGCTTTCTAAGAGTACAAAAGTTACGATTGATGATTTATCTGCAATTATTGCAGAGGGTAATCTTAAATCGTTACCAGTTATTATTAAGACAGATGTACAAGGTTCTCTTGAAGCGATTAAGGGAACATTGGCAGAGCTTAAAAATGAAGAGGTTAAAGTTAATGTTATTCATGAAGGTGTTGGTGGAGTTACAGAGTCAGATGTTCAATTGGCTGATGCTTCTGAACACTCAATTATCTTAGGATTCAACGTTCGACCTACTGGTGCAGTTAAGAAAAAAGCAAAAGAGCTTGGTGTTGAGATTAAAACATACTCAATTATCTATGAGCTTCTTGATGATGTAAAAGCACTTCTTGGTGGTATGATGTCTCCTACAATCTCAGAAGAGGTTACAGGTCAAGCTGAAGTACGTGAAACATTTACTGTTGCTAAAGTTGGAACAATCGCAGGTTGTAAAGTTTCTGATGGTGTTATTGTTAGAAATGCTGGTGCAAGACTTATTCGTGATGGTGTTGTTATTTACACAACAACAATTTCATCTCTTAAACGATTTAACGATGACGTTAAAGAAGTTAAGAATGGTTATGAGTGTGGTATTATGCTTCATAACTATAACGATATTAAAGACGGCGATGTTATCGAAACCTTCAAAATGGTAGAAGAACAAGTAAAATTAGATTAATTTTACGGTAGGGGCGACCTCTGTGTCTGCCCTTCATTGAATATCTATTAATAATATAGGAAACAAATGAGAGAAGAAGAGATAAAAAGAAAACGAACCGAGTCACGCTTGGTCGAATTACTTCCAGAGGCTTTCTCTGGAATGAATGATAATCGTATTAATGCCTTATCGGTAACAGCAGTTGTCTGTTCACGAGGGCGTTACGATGCAAAAGTTTACCTTGATAAATCGTATTTAACAGAGAAAGAGCAAGGAGAGGCATTACGTCAACTACGTGCTGTTTCTGGTTATCTATCAACTTATGTTCGCGAGAGTGAAGGTTGGTATAAAGCTCCTAAGTTTACTTTTGAGTTTGATACACAACTTGAACAGATTGCCAACATAGAAGCTCTTTTTAAAGAGATTGGTAAACGACACGATAAAGAAGGCGAAGAGCCAAACAAAGGAGAATCTAATGAGTCTTAACGAACAGATAGCAAAAATAGTTAAAGCCAATGGTGCATCTTTTTATGGAACAGAGACAGCACAAGAAGACAGCAACACTATTTTTAGAGTCTACATCACAAAAGAGGGTGGAGTAAAACTTGACCTTTGTGCCGATATTTCACATGAACTCTCTGTATTTTTTGATGTGAACCCTCCCATGCATGGTGCATACTTCCTTGAAGTAAGCTCCCCTGGAATCGAGCGTAAACTAGAGAATCCAACACACTTTATGTCGGCTGTTAATGAACGTGTAAAGTTCAAAATTAATGGTGGAGACAAAGAAAAAGGTCTTATGACCTCTGCTGATGAGAAAGGTTTTACCATCAGTAAAAAAGGCGAAGATGTTCGTTTTGAATATTGCAACATCTCAAAAGCCAAAACTTATTTTGAGTGGAATAAATCG